>Ga0307514_10000952_pt1 | contig 43548 bp, 40 predicted proteins | sample 16_EM_MG_FD_203088 | JGI IMG/M metagenome (GOLD analysis project Ga0307514, IMG submission 203088) | Populus trichocarpa ectomycorrhiza microbial communities from riparian zone in the Pacific Northwest, United States - 16_EM | ecosystem: Host-associated > Plants > Roots > Unclassified | place...
CATTATCCGTCGTAATACCGAGCAAACGGCCGTCGGTGAGCTCAAAACGATCCAACACATCCTTCAAATGTACAGCTAGCCTTGCTCCAGTATGTTGGCCCTTGACCTAGCATCTTTAATTAGCTTTTGAAACGGGAAAAGAACAGGAGATTAACCTTATCGAAAGCGAGTTGAACTTCGCGCAATGCCCAATTTCGATCCATATAGTAAGCAATGACTGACGTTATGGCCAATTTGTTCGTTGATGTCCATCCGTCCAAAGCTAAACTAACTTTGTTTCGTGACGGCAATTGCTTCTTAATTGCATCCACTGTCAGTGCATATTCCGTACGGCAAATGTTGCTCAGGGTTGTAGCGGATGGCAGCACTAGATCGTTGCGTAACGCTTTATATGACCGCCATAGCTCGAGATTTGATATAGCGTTCCATGGAATATGAGCCGACACAAATCCTAACATGAGATATCGATTCCACGTGTCTTGGTGAAATTCGGAAGTGTCAAAGTCCTTATCTGCGAGTTTGGAACGTTTTGTCTGCCGTTTTGGTCAATATTGATTGAACTGGATGTCAAATCTGAATTTCCTCTGCAAACTTACTATTGTGATTCCTCGACTTCCTTGCCTCTTCAAGATGGCTAAAGCTGTTTCATCAACCGTCGTACTAGGCAATTCAGTAACTTCTGAATCTGTTAATTCGTTTAACTTTGCGATGTGAGCTTTTGCAAGCAAGTGTTTCCCCATTGAGCTGGTCCCATGTTCTGATGGATGGCGAAGAACTTGATGACAAACAATACATATGATGCCAGGGCTGCCGGTCTCTTCACTTCCGCAGTGTAAATAGAATCGCCACGACAGCGCATGTCTAGAATTATTCCAAGCAATAGGCCGCTTCGAGCCTTCATTCATTGAAGCCCACCAAGCATCAAAAATGATTTGCAATGTAAGGTCGCTCAGATCACGAATAAAGAAACGTTCATTTTTGGAAGAGATTATAACCTCAAGTAAAGAGGTGTTCAAAGATTTGGAATCTGACATGGCGGTAAGAATTAGAACGCTGGTTAATCCGACTCAAAAGCCTGGCGAAAGTGACGATACAGTAAAGCAGACTGCAAGTTCTTAAATATTGACTCTACAACTACAAGCAAAAAAATCAGATCTGTAAGACATTGCATACATATTTGTGAAGTTCTATACAAGGATAGATTGCGAAGACTGACCGCGTAAAACTCGATTTAGGAACAGCACAATGCAGTTCATTGCAGTGTGGCGTTCTGAGCATCCACCAAAACTGTTGACGCTATGTGGGTGCTCAATTGTAGGAGGCGGACGCGATATCATCACTAGCATTTTGGCCATTAAAGGCTGCCGATAAGTTCATTGTTGGTTTTCTGCGTTCCATTGCCATTAGATTATCCAAGATGCATAATCAAAAATTGTTGACGCTCCGTTGACGCTCATTGTGCGACATGGTTATGATCTTGTCGGAAGTATTTTTGCCTAGAAAGGCGGCCGATAGTTCGATTATGGGTCAATGTCGTCGCACAACCCTTGCCTTTTCCAAGATGCAATGCCAGAAGTCGTTGACGCTCCGTTGACGCTCATTTTTAAGACATAGTAGCGATGTTGTCGCAACCATTTTCGCGTAGAATGGCGGCCGACAGTTCGATGATAGTTCAATGTTGCCATGCAGCCCTTGAATTTTTCATGATGCAAGGCCAAAAGGCGTTGATGCTCCGTTGACGCTCGTGTTTAGGACATAGTCCCGATGTTGGCACAACCATGTTTTGCCTAGAAAGGTGGGTGATAGTTCGATTATGAGTCAAGGATGCAGCGAAACCCTCTGTATTTTCAATGATGCAATGCCAAAAATCGTGGACGCTCCGTTGACGCTCATTTTTAGGAGGTAGTAGCGATATCGTCTATAGCATTTTTGGCCATAAAGGCCGCCAATATTATGATTTTGGCTAAATGCCGCTTCACAGCCCAGTTATTATCCAGGATGTAGGACCAGAAATCGTTGACGCTCTGTTGACGCTCAATTCTATCACGGGGCAATATGCGTGTCGCTTTCCATTTTCCCTACTAAGCCGGCCAATACTTCTTCGTTGGATGGATGCGACTGTGCAGCGTGGTGATTACAAAATAGATATGACTATACATCGTTGACGCTCCGTTGACGCTCACCTTTGAGCTTACCTTAGAGACCTACTAACAGCCATTGGGTGCTCAAAAGTTGTACAAACAATGCATATAGCCTCTATTGGCAGCCGGTATACAGTTTCAATCTAATATCATTTGAATCCAAGATCTTCGAGAAATCTCAGTTTCTGAGCCACCACTTTACACATCATTTACATGATCAATGACGTAGGTCCATCGCGTTTCAACGCTTTCGGCCGCCAATTTATGGCATAACACTCCATGCACTAGTTTTAGATACTAATAGCCTGACTTCCTCACCATTCCTTATCCAGCTCATTCTCCTCGATTTCCATCACGTACCATAAGCAGTTTTCAATTTCTCGACCATGTGCAGGAGGTCTGAGCGAAGAGAAATTTAGTTGGCTACATGGACTAATGCAGCCTGTGGCTGTCATTTGTCCGAGTTTCGCATGTGCTTTGACCGCTCCTTCGATCTGTCATACGACATCACTGACTTAAACTCTGTTAGTAAATTTCGTCTCAATTATAGGTTTTGCTTTATCATTTATCCGTAACAGGCAACACCAAATAAAGATCGTCATTCGTGAATAAACCTGATTTCGAGTCTAGAACATTCAGATGGCCCGTACGACCCTTGCACATACACTGATGCCTAACCCAGTCTCACAATTTGGTCACTGAAATCCACAAAAAGCTGACACGTAACAAAACAGGTTCACAAATTGCTTTTACACGAGATACATGGTCAAAAATACAGATTTGGCTATCTACACTTCCACTGACGCTGGAGCCGTCACCATGTCTTCGTCTGTATCCGATATCTATATGGTCATTAGCTAGGGACGCTATATGCAGGGGTAAATGCGTACGGGTTGAACTGGCTTCGCAATCTCTATCGGTGACGAATCAGGCACTGCGGCGGGCATCGGCGGTACAATGTGATTGTCTGCCTGAGGTTTCTCCGAACCTAGCCTCATTTGACTAGTTTCCTGTCGAGACGTCACTTGCGGCATTTGTGATTGTCCTGGGACGATATTAAGAGCCTGCATAAGCTCTCCAAATGTTGTCGGTGATGGTGTGGCTGCAGTCGAGTCTTCTTGGGGCTTCCCAACAGCCGGAATCTTCAAGTCAGCCGTCCCGTACTTCATTTCTCTCTCACGGAAGTAGTCGGCCACGTCCCCCCATCCCGGTTGCATCAGTTCGTCAAGCCTCAGCTGCTTCTGCCGAAAGGTCTCCATGCGGTGCTTTACCGTTTTGGAGATTGTGCCCATCACCCAGCCAGGTTCGTCATCTTCGCTCAGCTTGCCATGCCCTGTATCTTCTTCATCATCATCCTCGTCTTCCCCATCCTCCTCATCTTCGGAACTTGCAAGATCACTCAGACTGTCTCCGATAGCATTCAACATCTCCTCAAATGTTATTTCAGGCTTAGTGGTTGTCGATCGTCCCTTTTCAACATTTTCCATATGTTCCTGCTCTTGCATCATCGCTGTCTCTGCGTCTTGAACTCGCTTTCTTGCCACTGCGGTCTCTCGCTCCACATAATCCTCGATCCAGTTCTCTCTCTATTCGTTGCTTAAGAAGTGTGTTTCCCGTCGTTTTTCCGCTGCAAGCTTCTTTTTGGATCGTAAGCTGCGCAATGCTCTCATCGCTCGGACCCTTTCTGCCTCCAATCCACTGTTCCCTTTATTCGCCTGATGACGTCGTCGTGTGGAATGCTTTGTCGATTTGCCATACTTGCCCGCCGGAAGTGGCGAAAGCTTCTTTTTCGGAGCATTGACCATTGTATCTTGTGTTGATCTTGTTGTTGGGTGAGATGTTGGATGTTGCAAGAAATGGACCACATGGAGGCAAGCTGGGTCTTTTATGTCAAGGTTGGTAGGTTTGATCAATTCGAACAAAGCAAAATCAGCGTTTTGACCGTCACTTCATTGGGAATTGTCCTGCTAACAGTACATTATAACTTGATAATTAGCGTGTGATTCATGTGAGATCCCGGCAATGTCTTGAGACAAACATCACAAGACGTCCTTTCCGTCGAAGAATGACCTTTTTAGCTCTATCAAACATGAGATATCAGCTGTCGTTCATCTCGATGTAACCCTGTAAACAATCAAACAACATCAGACCGACTTACTGAAATCGCGCGACCGTTGGAATCCCCTGCAGATATACACAGCAGGATTCAGCTTGAGTTGAACGTGCAAGATGGCAGTCACTCATTCCATTTTGACTTGTAGCTCACTAAATAATCTTCAGCACTTCCCACTTCTTTTCGTGATCATCTTCCTCACGATTCTCCAACAGCAAGCGATGCCTCCCGAAACACTTCCTCCAGGTGCGATTGGAGCTGAATCGAGCTGAACGACTGGCGCTTCACGCAATGCGCCCCTTGGCGAGACTCAGCAGCAATGCAGACACCAGTTAGTTCACCGCGACGCTGCAATTGTAGCCACCGAAAACATGACCCAGGACGCACATTTAAACAAGGTATGTAAAACCGGAAGCAGCAAGAATAAGAAGCAGCATGCGATCAGATGTGAGTCAATCCATATCTGTCTAAACGACGGTCAACTGCAAATATAACGCACAGCATGGGGTAGGTAGAGAGCTACGTGGCCAATTTATCGCTTCTCGTAACGGCAAACCACCATGGTCAACCAAGGCATTAGTCCGCACAGTCCGTGAAATTGAACATCACGATGTTGTCAGTTCTGGGATTTTCGGAGAGGAATTTCATGATAAACGTCCCCGGGAATGGATGAAACAGGCTTTAAAGACCTTAGAGGAGGCTACGGAGTCGTATATAGTTGAGGTAATACCCGGATCTCACTGTACAAGCAGCAACTAATTTCTTGGAGGTTTTCAACATGTCAGCTACTATGGCAAGACAAGGAGGTCGGGTACAGCTTGAACAGTCCGACATGCGTCTTGCCTTGAATATGGCCAAAATGGCTAAAGGAGGGATTTCACGCGCTGCAATAGAGGAAACGCAACAACTAATCAAGAAACCTCGCGCCGAAGTCCGAGAAGAGAAGCAGCAGGGTGTTGAGTTTCCCGGGCATAACAAGGTGAATGCTGCGCTCGAAAGACAGCCGGCAATGGTTCGCGAAAATGAAACAGACGGCTGCCTTCCTTGCCAAAATCGCACCGCAAAAAATCCAGAGACACGCTGGAGGCGCAAAGACAAGGGTGCACCTCCACCAAGACGGGCGCCACCGCGGCCCGAATCGCCACCTGTGCCATCTGATGACAATGGGAGGTCCGAAACAGAAGGTATGCCACCCACATATGTGTATATACATACTTCGCTTCCCAACGCTCGATTTTTGCCAAGGATCGCATGCGCGATAACGATTTTATTCCAGATTTGCTGACTCATGATGGTCCATTCACAGGTTAATACACTATCAGCTGCGTGGTAATGCAGCTGACAGCCATTGTGTCAACGAGGGCAGCCGTTTGAGTGAATCTGACAGCGAAGATGAGAGTTGACTGAAGGGAACGGGATTTTTGAGTATTATCATTATCTACAATTAGCGGACACTTTAAAGTATATCTTAAAGGGTAGATTTATATGCATCATTAAAGAACAATGTAGTAATAAAGGAGAATGTACATGAATAGCACAGAACGGCTGCCACAAGACCATTATTAATATAGTATGCCAAAGTGAATTGTTCCATATTGCGGATACGCCCGTTGCAAAATGAGCATCAACGGAGCGTCAACAATGTTTGGCTTAGCATCATGGTTACTCTGGGTGGCGGTTGGTCGCAGAGATGCATAAATGACCTACAGGCTGCATTTATAGGCAAAAGAGAAATCGATATGGTCCCTGCCCGATTCTGAAACTGAGCGTCAACAGAACGTCAACGACTTTTGGTCTTGTAAGTCAGGTAATTAATCAGAGACTTGGCCATCTTGACGCATACTGAGAGTATTGGCCGCCTTTATAGGCTAAAAAGAAAGCAACACGCTCCCTGCCCGATCATGAAAATGAGCGTCAACAGAGCGTCAACGATTTTTGGCCTTGCATCATGGTTAATCAAAGCGCGATGTGGCCGTTAATGGCTATATACAAAGTTGTGACTGGTTTTATTGGCAAAAACGCTCAGTATCACTTGGTTGCAGCTTTGAATATGAACTGAATTGTGGTTGTCCGGGAGGCTGTGACGAGAACGTTGCTTGTTATCTGCCTATAAACGCTGCCAATTCCCGGTATATGGATGTTTGCGATCATTTGCCAATTAGATTACCCAAGATGCAAGACCAAAAATCGTTGACACTCCGTTGACGCTCATTTTCAGAATAGGGCAGGGAGTGTGTCACTTTCTCTTTTGCATATAATGGCAGCCTATACCTCATTTATGAACGTCTGAATCCAATTACCGCTCAGATTACCCAAGGAGCAAGACCAAAAATCATTGACTTGCCATTGACTCTCATTTTCAGGATGGGGCAGGGAGCAGTTCTCACTTGTTTTTGATTATAAAGGCGGCCAATACATCAGAAAAGGACAACGATCTACCAATGTCAATATTTTGCGATTAGCAATAGGATATCTGAATGCGACCATAAATAGAATTACCCGAATACCGGAACCGGAGATTGGAACTGACGGGTCTAGCCAAACCCGGCAAAACCCGCAGGTTGACGGGTACGGGTCCGGGTTTGCCCTGCCAAGATGCAGCGGGTCGCGTTTTTGGACAGGTTTGGAAGCGAACCGAACCGTTTTAGCAGTCCGAACCCGGACCCGTTGCTAACACTGGATAGAGAAATGCTGAGAGAGGAGGAATTGGCTGCGGAATGAGATTGAAGAGGTTCATACTAGACTGAAGAGGTCCGAGAAGCATTGAGGAGCACCTAATCTAGTGGAGTTGAGTGGGAGGGGGAATGGCCTGAATAGGCCCGCTGATGTGTGATTGATTGTACAGTGGCTTTTGGAGTAAAATTGATCACAGGGGATGCGCCAAATGTATCTCAATATTCATCTTGAGGAAACATAACTGTGGCCTTCTTTGCATTGGCATATTCAGACAGCACACAATGAATAGCTGCAGCTGCCAGCGCTAAAGTCTGTGGAGCAAGAGGTTGGAAATAGTGTGATGTTGTTGGCTGCCATCCCAAGCTATTAGCAGTGAAGAACAATTGGTGGTAAATAAGATCAAGCACTTCCATTGGGGTGAACCATAATTTCTTATTATCCACGACCTTGGAGCGGTATGCATTATCAAACAGAAGCTCCTCAACGTTGATCCGAATCTCAGTCTTTGAGCCCATATCAAACTAGTAACTATGGACCACAGTTTGATATCTCCCATATGCCAACCATCCACAAATTGTACTAATCTTCAGTTTCAACCTTGTATATTTTCAGGGGTAGTCAATATGTGGAAGTCTGATAGAGGAGGATTCAACAAAATTCAATACTTACAGCTTCTCGTATTTGCGGATCTATTTTGAGAGATGTACCACCAGGCAATTGACATACAGATTGTATACCTACAGATGCACCTGCTAACACCTGCTGACGATCCTGAGCTTCAATTGCTAGTTTCCAAGCTTCTTCAACAATCGAATACATCACATTGCATAATATTGGCTAAGGATTCTTCGTGAATACAATTCCCTCCATGAACATTCTTGCTATCTTAGTATTAGCCTTTTGGTGCTGGGGAACGTTCTCATCACTACTCGCCTTGGGGAGTGCAATATTCTGGTCTCCACTAGAAGTGTTCAGAAGCACTAGTGTACAGGTGGTTGGTGTATGGTCAGACTCGGATAATTTGTTGAGGAGGGATGACTTTTGGTGATTGAGCAGTGGTGGTACCATAGCCTCAGGTAGATTTTGTTGATTTCGAAGCGGAGGGTGTGCAATAACAGTGTCAGTATAGCTGCATGTCATTGCCAGTGGAACCCTTGTAGTTCATAATAACTTGTCCAGACGCGCCAGACCTACATAACGTACCGCTTGATGATGATCCAAATTATCCACTTTGATGTCAGATAATATGCTGGAGTCTTCGCGGCCTTCACTTGTGTCATAACCAATCTTCTGATCGGTATCGTTATTCTGATACATTAATCAAAATAGGGATATCAGTCATCCGTAATACAATGCAGGAAAGAAGATAATTGGGAGGCAAACATTTGATGGGCAATGAAAATTGGCTGTGTTCTTGAAAGCGAGTGCTCTCTCAAGGTGTACATCTTGATTCTTCTGTGCGTAGCAATTTCTCATCTGGCTGGGCGTAGATTCCATTTGATGTAATGAAGATCTACAGTTGGGGAATCAGGGAGAGAGTGTATAAGGAGGAAATATCAGATTCAGTGCAATACAATAACGGGAATAATGGTGCAAGAAATTCCAAATAGTTGAAGACTATGCAATTCGAAGTGCACCTTGAATGGGTTCTGCAGAGATGACATCAGCGGGATCAATTTATATCAAGGACGGCAGTTCGTGTCATGATTTCAGATAGTGTTGGGTGCGCATGAATTGACGGATTCCTTGTCAGGTGTGCCATAATTGGTGGATTTTTAATACCAGATGTTAGCAACTCCTATGAACATCACTCTGTAAGGATGCAAGAATTGGAGGTTGGCTAAAGCCATCAAAGATAGACAATAGAACCAGCCGCACTATAATATAGCTTGCGACAACAACTAATCTTTGGGGCCAGCCATAAATTAATCATTGAGTACCGAAATAAGCACATGAGCCCCTGCATATGACTCCTTTATATGTAGTTATTATGCATGACAGTTGATGTATCTGTGGTGACCACATTGCATAGCAATTGGTGCAGCACTGACAATCTGAAGAACTGGATGGATTTGGTTGAGACCTGGCAAGGGATGGCTGAGTTCCAAAGGTTCATACTTGAGTGGGTTATCGATCGAAGAGCAATATGAATCTCCATATGTCGTATATCTGCCGCAAGGACACATGTATTTTCACCATATTATATTGTATTAGAATGTTGCAGCTAAGTTAGTGGTCAATAAGACAACATCGTAAGCATAACTTACATTTCATACATTCATTTGGGCCGTGTCTGCAGAATACTGTTCACAACAATGTTGCAGTAGTTAATGGAAGAGAGAGCGAATTTGCTATACGAAGGACAGATACAGGGGTAGAAAAAGAATAGTAATGTACGATGGATGATTCAGGGGTAATTGTATTGATTCATACACTTATCAATGCTAATATTGGTAACAAATGGGTCATAAATTCTCAGTCACATTCTGATTTTGTGTCTAATGTGTAGTAAATCGCACACCATTAAATATCACATTCATTATAAATCTCTCAACTACATTGTTCACTTAAAACAAATGTTAGGGTTGAAAGATATATGCTATAATTATATGAATGTAGAGTGAGACATCATCTGATGCCGGGCAGAGGAATGATGGTTGCATGCATGCAGTTGTGAGGAATTGAGGTGGAACGAAGTTGAAATGGTTATGCTTGGATTCCATGGCTGAGTATTGCAGGCTCAGCTTACTCGGACAGTGAATTGCACTCTTCGTTGCTGTCTTCTCATAGCTTGAGATTTCAAGGTTCTTTTAGAGCTTTTCAGAATGAAATACGATCTACATAATCTATTTTTCGATGCGAGTTTTGGCGGCCCAAACATACATTTAGTTAGAATACAGTTAAGTATTGATTCAAAGATTTAACAATGTAGGCCTCTCTGAGTACGAGTGGTACATGGGTGGGTGGGAGTTGCCAGCCATCTTGCAGAGTCGCTAGGCAGAGTAAGTATTTTGAGATTCTCGCTCTTAGACATCCAGCTTGTTTGACAGAGCCCAAACATGCAGAAGCTATTTTATAATTTGGAAGCATTGGTCCAAACAGACTACTTGGTTAATATCTAGTTAAGTGGGGTTACTAATTGCCCCGGCTTGTGTATTTATGGTATAGTTGCACAGTGGCAACCATCCTCCAACAGACAGTTAACACTGATGTGACAGTTCAATGCATGTCAGTGGTGGTCTTCAACATCCTGAGCAAGCATAGATTTATATCTTAGCAGTCGCGTAGTGGGATGAGCCACCTGCTCCTAAAAGTGAAGTGTCTTGATAAATCTGTGTGCACTTTGTCCACTAATTCAAAGTAGAAGACAACATGATGGGAATGGAGCAAACTAATATATACAAGTGTACTACCTACTGGAAGTACATGCGCTTCGGTGGCGTCTGTATCGCTCCTGAGCTTTCTCTGGGATGGAATGATACTTCCATAATGACTTGCAGCTTGTCAGAGTTGGCTTCATACATATCGAAGAAGCTCATTCTGGACTGGATTGATGATCTCGGATGTACATGAACTTCAATCTTAGGCCAGGACAACCCCCACACCAAAAACTGCAGTTGAGCCTAGATTACCCAAGCCGTGGGTCAGCTTCCAACTCTCTGGGATGCAGATAAGAGGTGTGCCAGAACTTCAATTATATGCTATCAAATGCTGCAGCTTTGCCATGAATAAGTAAGCGCATGTCTCACATTCTGACACAAGAATTCAGAATGGCCTAGTCTGTTTTGATTGCAAAATGTGATTCACAAATATGCAGTGCTGGATGTAACAAGAAGATATGCCCCGGATTCTCCAGTGCCCTGGTACTTCAACCATAGGCCCGCAAATGCTGCATATATGCTGTGAACAACCTGACACAGAAAGTTCTAGCAATGGGTTTGGGTAACCTTCCAGCGGTCCGGGTTGGTACCGCTGAAACGTTTCGGTTCAGTTTCAAACCAGTCCAACAAGCCAACCCGCTTCATCTTGGTGGGCCAAACCCTGACCCGAACCCCTTAACCAGCGGGTTTTGCCAGTTTTGGCTATACCCGTCGGTTGCAATCTCTGGTTCGAGTTTGCAGGTTTTTCTATCTTTGGTCGCATTCAGATATCCTATTGCTAATCACAAAATATTGTCATTGGTATATCTTTGTCCTGTTCTGATGTATTGGCCGCCGTTATAATCCAAAACGAGTGAGATATGTTCCGTGCCCCATCGTGAAAATGAGAGTCAACGGCTAGTCAATGATATCTGGTCATGCTTCGTGGGTAATCTGAGTGGTAATTGGATGCAGACATTCATAAATGAGGTATAGGCTGCATGTATAAGCAAAAGAGAAAGTGATACACTCCCTGCCCCATTCTGAAAATGAGTGTCAACGGTGCATCAACAATGTTTTGCTTTGCATCATGGTTACTCTGCATGGCCATTGGTCACAGACATTCATACATGACATACAGGCTGCCTTTATTGGCAAAAGAGCAAGCGATACGCTCCCTGCCCGATTCTGAAACTGAGCTTCAGCAGAGTGTCAACGATTGTTTGTATTGTAAGTCTGGTAATCGATCAGAGATTTGGCCATTTTGATGCATACTGAAAGTATTGCCCACCTTTATACACTCAAAAGAAAGGGACACGCTCTCTGCCCAATCATGGAAATGAGTGCTAATGGAGCGTCAGCAATTTTTCGCCTTGCATCACGGTTAATCAAAGAGCGAAGTGGCCGTTGATGGCAATTTACAACTTTGTGACCGGTTATATAAGCCAAAACGGTCATCATCACTCACTCTGAGCTTTGGATATAAACTAAATTGTAATTGTCCGGGAGGCTGTCGCAGGAACAGTGCCTGCAGATCTGCCTATAAAGGCCGCCGATTCCCGGAATATAGATATCTGCGATCAATCTCCAATTTGATTACCGAAGATGCAAGACCAACAATCGTTGCCGCTCCGTTGATCCTCAATGACAAGATGGGGTAGGGAGCATGTAGCTCTTTCTTTTGCCATTAAAGGCAGCCAATACTGTGATTATATATAACAATGAGTGATTCACATTTCCCTTACATGACTTACGGGACCAATGATTGTTGCCGCTCCTTTCGCGCTCATTTTGCCCTGGATGTATCTGCAGTATGGAACCATTGACTTTGGCATAGTATACAAATAATGGTCTTGTGGCAGCCATTCTGTGCTGTTCATGTACGTTCTCCTTTATTACTACGTTCTTCAATCATGCATATAATTATACCATTTAAAATATACTTCAAAGTGTCCACTAATTGTAGATAATGTTAATACTCAAATATCCCATTCCCTTCAGTCAACTCTTGTCCTCACTGTCAGATTCACTCAAAAGGCTGCTGCCATCTACATAATGGCTGTCAGCTGCATCACCATGTAGGTGATAGTGTACTAACCTGTGAATGGATCTTCATCAGTCAGCAAATCAGGAATGAAATCTTTATCGCGCATGGGATTCATCGCATAGGGATCAAGATTGGAAACTCAAGCGCTTTGACGCGGAGTATATATATACACATGTCCGAGTGGCACATCTTCTGTTTCGGAGATTTGAGTTCTCGCAATATCATCAGCTGGTGCAGGTGGCATTTTGGGCCAAGGTGGCGTCTGTCGCGGTGGAGACGCACCTGTGTCTTTGCACCACCAGCGCGTCAGTGGATTGTGTGCAGTGCCGTATTGGCAAGAGAGGCAGCCGTCCATTTCATTTTCACGAACCATTGCTCAGTGTCTTTCTATCGCAATATTCACCTTATCATGCCCGGGAAATACAACACCACCTGTCTTCTCATCTCGGACTTTGATGCGAGGTTTCTTGATGAGTTGTTGCATTTGCTCAATTGCGGCATTCAAAAACCCTCCTTGGGCCTTTTTGGCCATATTAAAGGCCAGACATATGTCGGACTGTTCAAGCTATACCCGACGTTCTTGTCTTGCCATCGCAGCTGACATGTTCAAAACCTAGAGGAAATTAGTTCCTGCTTCTAATGTGAGATTCCGCAATTACCTCAACCATATACGACTCTGTACTCTCCACTGAGGTCTTTGAAGCCTGTTTCGTCCATTTCCGGGGACATTTATCATGAAATTCATCTGCGAAAATCCCAGCAATGAGAACATTCTAATGTTCAATTTTGCGGACTGTGCAGACAAATAACTTGGCCGACAATGGAAGTTTCCCTTCACAGGCAGCGCTACATTCATCACATAGCTCTCTATGTACCCCAGCTGTGCGCTCTAGTGTTAGTTGACTGCCGTCTACATCAATGTGGATTGACTTACATCTGATGGCATGCTGCGTCTTATTCTTGCTGCTTCCACTATTACATACCATGTTTTATATGTACGTCCTGGGTCATATTTTCGGTGGCTATAATTGCAGCATCACGGTGGACTAACTGTTGTCTGCGTTGCTACTACTTCTCACCAGGTGGCCCATTGTATGAACCACCTGTGGTTTGGTTTGATTTTGCTCCAATCGCACCTTGTTGAAGTGTTTCTGGAGCCATGACTTGGTGGTGTGCAAAGATGAGGAAGATGATCACAAAAAGATGTGGGATGTCCTGAAGATTATATAGTTAGCTACAAGTAAAAATGGAATGAGCGACAACCAAATTACACATTCCATTGCAGCTGAATCCTGCTGCAAATAGATGCACTGCGTATAGCTGCACTGCATATAGCTGCAGGGGATTCCAACGGTTCTGCAATTTGGGTAGGTCAGTCCGATATAGTTTGTTTGTTCACTGGGATACATTTTGATGAACCACAGCTGATATCTCATATTTCATAGATATAAAAAGGACATTCTTCGACGGAAAGAACGTCTGGTGATATTTGTCTGTAATACATCGCCAGGATCTTTCATGAATCACACGCTAACCATCAAGTCATAATGTATGGTTACCATGACTATTCCCAATGAAGTGACGGTCAAAATACTGATTTTGCTTTGTTCAGATTCATTAAACCTACCAACCTTGACATAAAAGACGCAGCTTGCCTCCATGTGGTCCATATCTTGCAACATCCAACATCTCGCCCAACAACAAGGACAACACCAGATATAATGGTCAATGCTCCAAAAATAAACCTTTCGCCATTTCCGGCGGGCAAATATGGCAAATGGACGCAGCAATCCACACGACGACATCATCAAGCAAATCATAGCAAGAGTAGCTTGGAGGCAGAAAGAGTCTGAGCATGAGGAGCATTGAACAGCTTATGATCTAAAAAGAAGCTTTCGGCGGAGAAAAGACGGGTAACACTCTCTTTCAGCAACCAAGCGAAGGAGAAATGGATCTAGGATTATGTGGATAGAGAGACCGCAGTGGCAAGAAAGCGAGTTCAAGACGCAGAGACAGCGATTATGCAAGAGTAGGAAGATATGTGAACTGATGAAAAGTTACAATCGACAACTACAAGGACTGAAACAGCATTTGAGCAGCTGTTGAATGCTATCAGAGACTATCTGAGCGATCTTGCAAGTTCGGATAATGCTGAGGATTGGGAAGACGAGGATGTTCATGAAGAAGATACAGAGCTTGGCAAGCTGAGCGAAGATGACAAACCTGGCTAGGTGATGGGCACAATCTCCAAAACGGTACAGCACCACATGGAGAGCTTTTGGCACAAGCCAATGAGCCTTGACGAACTGATGCAATGTGGATATGGGGACGTGGCCGACTACTTCTGTGAGAGAGATATGAAGTACAGGATAACTGAATTCAAGGTTCCAGCAGTTGTGAAGCCCCAAACAGTTACGACTGCAGCCACACCATCATCGATAGCATTTGGCAAGCTTATGCAGACTCTTCAAATCATCCCCGGACAATCACAAATGCTGCAAGTGACATCTTGACAGGGAAGTTGTCAAATGAAGCTGGGTTCAGAGATACCTCCCACAGAAAATCACAAACTATCTCAAATACCCGACGCGGTGCCCGATTTGTCACAGCTGGATATTGCAAAGCCACTCCAACCCTTAAGCTTTTTCCCGTGCATATTGAGTCTCTAGCTAATTACCATATCGCTTGGATCGTAACGGTTCCCGGCCCATACTGGCCGCCCATGCAATCACCTCACCACACATCCATAAATGGTCATCAGAGGCCATCCTTTTTATCAAGTCTTCTGTAGTAGCAAATAGAACTTTCTGTGAAAGTGAATTGTAAATTATATGTGATGTGACTTTGTAAGTCTTACTGCCCCACCAAGATTCGCTCCCTGAACTGGCAACCCACCCCATGTCTATGTACCACCACCCACCTTTCTCCTATACAGGTGATTGAATTCCACAAAACGATGCCTTTCATTCTTGAAACACCACAGTTACTTGCATTTTGAACATGCTTAGCAAAGTTTGGGTGGAGATTTGGTATTTCTAGCTGGGCCTTACTGCTGTCGAAGCCACCATCCCAGCTACTTTCCCTTTTCAAGGTGTACTGAAAATTGCCCATGACTCCAGTTCTGGCTGAGGGGTAAAGATATGCCCTCTTTGATATTTCACAAAGTGGGTTTTAGCCTTGTTCACTATTAGAGCTGTGTGATGGGTTTTGGTATCCCATCTCTGAGCCTCAACTCTTTAGTACATTGGAGATGGAATTCCTTGTGTGCAATAATATTGGGACTTCAGAGCATGTTCTTAGCACTAAGCTTGAAGGATATTTTGGGGTGTTATGGGCAGAGTTGTCCATCTGGGCTGCACAGTGACATTTTAGTGTTTTTGGGGAGCTGATCTTGAGACAACCCTCCCAACACAAACCACACTTTTTATCGGCATCCCATTCCTGTACAGTCCTTAATTTTTGCCAAAATGCTCTCAAGACATAAGAAAGTAAGTTTATAATGCTCCCAGGCCTCCCCTACAGAGTTGTAGTTGCATCGCTAAATATTTGCAGCTGGTGAGTTGGTTGCCATGCCCAAACGGGCCGGGAATGCCAAAGTTACGATCCAAGGGATAGAATTCAGACGAAGACGAAGACATGGTGATGGCTCCTGCGTCTCCGGAACAGTAGATAGCCATATAGCTATTTTTGGCTATGTATCTTGAGTAAAAGCAACTTTTATCTACTTTGATAAGTGTCAGCATTTTCTGGATTTCAGTAACCATATTGTGAGACAGAATTATTTGTCAGTGTGTGTGCAAGGATTCTCCAGGCCATGTGAATGTTCTAGACTTCAAATCACGTTGATTGACGAACAACGAACTGTATATGGTGTTGCCTGTTACGGTTAAATCGTAAAGCAAAACCTAAATTTGACACGGAATGTACTAACAAAGTTTAACTGAGTGATGTCATACGACCCATAGAAGGTGCAGTCAAAGCACATCCAAAACCCGGATAAATGACAGCCGTCAGGCTGCATTAATCCCTACTGGGAACTACATAATTCTCCACTCAGACCTTCTGCACTTGGTGGAGAAATTGAAAATTGCTTATGGTACATCTTGGAAATCGAGGAGAACGGGCTGGACAAGGAATGGTAAGGACGTTGGGCTATAGATATCAAAAACTAGTCCATTGGAATTGTATGCCGTAAATTGATGGCCGAAAACGCTGAAACGCGATCGACCTATGTCATTCATTATGCACATGACAGGTATGGCAGTTGCTCAGAAACTGAGATGTCTTGAAGATCTTGGATTCAAATGATAATACATAGAAACGGTATACTGGCTGCCAATAAAGACTGTAAGCATTTTTTGTACAATTGTGGAGCACCCAATGACTGTTACTATATCTCTACAGTGAGTGCAAAGGTGAGCATCAATGGAGCATCAACAATTTATAGTTTTACCCATTCAGCAATCAAACGGCTGGATTGTTGCATCCATCCAAAGAAGATGTAATTGGCTGTCTTGATAGGTAAAATGCCAAGCGACACTCTCCTTGCCCAATTATAGAAAGAAGCGTCAACGAAGCATCAATGGGGCATCAACGATTTCTGGTCTTGCATCCTGGATAATCACTGGACTGTGCAACAGCATTTAGGCATAATTATAATATTAGCTGCCTATATGGGCATATATGCTGGAGACAATAGCGCTTCTTCCTCATAAATATAAGTGTCAACTGAGCATCAACAATTATTGGTCTTGCAACTTGGATAATCTAAGAGCTAAAGAACAACGTTGACCTATAATGATTCTATCGGCTGCCTTCGTGTGCAAAAATGCTATGAAAGATATTGTTACTACCTCGTAAAAATGACCATCAACAGAGCATCAACCATTTTTGGCATTGCATCATGGAAAATTCAGATGGTTTCGCTACACTAGTATCTCATAATCGACCTATTGCCAGCCTTTCAAGTCAAAAATAGTTGTGACAGCATGGCTACTATGTCCTAAAAATCTGCGTCAACAGAGTGTAAGTGACATTTGGCTTTGCATTATGGAAAATGCAAGGGCTGTGCAGCGACATTAAGTCATAATAGAACTATCGGCCACCTTTCTTGACAGAAATAGTTATGATAACATTGCTACAATGTCCTAAAAATACGAGTCAACAGAGCATTAACAATTTCTGACCTTGCATCTTGGAAAATGCAAGGGCTTTTTGGCAACTTTAACCCATAAGCAAACTATCGGCCGCCGTTCTAGGCAATAATACTTTCGATAACATTGTCACTGTGCCCTAACCATCAGTATCAATGGAGCGTCAATGATCACTGGCCTTGCATCTTGGAAAATCGAGGGGCTATACAACTACATTGTCCCATAATCGAACTGTCAGTGGCACTTTCTAGGCAAACATCCTTACGACAAGATCATTAACATGTCTCAAAATGAGCATCCCAGAGCGTTAACAGAGCGTAAACGGAGTGTCAACAATTTTCAATCTTGCATCTTGGATAATCGAATGGCGATCGAATGCAGATAACCCACAATGAACCTATTGGCAACCTGTATTGGCAAAAATGCTACTGACGATATCACGTCCGCCTCCTACAATTCTGCGCTCACCGAGTGTCAACAGCTTTTGTGGAGGCGCAGAATGCTACACAGCAATGAACTGGATTCTGCTGTTCCTAAATTGAGCTTTACGCAGTCAATCTTTGCAATCAGTCCTTGTATACAACTTCACAAATATGCATGCAATGTCTTACAGATCTGATTTTGTTGCTTGTAACTGTAGAGTCAACATTTAAGAACCCACAGTCAGCTTTACTGTATTGTTGTTCTTAGTAGTCTCTCAAGTTGGATTACCCAGCTATGTAGTTCCTACCACCATGTCGGATTAAAAATCTTTGAATACTTCATTCCTTCAGGTTATGATCTCTTCTCGACATGACGGTGTGGTTATTCATGATTTGACCGACCTTACATTGCAAATCATCATGGATGCTTGGAGGGCTTCAATGAATATAGGCTCAAAGTGGTCCATTGCTTGGAAAGAATCTAGGCATGCATCTTAATGGCGATTCTATTTACACTGCGGAATTGAAGAGACTGGCAGCCTTGGCATTATATGTATCGTTTGTCATCAAGTTCTTCGTCATCCATCAGCACATGGGACCAGCACAATGGGGATACACTTACTGGCAAATGCTCACATCTCAAAATTAAAGGAATAAACAAAGTCAGAGGCTACAGAATTGACTACTTCGATGGTCAATGAAACTTCTTTGGCCATCTTTAAGCACCAAGGAAGTTGAGGAATCACAATAGTAAGTTCACAGAGGACCATCATGTTTGACATCTAGGTTAATACATATTGACCTACATGTCAGACAAAACATTCCGAACTGGCAACTAAGGACTTTGAAACTTCCGAAGTTCACCAAGACATGTGGAATCGCTAACTCATGTTAGGATTTGTTTCAGCTCATATTCCATGGAATGCTATATCAAATCTGGAGCTACAACAGTCGTATAAGGCATTACATGATGACGTAGTGCTGCTGTGCGCTACTGCCCTTAGCAACATTTGTCGCTGCGAATATCCACCAACCGTTGATGCAATTAAAAACCAATTGCAGTCACGAAATCATGTTACTTCAGCTATTGACGGATAGACATTAGCGAACAAACTTGCCATAACATCAATCATTGCTTACTATATGGATCGAGATTGCGCAGTGCATGAAATGCAACTCGCTTTTGATGAAGTTGATCGCCAGTTCATTTTCTGTGTCGAAAGCTAATTCAGGATGATAGGTCAAGGGCCAACATACTGGATCAAGGCTAGCTGTACCTTTGAAGGACATGCTTGATTGATTTGAGCTTACCCACGGCCACTTGCTTGATATTACGACTGATAATACTTCCTCAAATTACTTAATGACACACGAGCTGCAATCAACACTTGACGCATCTCGAATCGAGTGGCCTCCATTGAGGAACCACATACCATGCATCGTGCACATCATATCGCTGGCTTTAGGTGCATTCATGAGCACTCTTGCTGTGAATGGCCTCACAAAGTCTTGGGATGCCCTTGAGCACGATCAGCAATTTGAAGCAAGTGAAAGCATTGACATTTGCAAGAGTCAAAGACTTCAAAAAGAGGGCAACTTGGAATCAATAAGGTGTCGGCTATGAGACCAGGTTTCGCAAAGATAATTGAGAAAGTACGTATTTCATGGTATTATGAAAGTCCTGAAATTGACCTTCATATAGCAGTGAGTGCTTGCTGTATTGATTACGCCGACACCTGGTCATTGAAACGAGTCCATTGACGGTCAATAAGCCAATGTCCGCATCGCGGTACTCCCAATTATGAATGTCAAGACACGTTGGACCTCTACACTGGCATTGCTCGAGCGTGCCTACCAATCAAGGGAATTCACACACAAGTGGCTTCAAAATCCAAAATACAGTGAATACTGGCCACTCTTCACAACACAACATAAATGGACCATTGTGACGTATGTCATGGAATTATTGAGCCCATTCCGATATTGGATACTGTGTATGCTGAAAATGCATAAAGTTAGATTGCATCACGTTATCACAGTGTACAATGACATGTTCGATCATATGGATGGCGTGATGCAAGCTTTTGCCAAGAAGAAGACTCATTGGAAGGAGGACTTGTTCTTTGCCATGAAGTTAGCTCGACAGAAGCTGTTCAAATATTATGCTGAAGTGACTCCAAGGATGGGTAGGCTTCCCGTATCTGCACATATCCTCGATCCTTTCCGGAAGTTGCGATCATTTAGAATGTGGAACAAGGGAATGGAAATTAATTCTAACGACGAGATATTCTTTACAAGCCAATACGAAGACGCCTTTCTGAAGTATGTGGAAAATGAATACTGTGCGAAATATCAATGTTTGCCGGTCAATAAATTTGAAAGCTTACCGAGGAGCAATCTCATCCCCTCTGCAGTGGTTTCAAGATCCGGTCAATCATCCTTTGATTCATATGATTTGTCCAGGGATGATGAAGAATACTTAATGCCTAGCAAGTTCGCTGAGACGACACCCGGACGAAGTGATCGCGCAGCACGCTAATTGTCCGCCGCCAGGCTTAATCTGAATATGCTGCCTGAACCATCAAAGAACTGGGGGCAAATTGTGCCAAATCTCAAGAATTACCACTCGGACCCAATGGAGATAAACAGTACATTTTGGATACCGGACATAATCGACTGGTGGCGTCAATATGATGAAATGCACTAAAAGTATGCCGATCTCTCCAATGTGGTGGGCAACATATTCTCTATCATGCAACATAGTGTCTAAGTGGAGGCCAGTGTTTCCCTTGGCCGAGATGTTATCGGCTGGAGGCAGTCAATAACCTCAAGCAAGACCCTTCCCAAAATAGTTGTTGTAAGGGAGTTTGCTGATGCCAATGACGGGATTTTGACACGCGCTAACCCAGAATTGGATACAACGAACACAGAAAACGACACAGAAATGAAGAAAGCGGTGGAGCAAAGGACATTTCACAGAATGGCCAAGGTTCATGAATTTTTGGAAACGTGGCAGCACAGAGAAAACCTATGTGTTACCCAGAAGGAATCATGTGCTCAAAACAAGCAGAAGACCGCCGTAGGATACATTTCAGACAAGGAAGTAATTGTCAAAGCATCCCGGTCACTCTTTTAACCTGATGGTGTGGCTGCATTTAAATTGACAGAAAGATCTCCTTTGCCACCAGCTTTGTCTGCAAAGAACCTCTCTGGAGGAGGCACTCAAATATTACATGTCCACCGAATCCGAAGAATAAATGGTCATCCAGTCGAGAGTGATTATCATAGCGCACCTGAATTCATTTCGGACACTGAAGATTAGTTCAACTGGAATGAGGACTTAGATATTCCAAATAACAGCGAAGATGATTGCGTCGCAGACATTGAGTCTGATACAGAGCAAGACAATAGCATCGAGGATCCGGAATGCCCAGAGCAGCAGGATGAGAGTGCTGCACCAAATGTTTGCGAATTGATTTGTCCTACATGGAAGTCAAAGAGACAGGCTGAAAAGGTGTTGGTAACGGTCAATGCAATCAAAACGAGGAGGAATAAGGGAGTGACGAAAAAGTATGTTAGAATGACTACCAATAACTTCAAATCATGATGAAAACTATGATCTATGGCAGCAGGTGTTGAATGGACAATCCATTAAAATGAGCATGAATGGAGCATCAACGATTTGTGGTTTTTATAGTCCGGTCATTGAACAGTGATTTGGTGGCTGTTATGCATAACGGATGTATTGGCAGCTTTGATAGGCAGAAGAGAGAGCAACATAGTCACTGCCCCATTCTGAGAATGAGTGTCAATGGAGCATCAACAATTCTTCGCTTAGCATCCTGGATAATTTATTTTCCGATTAGTTGCAGACATTCATTTATCAGATATTGGCAGCCTTTACAGGGAACAACTATAGTGACATGCTCCCTTCCAGATCATTTGAATGAGCATCCATGAAGCGTCAACAATTGTTATCTTCGCAACTTCGGTAATTGATGTTCTGATTAGTTGCAGATATCCATTTATCAAATATTGGCACCCTTAACGGGCAAAAACAACAGCGACAAGCTCCCTGCAACATCCTGAAAATCAGCGTCAACGGAGTGTCAACGTTTTGGGTTGTTGTCTATTTGGTAATCACGGCATCGCGTGAATCTTCGCGTTCATAACAGAATTATTGACCGTCCTGATAGGCAAAAATACAATATATCAAAGGTAAAACACCGCTTCCAAATTAATCAATATTACAAGCTGCCAAGCCTGTAAAAACATATTATTGGTTGTTGAAAACCTAATTTTGACAAGATACTATTAATAAATTCCAAAAACAAAAGCCTTATATGAATCTATGGATAGACCAACTGGGCAACCCACTGACAACCCACCCAATTCAGATGGCTTGGGAGTTTAACATCGAACCGCACTCCAGTTGAGGGTGAGGGTTTATTGACAACCAGGACAGCCAATTCGGCAATGGTTCGGATTGGACCGGGACCTGGACCCGAAGTGACAGTCTGGAACCATTGCAAACAATAATAATGCCGAAGTAAATGAAACAGCTACGGAAGCATATAGGATCAGTGTTTGAAACGGGCCTGGCCAGCCCGAGAGCTTTCAGGCAGGCTTTGAGGGGCTGGGCCGGGCCGGTAATCTCAAAGCCCACGAGGCCTCAGGCTTTTTAATTACAAGCCTGCGGGCTTTGTCAAAACCCGCATGCTGTATGAGCTTTTCTCAGAAAAGGAGTCAGACGAAGCTATTTTGAGCTGAATGGGTGACATGGAAGCAATTATAAGTGGTTGAGGTGAAAAGAGTGGTTGTATTACTATACAGCCTATACCATTATGTAGCTTAGACCAGTTTTCAAAACAGGCCCTGCCGGCCTGAGGGCCTTTTATTGGGCTTGTGAGGGCCAGGCCCTCTAATTGCAAAGCCTGGGCGGGCTACGCTTTTAAATCAAAAGTGCACTGGCTTTACCGAAGCTTGCGGACCACCCTACATATCTGAAACATGAAAAACAGGGTGAAAACTTCATTGGACGACGATATATTTCATTATTTTCCATGGTGCAAGGAAAACAATCACTATTATTAGCATTCAGCACCAAATTTTGGGCCGTCATGTCTCATCACTCAGCCCGTGGGCTTCCTGCGGCCGGCCGGGCCTCTGCTTCCAATGCCCACGCTAAGAACGGCCGGCCGGGCCTGAAGCAGTCGAGGCCAGCCCGGCCCAGCCCGTTTCGAACACTGTATAGGATTGAGGTAATAGCCGCGTCGCATCATTTGAAGCAGTAACTAATTCCTTGCAGGTATTCAATATGTTAGCTGCGATGGCATGGAGAGAAGGTTGTGTACAGCTGGAACAGTCTGACATGCGCGTGGCTTTGAATATGGCCAAAATAGCCAAAGGAGGGGTTTGGCGCGCCGCAATAGAGGAAACGCAATATCTAATCAAGAAACCTTGTGCCAAGGTCCGAGAAGAGATGAAGCAGGGTGTTGAGTTTCCAGGGCATAACACAGTGAAGGCTGCGATAGAATGACACCCAGCTATGCCTCCCCAAAACCACACTGCTGGATGTCTTACTTGGCACAATGGCACTGCAAAGATTCTGGAGACGCGCTATAGACGCAAAGGAACAGGTGCTCTTCAGTCCGATCCACATAGAGAGCCAACTCCTGCGCCAACTCCAGAGCCAATGCCAGCGCTGCCTGCAACACCACCCGCCCCAACCGGTAATACTTCCAGAGCTCAACATTCACAAATCATTAATTTGCCGGCTGGATATGTTAGGGGTTCTCCCGTAGCAGCGTCTATGGTAACCTCAGATTAGCCAATTGAAGGGGTATATGGCTTGCCTGGCATGCATGCATACATTCAAACACCTGCCCTGGGCATCTGTGGAACTTTCAGTCACGAGTACCTTTAGCGGGGTACGAGTGGGACACGTCTCGATTGAATAAGTTTAGACTTAGCGGATTCATTTTTGATGATGCAGTAACACTGACAGATCGAAATGGTTACAACCCTGCGGAGCATGTTATTTTCAACCAGATTCATTTTCCGACTTTAGAGTGATTATGTCTGATTGGAGCAGAACAAAGGAGTTCGTATCCGCAGGCACGGCAATCGTCAGCCAATATGCAATTAAGTGGGATCTTAAGTCCGGCCTCTTATGTGAGAACGGTCACTGGGCACTCCCCGGCCAAAGGGAATGGTCCCGGCCTGAGCATGGTGTGATTGAGGGATTATGACGATGGCTGTTGATATGAGACCTGGAGTATCCTCGTGCATTGGCGTGTACGGAATGGCAACTGCGAGTCATATAATCTACGCTGGTATAGTAGTGGTGAGTCACCACGTAAATCTATAAATGCAATCATACTACAGTATGAGTTGTCATAAAGATGCTGTTCGCTATGTCGGCAGTTGTTTCCAGTTTACGAACTATACGAGTGTGAGATGTCGAAGTTGATGTTACGATCTGATATATGATATCTTGCGGTTGTGGCCTGATTCTTATCAGGTGTGTAATGCTTTAATAACGCAACGGCATGAACACCATAACCATGGGGCTTCGTGGCAACCTCTACCAGGCACATCCACTAGGGAAGTAAGACGCAAAGCATGTTGCTATCATTTTCATAGAAAAGAAGTCTGGGCGCGCATGTGTAACATCCTGAAGAATTATCTATAAAGTAGTCACATTGTTTCGGCAATGAGAAGGACAAGCTCTAGCAGCGAAACAGTCAGCGATACCTACCAGCGAAAGAAGACCTTTATTTATTATTGTGTTTTTATGATACCTATACCTATTATTATATATACATAAAAATCTATTAGCTTTCTGTAGCGGCAGCCCCACACCATTGATAAGTATTCTTGTGTGAATGCCTATCACCTTCGAAACCGATAACAATGCAATTGTATATGCTCTCGAAAGGATTATCTCCTATGCCAGAAAGAATCAGTATATCATTCTAGCGCAAAGCATTTGGTGGATATCATCGATTATTGGATTACAACAGGGCTTAGTTAATTATATCGATAACCTACGGGAACCATCGGAGGCCTATCAAGCGCCTAGTATCAACCAGTGCGATAGGGATAATATACATCCTGATTGTATATCTCGAATTACGAATCCGATACCCAATCTGGATAGTCCCAATTATGGTAACAGCCGGGACTCGAGTGAATCCGAATCCGAACAATTAAGTCCTTCGGACGATTCTTTACACGATCAGATCCTGGATCATTGCGAAGAGTTCCTTCAACAATCCAAGCAAGAACGAGAGAAGGTTGCTAGAAGAAACCTGCAGATTGGTAAAGAAATTTCTGGGAGATTACCTCAACGGAAGAAACCCCGGAAAAGTTACAAGGACCAAGTGATGGGACTCGATAGGTCTGAGTTAGCCCGGAGAAAGGCAGCCGGAGAGTGTCATTATTGTGCTTGGCCAGGAGACCGGAATGGAGCCCATAGGACTCTTGATTGTTTCCAGTGGCTGCAGAAAGAAAAAGGAACTGCTCCTTTCCCTAAAGCAATAACTGACCAGCAATTGAAGGATAAGGAATCTAGGGCCGTTCAAAGTACCTATACATAGGTCATTCGAATCCCCCTAACAGGATATGTGTATTCACATACTTCTCTTCCCTGTGCAGAATCATTTATTCCCAATGCATCTGCCCAAGATAGCCAGAACGATGCAGATTTTCATTCTGATATGCTGACTGATGAAGGAACAGCCACTGGTTACTACACTATCTGGTGTGAGGTAATGCAGTAAACATTCACTGTGAAGACCAGAGCAGCCTATTGAGCGAGTTTGGCTGTGATGACTAGTATTGATTGAATGGCACAGCATTTTGGAGAATATTTTTATCCTGAATTCGCGGATACTGTAAAGAATATTATAATGGATATGTTTATATGTATTATTAAAGAACAATGTAGTGACCAAGTAGAAAGTAACTGAAAACTCTAGAAAGGCTGCCAAATAAACGTGAATGATGAACTACGGCAAATCAACTGATTGCATAGTGTGGATACACTTGTGGCAAAATGAACATCAACGGAGCCTCAACGATTCTTGGTCATGTATCATGGGTAATTTGAGGGGCAACAGGATGCGAAAGTCATAAACCTAGTATTGGGTGCCTTTATTGGCAAAATCGAAAGTGACACGCTTCCTGCCCCATCATGAAAATGAATGTCAACGATTGTTGGCCTTCCATTATGGTTAATCACAGCGTGATGTCACCGAGATTTTGTATATACATTGTTTTGACTGTTTTGGTACGCTAAAAATCTCATGAATACTTAGTGGTAGCACTGTAAATGAAAATAGTTGTTACTGTTCCGGAGGATGTGGTGGGAATATTCTGTACACATCTGCCCATACAGGCTGCCATATCCTTGTTTATGGATGCTTGCGATCAAGTGCCACTCATATTACCGAGGATGCATGACCCAAAATCGCTGACGCTCCATTGACGCTCAATTTCAAGATGGGGTAGGGAGCATTTCGCTTTCTCTTTTTGCTATACAGGTGGCCAATACTTTGTTTCTAACTGCATGTAACCTGTGGCCCCCCCACATTACCCACAATACACGACCAACAATCATTGACGCTCCGTTGATGCTCATTTTCAAGGTTGGATAGGGAATGTTTCGCTCTCTCTCTTTGTGATAACGGTGGCCAATACTTTGTTTATGACTGTATTGAACCTGTCGCCACCCAAGATTACCCACGATTCACGACCAACAATCATTCACACTCTGTTGATGGACATTTTCAGGATATAGTAGGGCGTGTGTGCCTATTGGTTTTGATCATTAAGGTGGCCAATACATCACAAATGTACTGTGATGTACCGGTGGCAATATATTATGATTTACAGTAAGCATATCTGAATGCAACACTGAATGTGAAACCTGAAACGCAGAACTGAAGATTGAAACTGATGGGTCTAACCAAACCCAGTGAAACACGCAGGTCGACATGTACAGGTCCAGGTTTGGTCCACCAAGAGTCATCAGGTTGGATTTTTGAATGGGTCCGGAACCTAACCCACCCGTTTTTGCAGTCCAAACCTGGACCACTGGCGGGTCAGCCGGACCCATTACAAACACTAGGCAATAGAGACAGCTATACGGTAGCAGAGCCATTTTGAAAATAAGTCTTAATGGAGCGTCCATGATTTTTGGTCTTGTAAGTGACTTGAATGGGAAGCAATTTGCTTGCTGTTATCTATAATCAACATATTGACAACCTTTATGGACAACAGTGAAAGCAACATGGTCACAGCCGCATACTGAAAATAAGCTTCAACTGAGACTCAACAGAGCGTCAACTGAGCGTCAACAGAGCATCAGCAGAGCGTCAACAGAGCATCAGCAGAGCTTCAACAGAGCGTCAACAGAGTGTCAACAGAGTGTCAACAGAGCGTCAGCAGAGCTTCAACAGAGCGTCAACAGAGCGTCAACAGAGCATCAACAGAGCATCAACAGAGCATCAACAGAGCAGCAACAGAGCATCTACATAGTGTCAACAGAGCATTAACAGAGCGTCAACGATTTCTGTCATTGCATTTTGTATAATTCAATGGCTGTTCTATGGCATTTACCCACAATCTAAGTACTGGCCCCCTTTATAGAATTTATTGTTTGTCTTAATGTTGCTACACCTAACAATAAACATCAACAGAGCCTCAACAAAGCCTCAACAATTTTGAGTGTTGCATCTTGTCTAATCCAAGGGTTACGCTACGTCATTTACCTATAATCAAACTTTGGCCACCGGTATATACAATCTGGGTAGTATGGAAACTGCTACCACTTGAAACTGAGCTTTGACAGAGTGTCAACAATTTTTGGTAATGTAAGTGAGATAATTGGAAAGTGATATACTTGTGGTTATGCATAACCAACATATTGGCAGCCTGTATCAGCAGAAGAGCAAGCAACATGATCACTGCCCCATTCTGAAAATGAGTGTTAATGGAGCCTCAACAATTTTTGTTCTTGTAAATAAGGTAATTGGTAATTGATTTGCTTGCTGTTATCCCTAACCAACGTATTGGCAGCCATTATATGCAAAAGAGAAAGTGACATGGTCACAGCCCCATTCTGAAATTGACTTTCAACCTAGTATCCATTGAGCGTCATCATTTTCAGGTCACCAATATTGGGTAATGAGGGCATCGCATGGATATTTGAGCTCATAATAGAACTATTGACCAGCTCCAGAGTCAAAAAAACAGAATATCAACGGAAAAACACGAATTCAAATATTTTCGATATCGCAACCAGCAACACATGCACAATGCGATTCCTGCACATTGAATCATCAATTTTGATTGAGTACTTGTATTAAATAGCACAAGCAAGCGCGTTATATGTATTTCCTGATGAACTTGCTGGACAATACACTGGAAACCTGCCCAATTCAAACAGGTAGGGTGATTTCTATTGAACTGTACCTGAATCGACAGTTCAGTTCTATTGACGACCCAGAAAGCCAATTTGCTGCCCATTCGGTTCGGACCCTGACCTGGACCTGAAGCAATGTTCCAGAACCATTGCTAACAGTAGTAATATCTGCAACCGACAAGACTCACTTGATCAATTTTTAGGGCAATCAGCATACCTTGCTGCTAAACCTCAACATTAGTAATATTTGAAATAATATCCGCTGGACACCTATAAAGTGTACCTGGATTCTCTTCAGACTGAACACATGCCACCTGAATGGCGCCAATACTATTGACAAAGTATGGCATAATGCAGTTGGAACTGTGCTGTCTCAACTTAGGCATCTTAACATCACTGGCCCTGTCTTGAAATGGGATTGTGTGGATAGATTGCAGCAACAATACTACCCTTCGTTGGCTGCCTTGGTTGGGGATTATTCGGAACAAGTCATGGTTGCTCAAGTCTCATATGGCTCAGAGCCAATGTGTGAACTTCCTAAAGGTGGGCTGATAGGACATTCAACTTTTCAACCACTCAAGAACTCAAGAGACCAGTGTATTTATTCAGAGCTGCAGGAGGATAACAATATTCATTCTCTGCGCATTCTAGCTGTCTGCCCAATCCGCAGCCAGTTCTGTCAATATTCACTCTGCAATGTCTATCACCTTTGGCAGCCTGATGAATTACATCAGCTGCTCCTGGGGTCAGTTCAAGACTTATCGCACTGTCTGCTCAAATACCTTGAAGATAGAATTGTCAATGATCAATCTGACAATCTATTCACATTGGTGCCACGATATCCCAGCCTCTAGCACTTCCCCGAACCATTTGAATCATTCAACAGTGGCACTTGGCAAGGGAAAGAGATCCATGGAATGATCAGAACACTTGCAGTAAAATAAGCTCCAATTCATATCTGCTTTATGGATAACGGAAAAACTGCAGCGGATGCTGCCACAGATGAAATAGTAATATCAGCAGTGCGGACATTATGTCAATTCTCTGTACGTGTTAGCCAACAAAATCACTTCGATATGTCCCTCAAAGCACTAGACAATGTACTTAAGTGAAGTTACTGGAAGAAGGGTATTTTTTGAGATCAGAAAATGTTGCAGTCTGGAAAAGCCAAAGTGGCTGACCTGTTGGCAATGGAATCCCATCAGTTATGCCAACAGAAGATTTGTCAGATTTGTGCTGCAATGGAGGCCCATGTGTATGGGGCTGAAAAGATAACTACACCAAAATGCAGGCAATTTTAGCTGCACCAGAATAGAGTCCGACAGGAGCCATCACTTGGTCAGATGCTGATGTTCCGCCGACACTTCAGCTATTTGAGCACGAAATCCATCAGATCACACTGGTTAAATGCAAGCTTTTCGATAAATTATTCCAACATTATGAGTGACAACAATTACAGGAATTTAGGACTCAGGCAACTGGTCCCAGAAGCATATTCAGCAAAGAACTTACCCTAAGGAAAGCTGCCACCAAACACAAGGCTTATGGAGCGGTCAACATGACTGCTAACAAGTCACTACGAGTTCAGATCCATCCAACTGAGGCTGAGACAGAAGCCAGGACCTGGAGCATCGCTGATACGGAGCGCATCACTAACCAGCTGGAGAGAGTGATTTATCGCACCATCTTGAATGAACAGAAGCGGCTCAAGAAGGAATTCTCCATCCACAAGATTGAGTTTGAAGCTTGGTGGGAGACAATCCGCATTTAGGTGCTCCTGAAAACCATTGAACAATGTGCAATGCATTTCGGAAATCCAGAGATGCATCTCGTGAGCCATATATCAAAGTCAATTCAGGGAATGGGTTCAGGTGACTATTTTACCACTGATGATTCTGAATCGCTACATATCCCCAATTTGAAAGAGGCATATCGATCTAGCAACAAAGTCAATTATACTCGACAGATGCTTAAGCATAGTGACCGGTATACTAGTCTTGACTATCTGGAAGAGACACTGTCATATCTTGCATGCCAAGGCTGCTACAATATTGACACTGCAAAAGTTCTCAACTTACATTGCGCTACTGTCTGCTACCAATAGATGGCGAAGTACATGCAGCGCTCATCTGTTCAGTCTCTAAATTATCCACAATTAGCCCGTTATATGCCCCATATCACAACAGGTTTATCATTTGAGAGGAACGCATGTCTGCAGAGTATGCAGAAGTATCAAATTAACCTCACTTAGAGATACATCAGAAGATTTTGGAATTTCCAACTGTGGACAACTTTTTGGTGTGCATTTTGAAGAGGACTGGGGTCACAAAATTAGTTGACTCATGCTTGAATATCATCACAATGTACTCATGGCCAGTATATATATTTAACTCCAGAATGGACTGTTGTATTACCGTTAACCATATCACAACCCTTCTTCTGTTGAGCATCTGAAACTTAATTGGAAGGTAGAATATACCAATGCCAACCAAGGTATCATGCCTGAAGCTCATGAAATTTCGGTCCGGTATCTGCAAAGTGAAGTGAATGACCTCAATAACACCTTACAAGAAAGAATTCGTTCTTTTCCTGAATTATTCTTCTGCTGGACTCCACAGAATCAGATCCTCTAATTTCAGGAGAGCCTGCCAGCCAGGAAAGCAATATTGACCTTTCCTAAGCGGTGCAAGAAGACCCAATAATTGGTATTATGTCATCAAGCTCAGGAATACACAGTGGTGAATCCAACAAAGTACAAAGATCTTCACAGTTGGGTTTATTGATTGAATGGGTTCATCTGAGATTTCAAACAGATGAATAAGACGAATAGAAAGCATATTGTACCTGTTGGAGCAGTAGTTGGACTGGCAAATTTGGTGTGGGAGAATGCTGCAGTGGGTGGCATCAATAGTATATGGCTTGTAAATCATTATGTCAATTTAGATACCTACTTGATATTATATAAATTAGATTAAAATGCCCTATTCAGGTGTTTAGCTGTGTGATAGTTTATCAAATTGTATTCTTCGATATAGATATTGTCTATTATGACTCACGGAGAGACTGGCTTCAGGTGTACCGGAATTGCCTTGGGGACGAGTGCTGTAGTCCCACTTGCTCAGAAACTGTAACAACTTAAAGGCATGATTCTATCGCATTCTGAAAACGACTTCATTCTCTTTAGAATATTCTTGTATCCTGTTCTGCTACTTCAGAAGCATTGAGGAGCACCTGAATGTACTCTCAGAGCACCTGGGAAGCACATCATTTTGCATACAGCCTGTTTATGAGCTTCTGGAAGCCTCTGGAAGTTTCTGGAAGGATCGGTGTGGCTTTTCAGAATAGCTGAGTCGTTGAGTCATGACTTCTGAACGATTTTTCATTTTGCTGATGTATTTCTCAAAACCAAGGCAAAGTGTAATGCATCTAAGATACTGGAATTTATATTCAAGTTGTAATACAGATTTGTCTTCCCAAACCAATGACAGAATGAGTGTGTACAGTGTACCACGCTCTCTCTTGATATACAGCCACATTTTTTACATTTGAAGGAACGGAAAAGTTGCAATTTTAATCAAAATTCTTCATATTATTTTTTAATGTTCTTCCCTGCTTATATTTGGCTCTGGATTGCAGCTAGAGCATCTCTTTTTCATTGGTGGAAGAGTGTGATCTCATTATAGTCAAGTCCCCAGAATTTGACTCCATGTGATATAACTACTCAGATATTATGTGGGCTTGATTGTATACTGCAGAGGTGATTTCCCGTTTCTGCATATTCTATATTAACATTACTACATTATACATATGGTTATCATATTTATGAATGACAGGTTTTGAAAAGTTACTCTTCCTATAACAGCTATCCTCCGTACGATACCAAAGGCACAACCATTATACAACATAATCATAACTTTGACATCTTGGATTTTGTTTGTTTAGAAGATGGACAATCTGCCAAAACATAGTCCAACAGTATTCTGTTGCAATTATATTAATGCCAGATCATTAATTAGATTTATTGGCAATTGTATCAGGGATGTTAATTGGGAACCAACAGATATTTCGGTCTCAGAAATAATACTGTCACAATTGACACTAGCTCAAATATATGAATAGGTTTGCTCCAGACCTCAAATCATAAGCCATTGCCATAAATTCCACAGATATTACACATTTCACTGTCAAGTATTTGATGACTGGAAGATGCGTAGAGGTGTTTCTGCTGCCATAGAACCTATACTGAGAGATTCTGCGTACTAATATATTGGGTACATCAGGAAAAACATATTCTGTTACATGTAATTGACCATAGGCTATATGGCCTACCATAACCTCCTGTAACACTGATATCGCCACATAATACAAAACACCCCAGAGCTGGTTTCAGTAACATACAATAATACACCTGTAATTTACCGATAGCATAACTGAATTATTGGTGTAATGTAACTGTAGCGCACGTATTTTATACTGCAATTTATGGATTATATTATATATTCAAGAGTTACTTCTTTATTTACTACTCTGACAAGCATACACTCTGACTCTCATGACCCCAACAAGCTCACTCCCACAACTGACATGCTCACTCTAACAACTCTGACATACTCGCTCTCACTCCAACTCTGACATACTCACTCCCACTCCAACTATGACATGTTCACTGTCACCACTGAGCTGCTCGCTCACACAACTCTGACATATTTACTTTCCACCCTCCAATATACTTTGCCTTGCTGCTCAGACATGCTCACTCTCACCTCTCGGACAATCTGGTGTCGCTGGGAACAAGCTGGTAGCAGTGGATCTGGCTTCGCTGGTAGGGGAGAAATTGGCTTCACTGGCAGCAGTGGATCTGGCTTCACTGGGAGCAAGCTGTTAGCGGTAGATCTAGCTTTGCTAGTAGGGGTGAAAGTGGCTGCACTGTGAGCAAACTGGTAGCGGTGGATCGGGCTTTGCTGGTCAGGGTGAAAGTAGCTTCGCTGGTAGGGGTGAAAGTGGCTTCGCTGGCACAAGCTGTTAGTAGTGCATCGGGCTTTGCTGGTAGAGGTGAAAGTGGCTTCGCTGGGAGCAAGCTGGTTGCGGTAGATCAGGCTTCGCTGGTCAGGGTAATAGTGGCTTCGCTGGGACGGTGATAGTAGTGATGGTGATGGTGGTGATGGTGATGGTGGTGATGGTGATGGTGATGGAGATGACGATTGAACCAAGGGGGTTGATGGAATGCATGTAGTATGAGAAATTTGCTTCATTCTGTAATTCGATATTTCATACAGTAACACTTGCATAACATTCTCATAACTCCTCTCTCATGGCCAAAGTACATGGTAGGCTGTTATAATCAATAGGAAGCAACCATAAGACAGTGGTCACTGTGGTAATATATCTCGGTTACGTTTGCACTGAAGATTTTGCCGATCCAATATCTGCAGTATACATAATTCTCAGTAATGAGAACTTCACTATGTGTTGTTATACTGGTTTCATATAGTGGGTGTGGTTGATACTTGTGTACACTGTTGATGTTTTTAATTAAATGTTATTGCTATAGCAACATAATTGTACTAACATATTTGAATCTGTGAATAGCCAAATACACTGATACTAATTGATTAACATACAGCTGAGGTGCAACTCTGGGAAGTGTTACTTTATTAGCCCACAAGTGATGCCACAAATATGTATTATGCACAAAATATGGCCACTGTAGTTCCCATACATTTACATTGCAATCCACCTGAACAAGTATGGCTGCTAAAGGAAAAACTCCAACATAGAGGAGAATAAACAAATTTATTAATGCTATCTTCAAACGGATTCTTGCACTCTTTCAGGTTTAAATTTCATACAGTTATATATAGTTCTGACCATCTGTAGCAGTGGTGTTTATTCAAACTGGAGTTATTCTTCAATGCAAAAAGGCAGTTGTAAGCATCTACTATTGAATTTACCTGGATCTTGTAATCAGCTGTATTCCTATCTGTGTATTTACTGAACCTTATGTGCAATATGATATTCCTTCACTTATAATTTACCTTAAGCCATATGTCTTACCATAATCTCCTGTAATACTGATCACATTTTACTGTAACACTGATCACATTCAATTACACCAAATATTTGTAATTACTGCAGAGCTGCTTTGTATAACTCCTAGTTATATACCAGGAACACACTAGTAGCATATCTGTAATACTCAAGTAGCATTCCTCTAATTCACTTATCACATCTCAGTATTATGCAGTTACTAATGGTATGTACTATATATTCTTTCCATTTTTGAATACACTGCAATGTGAAACCATTATATTCCGGGATACTCACAATATTTCTACTTTGAGATGTTCAAATTTGGAACTCTTATATTCTCTGGCAACTCACATACTTGCTCTTACCACTGGGACATGTTGACTCTGGCAACTCTAACATGCTTGTTTCTGCATCTCTAACATAATTACTATACTAACTATGATATAATTGCTCTTCTAACTCTGACTTGGTCACACTTTCAACTCTGATAGGCTTGCTCCTGCAATTCTAGCATACTTAGTCTTCTAACTCTGACATGCTTGCTATCCTAAGTCTGACTTTATTGCTCTCACAACTCTGGATTGTAAGGTATTGCAATTCTGACATGCTAACAAGTGATAGCAACGGGTCCGGGTAACCTGGCAGAGGTCCGGGTTTGGACCGCAAAAATGGGTCAGTTCGGGTCCAGACCCGGCCAAAAATCCGACCTGCGGACTCTTGGCTGGCCAAACCCTGACCCGTACGCGTCAACCAGTGGGTTTCGCCGGGTTTGCCTAGACCATTCGGTTCCAATCTCCATTTCTGCATTTTGGGTTTCATATTTATGGTCGCATTCAGATATGCCACTGTGAATCATATAATATTGACATTGGTACTGCACGCTTCATTTTCGACGTAATAGCCACCTTGATGTGCAAAACAAGCATACTCACGCGCCCAAACACATCCTGAAAATGAGCGTCAACAGAGCGTCAACGATATTTCGTCTTGCATCTTCAGTAATATGAGTGGTGCTTGATCACAAGCATCCATAAAGAAGGATATGGCATCCTTTATAGGCAGATATGTACAGTATATTCTAGCCACATCCTCCCGGACAGTAACAACTTATTTCATTTACAGAGCTACCGCTAAGTATTCTTGAGCGTTTTAGCGTATAATAACAGTCAAAACGATGTATATAGACAATAACCACCACATCGCGCTGTGATTAACCATGATGGAAGGCCAACAATCGTTGACACTCTGTTGACGCGCATTTTGAAGATGGGGCAGGAAGCGTTTCACTTACATTTTTGCCTATGAAGGCAGCCAATAATCAGTTTATGACAATGTGCAATCTGTCACCCCGTAGATTACCCATGATACCTGACCAACAATCATTGACGCTCCGTTGACGCTCATTTTGATGATGGGGCAGGGAGGGTATTGCACTCTGTTTTGCCTAGAAAGGAAGCCAAAAAGTCCTTTATGACTGGCTACAACCTATGGGAGGTGTGATTTCCCAGGACGCATGACCAAAAATTGTTGACTGTCCGTTGACGCTCATTTTCATGATGGGGCAGGGAGGGTATTGCAATCTGTTTTGCCTATAAAGGCAGGCAAAAATTACTTTATAACTTACTACAACCTATCGGAGGTGTGATTTCCCAAGATGCATGACCAAAAATCGTTGACGCTCCGTTGATGCTCATTTTGATGATGGGGCAGGGAGGGTATTGCTATCTGTTTAGCCTATAAAGGCCGGCAAAAATACCTTTATGACTGAGTACAACCTATTGGAGGTGTGATTTCCCAGGACGCATGACCAAAAATTGTTGATGCTCCGTTAACGCTCATTTTCATAACGGGGCAGGGAGGGTATTGCAATCTGTTTTGCCTATAAAGGCAGGCAAAAATTACTTTATGACTTACTACAACCTATCGGAGGTGTAATTTCCCAAGATATATGACCAAAAATCGTTGACGCTCCGTTGATGCTCATTTCCATGATGGGGCAGGGAAGGGTATTGCAATCTGTTTTGCCTATAAAGGCCGGCAAAAATACCTTTATGATTAAGTACTACCTATCGGAGGTGTGATTTCTCAGGACACATGACCAAAACTCGTTGACGCTCCGTTACCGCTCATTTTGCCATGGCTGTATCCATAATATGCAATCAATTAATTTGGCACAGTCCATCATTCACATTATTTTGGTGGCCTTTCTGGCCTTTTCATTTACTTTCTTCTTGATCACTACGTTGTGCTTTAATAATACATAGATATATATAATAATAATCTCCAAAATTCCGTGTCTGTCAGTCACTGCTCGTCATCAGTTGCAGGATTGCTCAATCCACTGCTTTTGTCTTGAAAATGAATGTTAGCCGTATTATCACTCAACAGATAGTGTACTGACCTTCATCAGTCAGCATATCTGGATCAAAATCGGTATCGTGCTGGGTATCCTCATCATCATCGAAAAATTCCGCCCATAGAAGAGCTGTATGCGAATACGTATATCCGGCTAGCAAATTGCCGATTTCAGAAGGTTCAGCTCCAGAAGTATCACCGGTTGGGGTGGGTGGGGCGGGTGGCGTGCCGGGCGGATGTGGAGTCGGCTCTGGAGTCCGCACTCTGCGTCGGGTGGGTGGAGGTGCACCTGTTCCTTTGCGTCTCCAGCGTGTCTGTGGATTCTTTGCGGAGCCAATTTGGCAAGGAAAGCAGCCGGACATTTGGTTTTGACGAAGCATTGCCGGGTGTCTTTGTATCGAAGCCTTCACCTTGTTATGCCCAGGAAACTCAACACCCCACTTCTTCTCTTCTCGAATCTCGGCACGTGGTGTCTTAATAAAATATTTCGTTTCCTCTATTGCGGCGCGCGAAAAGCCTTCTCTGGCCAATTTGGCCATATTCAACGCCTGGCACATGTTGGACTGTTCCAGCTGTGCCCGACCTCCTTGCCTTGCCATAGTTGCGGACATGTTGAAAACCTACAAGCAATTAGTCGCTGCTTCTAACAATCAAATTCAGCTGTTACCTCTATCATATACACTTCCGTAGCATCCTCTAAGGTGATTAACGCCTGTTTTGTCCACTCGCAGGGATGCTTATCAGGAAATTCATCTGCGAAAATCCCAGAGCTGACAGCATCATGATGTTTGATTTTGCGGACTGTGTGGACAAATGCCTTTGTCGACCATGGAGGATTCCTGTTATGGACAGCAATAAATTCGTTATGTAACTCTCTACAGACACCCGCTGTACGTTATACAGTTAATTGACCGCCGATTGCCTGGATATGGATATACTCACATCCCACCGCATGCTGCTTCTTATTTTTCCTGCTTCCAGTCTTGCGGACAATTTTCAAATGTGCATCCTGGGTCATATGTTTGGTGGCTGCATTGGCAGCATCGCAGTGAACTAACCTGTGTCTGCGTTCTTGATGTGTGCCAAGAATTTCCGTATTGGATGTAGCGCCCGCCAATCTGCCGGTATTCGATCTGGTCTCACCTGGTGGAGGTGGTTGTGTGTCCAAGATGTGCTGATGTGGAATAGGAGAGGAAGATGATCACGAGAGGAAGTGGGAAGCCCTGAGGACCATATAGTTAGCTTCATGTCAGAATGGAGTATGTAGCAGCCAAGATGATCGTTATGCTCAAGATCAATCCTACTGAGTATGGCTGCAAGTTGCAGGGGTTTCCCACCACCTCGCAATTTGCAAAGAGTCGGTCTGATGTTGTTTGTTTGCTAACATGGATAAATTATAGTGTAAGACCCCCGGAATCGCTCAATTGCTAGATATTAATAGGATGCAGTTCGAGGGAAAGGACGTCTGCTGATGTTTGTCTCAAATAATCCCCGGGATAATACATGAAAATAACGCTAACAATCATGTCATATCATACAGTTAGCGTCACTATACCTGATTTCATGACAGTCAAAAGGGGCATTTTGCTTTGTTCAAGATGAGTAAACGTACCAACCTTGACATAAAAGATGCAGCTTGCCTCCATATTGTCCATAACTTGCAACATCCAACATCTCGCCCAACAACAAAGTCCACTCAAACTACAATGGTCAATGCTCCGAAAAAGAACTTTTCGCCACTCCCGGCAGGCAGATACGGTAAATCGACAAAGCGGTCAACCCAACGACGTCATCAAGCGAATGAAGGCAATAGCGGGTTCGTGGCAGAGAGAGTCCGAGCCCTTGGGGCATTGCGCAGCTTGCGATCCAAAAAGAAGCTTGCCGTGGAAAAGCGACGAGAAACGCACATCTCAAGCAATGAAGAGAAAGAGAAATGGATTGAGGATTATGTTGAGAAAGAAACCGCTGGGGCAAGAAACCGAGTTGAAGACGCAGAGGCAGCGGTTGAACAAGAGCAGGACGATATGATGCATGCTGAAATCGTGGGATTGACGTCCAGAGAGCCCGAAAAGACGTTTGAAGAGATCCTGGTTGCTATCGGAGACAGTCTGAGTGATCTTGCAAGTTCCGACCATGGGGAGAATGGAGAAGACGAGGATGATGAAGAGACTGAGTAGGGCATGCTGAGGGATGATGATGAACCCGGCTGGGTGATGGGCACAATCACCAAAATGGTACAGCAGCGCATGAAGAGCTTTCAGCAGAAGCAGATGAAGTTCGACCAACTTACTCAACCCAGATGGGAGGATGCAGCTGACTACTTCCGTGAATGAGCAAAGAAGTACGCCATATCCGAATTGAGGGTTCCGGCAGTCATCCAGCCGCAAACGAATGATGACGCTCCGGCACCTCCACCAACAACATTCGGAGAGATTATGGAGAGTCTTGACATTGACCCCGGAATATGGCAAAGGCCGGAAGGGACTTCTCAATCAGGAAGTAGTCATCTCAGGCTAGGTTCTGTGAAGCCACAGTCAAAATCGAGTATACCGAGTGGTGAGCCAGGTGCGGAGCCCGATTCGTCCACGTTACTGAAAGTGAAGCCAGGTGAACCAGTATGCTTTTACCTCTGCAAATATTCTCCCACTAATTACCACATAGGTATCGGATTCCGACAAAGAGATGGTGATGGCTCCTGCGTCTGCAGAAGAATAGATATGCAAAGTGCAATTCTTGACATCTGATCGCGGTGAAACACAAGGTATTTACATATTTTGCTACGTGTCAGCTATTTCTTGATTTCCGTAACCAAATTGTGAGACATGATAATTCATCTGTGCATGTGCAATCATCGAACGCATCATATGAATGTTCTGAAATCCAAATCGCACTGTAAGACGCCCCATTTGTTCAGTTTCCCTTTGCATGTGACTGTTAAATGATAAAGCAAAAGGAATATTAGTGACGAAATATACTAACAAAATTTACGTGAGTGATGTCATATGTGTCATATCAAGAGCTGTCAGTGAGCACAACGAATCGATCTGAACGACAACCATCATGCTGAATTCATCCATGTATCCAACTGCAGAACTCGCCACACAGACCTAGTGCACATGGTTGAGATAATTGAAATTGCTTGTGGTACGTCATCGAAATTGAGGAGAAGGAGCTGGATAAGGAATGGTGAGGAAGTCGAGCTATATTTACTAAAAAGTAGTGAAATGATCTACATGCCGTCAATTGCCAGCCGAAAGTGTGAGAATGTAATAGGCCACATCATTTCTCACTCAGATAGCGTAGATAGCAGTTGATCAGAAATTGAGAGGTAACAAAACTCCTGGATGCAAACGATAATACATACAAACGTAATACTGGATGTCAAAAATGCATATATGATTGGTTGCATACAATTACTGAGTGTACCAAGGCTGTTTCGATGTGATTAATGTGAGCGTCAACAGAGTGTCAACGATTTTAAGTCATACAGATTCGGCAATCAATGGGCTGCATTGTCACATTGGTCCCAAGGGAATGTATAAGTTGGTGTTATTGTGAAAAAAGCAAATGACTCGCTCGTTGCCACATCCTAAAAATGAACATCAATGGAGCCTCAACGATGTTTGGCATTGCGTCTTGAGACATCCAGTAGGCTGTGCGGGTACAGTAAGTCATAATCGAACTATCGGCCGCCTTTCAATACAACAATGGCGGTAGCAACATTTCTACTACGTCCTAAAAATGAGCGTCAACAGAGCGTCAACGACTTTTGGCCTTGCATCTTGGAATATGCATGGGCTGTGCGGCAACGTTACTCCATAATTGCACTATCGGCAGCCTATCTAGGCAAAATCTCTTGCAAAAACATCGCTACTATGTCCTAAAAATGAGCTTCAACGGAGCGTCAATGACTTTTACCCTTGTATTATGGAAAATCCTAGAGCTTTCCAGCGACATTGTACCATAATAACATTATCGGCTGCCTTTCTGGGCGAAAACAGTTGCGACGACACCGCTACTATGTCCTAAAAATGAGCGTCAACCGAGCGTCAACGACTTCTAGCCTTGTATCATGGAGAGTCCTAGGGCTTTCCGGCGACATTGTGCCATAATCAGATTATCGGCTGCCTTTCTAGGTGAAAACAGTTGCGACGACACCACAACTATGTTCTAGAAATGAGCGTCAACGGAGCGTCAACGACTTTTGGCCATGCATCTTGGACGATCCGAGGGCAGTGCGGCGACATTAACACATAATCGGACTATCGGCCGTCTTTCTAGGCAAAAATGCTTTTCACAACATCGTCACCATGCTCTAAAAATGAACGTCAACGGAGTATCAACGATTTGAGGCCTTCTATCTTGCAAAATCAAGGGGCTGTGGGACTACAATGATCCATAATCGCACTATCATCCGCCTTTCTAGGCAAATATGCTTAGTACAAGATCGTAACTATGTCCCAAAATGAGCGTCAACAGAGCGTCAACGATTTTTGCGCTGGCATCTGGGATCATCTTACCGGAATGTAATGCAGATAAACTACAATGAACCTATCGGCAGCCTATAATGGCAACAATGCAAGTGACGATATCGCGTCTGCCTCCTACAATTGAGCGCCCGCAGTGCTTCAAGGCCCCCGAACGCTACACCGCAATACACTGCATTATGCTGTTCCTGAATGGAGTTTCATGCAGTCAGTCGTTGCAATTTGTTCTTGTATTCAACTTCACAAATATGCATGCAATGTCTTACTGATCTGATTATTTTCCTTGTAGCTGTAGAGTCAATATTTCAGAACCCACAGTCTGCTTCACTGTATCGTTATTTTCGGTATTCTTTCGAGTCATATTACCCAGCTTCCTAATTTCTACCACCATGTTGGATATAAAATCTTTGAACACCTCATTGCTCCAGGTTATGATCTGTTCCAAAAATGAACGTGTCTTTATTCGCGATTTGAGCGACCTTACGTTTCAAATCATCTTCGATGCTTGCTGGGCTTCAATGAATGTAGGCTCGACGCGTCCTATTGCTTCGAATGCTTCTAGACATGCGCCTTTGTGGCGATTCTATTTACACTGTGCAATTGAGGAGTCCGGCAGCCCTGGCAGCATATGTATTGTTTGCCATCAAGTTCTTCGCCATCTATCAGAACATGGGACAAGCTCAATGGGGAAACACTTGCTGGCAAATGCTCACATCGCAAAGTTGAATGAAATAACAGAGTCAGAGGTCACTGAATTGACTATTTCAACGGTCGATACAACAGCTTTGGCCATTTTGAAGAGGCAAGGAAGTGGAGGAATCAAGTAGTAAGTTTGCAGAGGAAAATCATATTTGATATCCGGTTTAATCCATATTGACCGAAATGACAGACAAAAGGTTTCTAACTGACAGCTAAGGACTTTGAAACTTCCGAATTTCACCAAGACACGTGGAATTGCTAACTGATGTTAGGATTGGTTTTGGCACATATTCCATGGAATGCTATATCAAATCTTGAGCTACAGTGGTTATATCAGGCATTACGCGATGACCTAGTGCTGCCGTCTGATACGACTCTTCGTTACATTTGCTGGAGGGAATATGCACTGACAGTGGATGCAATTATGAAGCAATTGCTGGTACGATATCATGTGAGTTTAGCTTTGGACGGATGGACCTCAACAAACAAATTAGCCATAACATCGGTCATTGCTTACTATATGGATCAAATTTGGACATTGCGTGAAGTTCAACTCGCTTTCGATGAGGTTGATCGCCTGTTCTATTCCTGTTTCGAAAGCTAATTAAGGATGATTGGTCAAGAGCCAACATACTGGAGCAAGGCTAGATGTACATTTGAAGGAGGTGCTTGATCGTTTTGAGCTTACCGACAGCCGTTTGCTTGGTATTACAACTGATAATGCTTCCTCAAATTACTCGATGACACACGAGCTGCAATCAACACTTGAGGCCTCTGGAATCGAGTGGCCAGCATTGAGGAACCACATACCATGCATGGTGCACGTCATACAGCTCACTATAGGTACATTCATGTGCAGTCTCGGTGTGAAAGGCCACACCAAGTCTTGGGAAGCCCATGAGCACGATCAGCAATCTGGAGAGAATGAAACCATAGACGTTGGGAAGAGTCAAAGACTTCGAAAAGAGGGCAGTGCTAGAATCAATAAGGTGTCGGCCATGAAACCAGGTTTAGCAAAGATAATTGAGAAAGTACGTATTTCATGATATTTTGAAAGTCCTGAAGCTGACCTTCATATAGCAGAGAATTCATGCTGTATTAATTACGCTACCACCTGTTCGCCGAAACAGGTTTATTGACTGTCAAAAAGCCAATGTCCACATTGCAGTACTTCCAATTATGGATGTGAAGACACATTGAAACTCAACACTAGAGTTGCTCGAGCGCATTTACCGTTTACGGGAATTCACACACAAGTAGTGTTAGCAACGGTTCCGGACCGTCACTTCGGGTCCGGGTCCGGGTCCAAACCGAACCGTTGCCAAATTGGCGGTCCGGGTCGTCAATAAACCCGAACTGCCCACTCAGGTACGGTTCCATGGTAAACTCCCAACCTGTCTGAATTGGGCGGGTTGTCAGCGGGTCACACAGCGGGTCCATCTATAGATTCATATAAGGCTCTTGTATTTGCAGTGTGTTAATAGTATCTTATCAAAATGAAGTTTTCAGAAACCATTAATGAGCTTTTGCTTGTTGAGCAGTTTGCAATATCGATTAATTTGGTATCTGTGTTTCACCTTCAATATATAGTATTTTTGCCTAGAAAGGCAGTCAATAATACAGTTATGCACGCGAAA
>Ga0307514_10000953_pt1 | contig 43481 bp, 38 predicted proteins | sample 16_EM_MG_FD_203088 | JGI IMG/M metagenome (GOLD analysis project Ga0307514, IMG submission 203088) | Populus trichocarpa ectomycorrhiza microbial communities from riparian zone in the Pacific Northwest, United States - 16_EM | ecosystem: Host-associated > Plants > Roots > Unclassified | place...
AACCCACCTTTGGCCATTTTGGCCATGTTCAAGGCCAGGCGCATGTCGGACTGTTCCAGCTGTACACGACCTCCTTGCCTTGCCATAGTTGCAGACATGTTGAATACCTACAAGAAATTAGTTGCTGGTTCAAACACTGAGATGCGGCTATGACCTCGACCATATACGCTTCCATAGCCTCCTCTAAGGTGATTAAAGCTTGTTTCGTCCACTCTCGGGGATGTTTCTCTGGAAATTCGTCTGCGAAAATGCCAGAGCTTACAACATCTTGATGTTCGATTTCGCGGACTGTGCGGACAAATGCCTTGGTCGACCATGGATGTTTCCCGTTACGGGCAGCGATAAATTGGTTACGCAGCTCTCGGCGTACACCGGCTATTTGTTATATGGTCAATTGACGGCCATTGACCGCGGTATGGAGATACTCACATCCAACTGCATGCTGCTTCTTATTCGTGCTACTTCCAGTCTTACGGACGATTTTTAAATGTGCATCCTTGGTCATGTGTTTGGTGGCTGCATCGGCAGCCTCGCGGTGGACTAACTGGTGCCTGCGTTCTTGCTCTGTGCCGATAAGTGACATATTCCACGAGGCGTCTGCCAATTGGCCGGATTTAGATCCGCTTGGACCTGGCTGAGGTGGTTGTGTATCCATGATTTGCTGGTGTGGAATCGGAGAGGAAGCTGATAACGAAAAGATGTGGGAAGCCCTGAGGATTATATAGTTAGCTGCGTAACAGAATGGAATATTAGGCTGCCAACATGATCGTTATACTCAGGATGAATCCTGCTGCATATAGAGGCAAGTTGCAGGGGTTTCCCACAGCCCCAAGATGTGCAATATGTCGGCCCGATGTTGTTTGTTTGTTAACAGGGATAAATTACGCTGTACGGCCGCCGAAATCACATGATTGTTACCTATAAATAGGACATTGTTCGAGGGAAAGGACATCTGCTGATGTTTGTCTCAAATGATCCCCGGGATAATACATGAAACTGACACTAACAATCAAGTCATGTCGTACGATTAGCCTAACTATTCCCGATTGATTGACGGTCAACAGAGTGGTTTTGCTTTGTGCAAGATGAGTAAACATACTAACCTTGACATAAAAGACGCAGCTTGCCTCCATATTGTCCATATCTTGCAACATCCAACATCTCGCCCAACAAAGTCAACGCAAACTACAATGGCCAATGCTCCGAAAAAGAACTATTCGCCACTTCCAGCGGGCAGATACGGCAAATCGACAAAGCGTTCAACCCAACGACATCATCAAGCTAATGAAGGCAAGAGCAGCTTGGAGGCAGAAAGAATCCGAGCCCTAGGGGCATTGCGCAGCTTGAGAGCCAAAAAGAAGCTTGCGGCAGAGAAACGACGCGAAACACACTTCTTAAGCAATGAAGAAAAAGAGAAATGGATTGAGGATTATGTTGAGAGAGAGACCGCTGGGGCAAGAAAGCGAGTTGAAGACGCAGAGGCAGCGGTTCAGCGAGAGCAGGGCGATATGATGCGTACTGAAATAGCGGGGTTGACGTCCAGAGAGCCCAAAAAGACTTTTGAGGAGATGATGGCTGCTATCGGAGACAGTCTGAGTGATCTTTCAAGTTCCGACGATGGGGAGGATGGGGAAAATGAGGATGAAGAGACAGAGCAGGGCAAGCTGAGCGAAGATGATGAACCCGGCTGGGTGATGGGCACAATCACCAAAACGGTCCAGCAGCACATGGAGAGCTTTCGGCAGAAGCAGATGAAACTTGATGAATTGACACAACTGGGATGGGAGGATGCAGCCGACTACTTCCGTGAACGAGATAAGAAGTATGGCACAGCCGAATTGAGGGTTCCGGTTGTCGTTCAACCTCAAACAGATGATGACGCTTCGGCATCTCCACCAACAACATTTGGAGAGCTTATGGAGAGGCTTGACATTGTCCCTGGAATATCGCAAATGCTGCAACGGACTTCTCGACCAGGAAGTAATCATATTCGGCTAGGCTCGGTGAAACTTCAGTCGAACACGAGCATATCCGGGCTTGAGCCCGCCTTAGAGCCTGATACGTCACCTTTGCTGAAAGCGAAGCCTGTTGAGCTAGTAAGCTTTTACCCCAGCATATAGCCTCCAGCTAATCACCATATAGATTTTGGATTTGGACGAAAACATGGTGACAGCTCCTGCGTCAGCGGAGGAATAGATAGGCAAAGTGTGATTTTTGACGTCATCTGTTTGGGAAAAGCGATTTGTTTACCAATTTTGCTACGTGTCCGCTTTTTCTTGATTTCAGTGACGAAATTGTGAGACGTGATAATTCGTCTGTGCTTGTGCAAGGGTCGAACGCACCATGTGAATGTTCTAGAATCCAAATTAGGCGAAAAAAACGGCTGACACGTTCGATTTGCATTAGCAAATGACTGTTAAGCGACAAAGTAACAGCTATATTAGTGACGAAATATACTAACAAAATTTAAGTCAGTGATGTCATACGTGTCATAGAAAGAGCGGTCAGTACTCAATACGAATCAGTCTGAAAGACGACCGTCATGCCATATTCATCCATGTATCCAACTGCATAACTGTCCGCACAGACCTCGTCCACATGGTTCAGATATTTGAAATTGCGTATGGTACGTCATGGAAATCGAGGAGAAGGAGCTGGATAAGGAAAGGTGAGGAAGTCGAGCTATATTTACCAAAAACTAGTGAGTTGTTCTACATGCCGTCAATTGCCGGCCGAAAGCGCGGGAATGTGATAGGGCCACGTCATCTCTCAATCAGATAGCGTGGATAGCCACTGATCAGAAATTGAGAGGTAATAAAACTCCTGGATGCAAACAATAATACATACAAACGCAATATTGGATGTCAATAAGGTGTATATGAATGGTTGCGTACAATTATTGGGTGCACAAAGGCTGTTTCGATGTGATTAAAGTGAGCGTCAATCGAGTGTCAATGATTTACAGTCTTACACATTCGGCAATCAATTGGCGGCATTGTCACATCCTTCCAAAGTGAACGTATTGGATGGCGTGAACGGAAAATAGGCAAATGATATGCTTGTTGCCACATCCTAAAAATGTACGTCAATGCAACGTCAATGGAGGGTCCACAATTTTTGGCATTGTATCATGGAAAATCCAGAGGGCTGCGTGATGAGATTAAGCCATAATCGCACTGTCGGCCCCCTTTCTAGGCAAAACTCGTGGCGACAAGATTGCTTCTATGTCCTAAAAATGAGCGTCAACAGAGTGTCAACGACTTTTGGCCTTGCATCATAGCAAATGCAAGGGCTGTGCGGCAACGTGAATCCATAAACTGACTATCGGCCGCCTTTCTAGGCAAAATGTGTTGCGACAACATTGCTTCTATGTCCTAAAAATGAGCGTCAACGGAGCGTCAACAACTTTTGGCCTTGCATCATAGAAAATGCAAGGGCTGTGCGGCAACGTGAATCCATAAACGGACTATCGGCTGCCTTTCTAGGCAAAACGTGTTGCTACAACATTGCTTCTATGTCCTAAAAATGAGCGTCAACAGAGCGTCAACGACTTTTGGCCATGCATCTTGGAAAATCAATTGGCTGAGCGGCGACATTAAGCCATAACCACACTATCGGCAGTCTTTCTTGGTGAAAATTGTTGCAACAACATCGCTACTATGTCCTAAAAATGAACGTCAATGGAGCGTCAACGATTTTTGGCTTTGCATCATAGCAAATGCAAGGGCTGCGCCGTGACATTATGCCATAATCAAACTATCGGCTGCCTTTCTAGGCGAAAATGGTTGAGACAACATCGCTACTACGTCCTAAAAATGAGCGTCAATGGAGCATCAACGATTTTTGGCTTTGCATCACAGCAAATGCAAGGGCTGTGCTGCGACATCAAGCCATAATCGAACTATCGGCCGCCTTTCTAGGCGAAAATGGTTTAGAGAACATCGCTACTATGTCCTAACTATGAGCATCAATGGAGTGTCAACGACTTTTGGCCTTGCATCTTGGTAAATTCAAAGCCTGTGTGGTGAGTTTGAGCCATAATCGAACTAGCGACCGCCTTTCTAGGGAAAAATGATTTCAACATCTTCACAATACTCTCCAAATGAACGTCAACAGAGTGTCAACGATTTTAGGCCTTGCATCTTGGAAAATCAAAGTGCGGTGCGACATCATTGATTAATAATGGGACTATCGGCCGCCTTCTTAGTCAAACCGGCTTGCGACAAGATCGTAACCATGTACCAAAATGAGCGTCAACGGAGCATCAACAATTTTTGATCTTGCATCTTGGATAATCTAACGGCAATAGAATGCAGAATACCCACAATAAGCTTATCGGCTGCCTTTAATGGCAAAAACGCTAGTGACGATATCGCATCCGCCTCCTATAATTGAGCACCCACAGAGCATCAACAATTTTTGTGGAGGCTCAGAATGCTGTACAGCAATGTACTGCATTGTGCTGCTCCTAAATCAAGTTTTACCCGGTCAGTCTTTGCAATCTGTCCTTGTATACAACTTCACAAATATGCATGCAATGTCTTACAGATCTGATTTTATTGCTTGTGGCTGTATTCAGTATTTAAGATCCCGCAGTTTACTATACTATAACGATACTTTCGGCAGTGTTTCAAGTCGGGTTACCCAGCATTCTAAATTTCACCACCATGTCAGATTCACAATCTTTGAACACCTCTTTGCTCAAGGTTATGATCTCTTCCAAAAACGAACATGTCTTTATTCGTGATTTGAGTGACCTTACTTTGCAAATCATCTTCGATGCGTGGTGGGCTTCAATGAATGTAGGCTCAAAGCGGCCGATTGCCTGGAATAATTCTAGACATGCGCCTTCGTGGCGATTCTATTTAAACTGTGGAATGGAGGAGAATGGCAGCCCTGGCATCATATGTATCGTGTGTCATCAAGTTCTTTGCCATCCATCAGAACATGGGACCAGCTCAATGGGGAAACACTTACTGGCAAAAGCTCACATTGCAAAGTTAAACGAATTGACAGAGTCAGAGGTTACTGAATTGACTAGTTCGACGGTCGATGAAACAGCTTTGGCCATCCTGAAGAGGCAAGGAAGTCGAGGAATCACAATAGTAAGTTCGCTGAGGCAAATCATATTCGACATCCAGGTAGTTCCACATTGAGCGGAATGACAGGCAAAACGTTCCAAACTGGCAGCTAAGGACTTTGAAACTTCCGAATTTCACCAAGACACGTGGAATCACTACCTGATGTTAGGGTTTGTTTCGGTACATATTCCATGGAACGCGATATCAAATCTTGAGCTACGACGGTCATGTAAAGCATTACACGATGACCTAGTGCTACCGTCAGCTACAACACTTAGTAACATTTGCCGGAGAGAATATGCACTGACTGGGGATGCAATTAAGAAGCAAATGCCGATACGAAATAAAGTTAGTTTAGCTTTGGATGGATGGACATCTACAAACAAATTGGCCATAACGTCAGTCATTGCTTACTATATGGATTGAAATTGGGCATTGCGTGAAGTTCAACTCGCTTTCGATGAGGTTGATCACTTGTTCTGTACCTGTTTCGAAACCTAATTAAGGATGATAGGTCAAGGGCCAACATACTGGAGCAAGGCTAGCCGTACATTTGAAGGACGTGCTTGATCGTGTTGAGCTTACAGACGGCCGTTTGCTTGGTATTACAACTGATAATGCTTCCTCAAATTACTCGATGACACGCGTGCTGCAATCAACACTTTAGGCCTCTCGCTTTAGGTGCATTCATGAGCAGTCTCGGTGTAAAAGGCCGCACCAAGTCTTGGGAAGCCCATGAGCGCAATCAGCAATTTGGAGAGAATGAAGGCATAGACATTGGGAAGAGTCAAAGACTTCGAAAAGAGGGCAATGCTAGAATCAACAAGGTGTCGGTCATGAAACCAGGTTTAGCAAAGATAATTGAGAAAGTACGTATTTCATGATATTTTGAAAGTCCTGAAGCTGACCTTCATCCAGCAGAGAATGCTTGCTGTATTAATTACGCTAACACCTGGTCGCCGAAACGAGTTCATTGACTGTCAAAAAGCCAATGTCCGCATTGCAGTACTTCTGATTATAGATGTGAAGACACGTTGGAACTCTACTCTGGAGTTGCTCGAGCGCGCCTACCGCTTACGGGAATTCACCCGTGAGGGGCTTCAAAACCCAAAATACAGCGAATACCGGCCGCTATTCACAACTCGAGATGAATGGACGATAGTCAAGTATGTCATGGAAGCATTGAGGCCATTTCGATATTGGACCCTTTGGATGTCGAAGAGGCATACAGTCACATTGCATCACATCATCACTGTGTACAATGACATGTTCGATCACATGGATGGCGTGATGCGAGCTTTGGCCAAGAAGAAGACTCAATGGAAGGAAGACTTGTTCTTCGCTGTGAAGTTAGCTCGACAGAAGCTTTCCAAATACTACGCCGAAGTCACTCCAACGACGCGCATGCTTATGATTTCCACACACATCCTTGATCCTTTCCGGAAGTTGAGATCGTTTAGAAAGTGGGCCAAGGGAATGGATATTTATCCTGAGGACGAGACATCCTACACTACACAATACCAAGAGGCCTTTCTGAAGTATGTGGAGAATGAATACTGTGCCAAACATCGACGTGTGCCGGTCAATAAATTCGAAATGGTACAGAATAGCAATTTCGTCCCCTCTGCCACGGCTTCAGGGTCCTATCAATCATCCATTGATCCGTATGATTCGTCCAGCGATGATGAGGAATACTTAACGCCTAACAATGTGGCTGAGACGACACCCGGACGTAGCGATCGCGCAGCCCGCCTATTGACTGCCGCCAGGCTCTATTTGAATTCACCGCCTGAAGCACCAAAGAACACGGGGACAAATTAATCCAAATCTCAATGATTACCACTCCGACCCAATGGAGATTAGCAGTACATTTTGGACACCAGACATAACCGACTGGTGGCGACAACAGGAGGAAACGCTCACAAAGTACGCCGATCTCTCCAATGTGGCGCGCGACATATTCTCTATCATACCTCATGGTGTCAGAGTGGAGGCCAGTTTTTCCCTTGGCCGAGATGTTATTGGCTGGAGGCAGTCAAAAACCACAGGTGAGACTGTTCGCAAAAAAGTCGTTGTAAGGCAGTTTGCTCGAGCTAATAACGGGATTTTGGCCGGCACTGACCCGGAATTGGATACCACGAACACAGAAAACGACTCGGAAATGAAGAAAGAGGCGGAGGAACCGAAATTGCACAGAATGGCCAAGGTTCACGACTTTTTGGAGATGTGGTAGGGCAGCCAAAACCTACATGCTACCCAGAAGGAATCTCGCACTCAAAACAAGCAGATGACCGCCGTAGGATACATTTCGGACACGGAAGAGATCGTCAAAGCATCCTGGTCACTCTTTCAACATGATGGTGCGGCTGCATTTACATTGTCAGAAAGATCACCTTTGCCACCAGCTTTGTCTGTAAAGGACCTCCCTGGAGGAAGAACTCAAATCTTAAATGTCCGCCGAATCCGGAGAATCAACCGTCATCCAGTGGAAAGAAGTGACAATAGTGCACCTGAAAGCATTTCGGACACCGAAGATTTCCTTAACTGGAAAGGCGACTTCGATAATCAAAATGACAGTAAAGAGGATTGCGCAGCGGCTGATGAATCCAATATAGAGCACAACAATGGCATCGAAGATCCGTAATGCCCAGAGCAGCAGAATGTGAGCGCCACGCCAAATGTGCCCGGATTGGTTCGGCCGACACGGAAGTCAAAGAGACAGGCTGAAAAGGTTTTAGTGACGGTCAATGCAGTTGAAACGCGGAGAAATAAAGGAGGGAAGAAAAAGTAGGACAGAATGCGTCAATGGTTCACCAGCTTTATGTAGCTTGACCGAGAGTTTCAGTTAGAGATGTATTATGGGCAAATGGTAAGAAGTAGCTTGTGAATATCGGTTCATAAATAGATGTATAGCAGATGCAAAGAATCTTTTGGCATGATAGATCATTTTTAGTCGTGTGAGAGTGAACAGTGCAACATGATTACGCTGCTCGGCTTTGCCACAGGGCCAAGTCTCAATCAAGCAGAAAGACTACCGATAAAGTCAAATCAGGATGAAAACACTTATGGACGGCAGCAAATGTTTAATGGACAATACATTAAAATGAGCGTCAACGGAGCGTCAACGATTTGTGGTCATGTAAATATGGTAATTCACCACTGACTTGGCCGTTGATATGCATAACGGTTGTATTGGCAGCTTTTATTGGCAAAAGAGATTGCAACACGGTCGCGGCCATATTCTTAGCATAAGGGTGAATGGAGCGTCAACGATTTTTAGTTTTGCATCTTGAGTAAGTTATATTCCGATTGGTTGCAGACATCCATTTATGAGATATTGGCACCCTTTACTGGCAAAAACAACAGCGACATGCTCCCTGCGGCATCCTCAAAATGAGCGTCAACGGAGTGTCAACAATTTTTAGCTTTGCATCTTGAGCAAGTTATGTTCCGATTGGTGTCACACATCCAGTTATGAGATATTGGCAGCCTTTACTGGCAAAAACAACAGTGACATGCTCCCTGTGGCATCCTGAAAATGAGCGTCAACGGAGCGTCAACGATTTTTAGCTTTGCATCTTGTGTAAGTTATATTCCAATTGGTTGAGGACATCCATTCATGAGATATTGGCAGCCTTTACTGGCAAAAACAACAGCGACATGCTCCCTGCGGCATCCTGAAAATGAGCATCAACAGAGCGTCAACAGTTTTAGGGCTTGCATATTTCGTAATCAAGGCCTCGCGTGGAACATCTCGTGCATAACTGTATTATTGACCGCCTCGCTAGGTAAAAATACCATATATCGAAGGTGAAACACAAATACCAAATTAATCGATATTACAAGCTTCTCAATAAGCAAAAGCACATTGTTGGTTGCTGTAAACACGATTTTGATAAGATATTATTGACAACTTGCAAATTTAAGATCCTTATATGAATCTATAGATGGACCCGCTGGGCGACCCGCTGACAACCCGCCCAATTCAGACGGGTTGGGAGTTTACCATGGAACCGTACCCGAGTGTGCAGTTCGGGTTTATTGACGACCCGGACCGCCAATTTGGCAACGGTTCGGTTTGCACCCGGACCCGGACCCGAAGTGACGGTCCGGAACCGTTGCTAACACTAGTCTGGGAGCACCTTGAATCACAGTAGAGCAGTCTGGGAAAAACAACATCTTCTTTGGGAATGCTGCTGGTGCGCCTGGAAATCATAGCTACTGTATTCAGTTTGTATTCTCATCTATGTATCTATGTATCTATGTATCTATATAGCTACCCACCTACAAATGATATATCTGGACTGGCTGCTGGTGGTGCTTGATAGCAATTCGAGGTGCGCCTGAAAATGAGGATCAAGTGAACTCAGAGATGCACTCGGAGGCTGTGATCGAGCGAGTTTGGAGATGCACTTGGAGGCGGTAATCGAACGTATTTGGAGATACACTTGGAGGCCGTGATCGAGTGAACTGAGATATGCACTCCGAGATCGTGATCGAGCCAGTTTGGAGATACACTTGGAGGCCATGATCGAGGGAGTTTCGATGCCGTAATCGTGTGAGTTTAGAGATACACTTGGAGGCTGTGATCGAGCGTGTTTGGAGATGTACTTGGAGGCCGTGATCGAGCGAATTTGGAGATGCACTGGGAGGACGTGATCGAGTGAACTCAGAGATGAACTTGGAGGCCATAATCGAGCGAGTTTGGAGATGTACTTGGAGGCCGAGATCAAGTTAAACTCACAGATGCACTTCGAGGCCGCGATCGAGTGAGTTTGGAGGTGCATTTGGACGCCGCGATCGTGTAACTCAGAGATGCACTTGGAGGCCGTGATCGAGCGAGTTTAGCGATGCACTGGGAGGCCTTGATCGAGTGAACTCAGAGATGCACTTGGAGGCCGTAATTGAGCGGGTTTGGAGATGCACTTGGAGGCCGAGATCAAGTTGAACCCAGAGATGCACCTGGAGGCCGCAATCAAGCGACTTTGGAGATGGATTTGCAGGCCGCGATCGTGTAACTCAGAGATGCACTTGGAGGCCGTGATCGAGCGAGTTTGGAGATGCACAGGGAGGCCGTGATCGAGTGACCTCAAGGATGCACTTGGAGGCCGTAATTGAGCGTGTTTGGAGATGCACTTGGAGGCCGAGATCAGGTTGAACTGAGAGATGCACTTGGAGGTCGTGATCGAGCGAGTTTGAAGATGCACTTGCAGGCCATGATTGAGCAAGATCGGGGGACTACTTGGAGGCGGTCGATAGGAGGCGCGCCGGGTGCTGAGACTCTATCCTTCAGTTAGTTAACTCACAACCATGGGAATATGATGAGGTGACTTTACCTTTGATCTCTCATGGAGAGCTGGCTGGTGGCGGTCGATCTTGTAGGGAGGCACGCCGGAAGCTGAACCTACATTCAGGGGTTAACTCGCAATCCTCAGAATGAAGGGGAGACAGACAATCTTGGGATGATGCAGTACTCACTGTATGCAGTGCTTGGTGTATGCTTTACTCGGTGTTAACTCATGATCAAGGCATGGAGAGATAGAGAGGGATGACTTAACTTGGTGTTCTGTGATGATGGTAGAGTTGTGGACGAGAAAGAGAGAGATGGGGGATGAAGATGAGAATGATATGGAGTATACGAGCGGATATGAGAAATCCCGGGTACGACTTGCCTGATTAGGTTGGGAAGACCTTGTATCGGTGTAATTACACGCTGCATCGGGACTCTTACCTGCCGTATCAGGGATGGTCAATTGACTCGCACAGGAAACTCGCCTAAGTCCCTGTTTCTCATCATGATTTCCCTCGTACCGTCTCACCTCTCTCTTTCTTGTCCTCAATTCTACCATCACCTCAGAACACGAAGTTGAGTCTTCCCTATCTATCTCTCCATGCAATGATCATAAGTTAACACCGAGTACAGCATACACCGAGTACTGCATTCACCGAGCACTGCATCATCCCAAGATCGACTGTCTCCCGCACGCAGCCAGTCTCTCATCTCTCAGCGGACCTGATTGTACTCAACTCTCTACATTCCCATGATTACCAGTTAACCAATGAATAGAGTGTCAGCTGCCGTCGCACCTCCCGCCCAATCTACAGCCTCCAGATCAACCACCTCCAAGTACTCCTCCAATCTCGATCGATCATGGCCACCAAGTACATCTCAAAACTCACTCGATCACGGCCTCCAAATGCATCTCTGAGTTTCACGATTTCGGCCTCCAAGTGCATCTCCAAACTCGCTCAATCTCGGCTTCCACGTACATCTCTGAGTTACATGATCTCTAAACTCGCTCGATCATGACCTCCAAGTGCATCTCTGAGTTCAACTTGATCTCGGCCTCCAAGTGGATCTCTGAGTTACTCGTTCTCGGCCTCCAAATGCATCTCCAAACCCTCTCAATCACGGCCTCCAAATGCATCTCTGAGTCACTTGATCTCGGCCTCCAAATGCATCTTCAAACCCGCTCAATCTCGGCCTCCAAGCGCATCTCTGAGTTCAACGCGATCTCGGCCTCCAAGTGCATCTCCAAACTCGCTCGATCACAGCCTCCAAGTCCATCTCTGAGTTACACAATGTTGGCCTCCAAATGCATCTCCAAACTCGCTCGATCTCGGCCTCCAAGTGCATCTCTGAGTTACACGATCTCCAAACTCGCTCGATCATGGCCTCCAAGTGCATCTCTAAGTTCAACTCAATCACGGCCTCGAAATGCATCTCTGAGTTACTCGATCTCGGCCTCCAAATGCAGCTCCAAACCCGCTTGATCTCGGCCTCCAAGTGCATCTATGAGTCCAACTCGATCTCGGCCTCCAAGTGTGTCTCCAAACTCGCTTGATCGCTGCCTCCAAGTACATCTCCCAGTTCACACGATCACGGCCTCCAAGTGCATCTCTAAGTTCTCTCACTCAAGCGTCTGCAGGTGCCCCTGTGATTACGCTCCAGTACCGTCTGCAGCCAGATTGGCCGTATGTATATATATAGAGTGACTAAGATAGATATTACATGCCATATTATGATGTAGCGAATCTTGTGACTGTAACAAAGACGAATCTGATACACGAAATGCCTTGTGGTTATCGAACCCTATGAACCATTGCTGTGAGAATACGGCACTAAGTCTCACGCAGAGCTGAGCAGAGGTCTCAAGCTGCTCTTGAAGTCTCCGCAGACCTGTGCAGAGGTCTCAGCTACTCCAAAATTTGACTATCCTATAAGTCAAATCTTGTAGCATCCTGAATGCACCTCCAGAACTGCAGGTGCTTTCAGGAGCACCTGAGAATGCTCTTGCAGAGTATGAGAGCACTTTGCTTCGCTCCAGGGGGGCCTGGGAGCATCTGGAATTACTTGGGAGTACCGGTGAAGTCTACCGGAGTGTCTGGGAGGTTTGTGTGTGACTTCTGGACCGATTTACATTGTGCTGATGGATGACTTGGACTGTCTCCAATAACAACCATCATCTCGTGAAAAGTCTTTTTGGGCTCTCTTTTCGTCAATCCCGCGATTTCAGCATGCTTCATATCTTCCTTCTCTTGCTGAACCGCTGCCTCTGGGTCTTCAACTTGCTTTCTTGCCACAGCGGTTTCTCTCTCAACATAATCCTCAATCCATTGCTCTTTCTCTTCATTACTTGAGAAGTGCGTTGCTCGTCGTTTCTCCGCCGCAAGCTTCATTTTGGATCTTAAGCTGCGCAATGCCCCAAGGGCTTGGACTCTTTCTGCCTCCAGCCGCTCTTGTCTTTATTCGCTTGATGACGTCCTTGGGTAGACCGCTTCATCAATTTACCATATCTGCCAGGCGGAAGTGGCAAGAAGTTCTTTTTCGGAGCATTGACCATTGTAGTTTGCATTGACTTTGTTGTTGGGCGAGATGTTGGATGTTGCAAGATATGGACAATATGGAGGCAAGCTGCGTCTGTTATGTCAAGGTTAGTACCTTTACTCATCTAGAACAAAGCAAAACCTCACTTTTGGCTGTCAATAAATCAGGAATAGTTAGGCTAACCGTACAACATGACGTGATTGCCAGCATCAGTTTCATGTATTATCGCGGGGATTCTTTGACACAAACATCAACCGACGTCTTTACCCTTGAACAATGGCCTATTTATAAAGGACAATCATGCGATTTCGGCTGTCGTACACCGCAATGTATCCCTGCGGACAAACAAACAACAACGGACCGACAGATTGCACATCTCGGCGCTGTGGGAAACCCCTGCAACTTGCAGCTATGTGCAGCAGGATTCATCTTGAGAATAACACACATGTTGGCTGCTAGTTATTCGATTCTGACATGAAGCTAACTATATAATGCTCAGGACTTCCCACTTCTTTTCGTTATCATCTTCCTCTCCAATTCCACACCAGCTGATCATGGATACACAACCACCTCAGCCAGGTCCAAGTGGATCTGAATCCAGCCAATTGGCAGGCGCTTCGTCAAATACGTCACTCAGCAGGAGACTGCATGGATGCAGACACCAGTCAGTCCACCAGGACGTTGCCAATGCAGCCACCAAAAATATGACCCAGGATGCACATTTAAAAATCATCTGTAAGACTGTAAGCAGCACGTATAAGAAACAGCATGCAGTTGGATGTGAGTATATCGATACCGTGGTCAATGGCCGTCATTTCACTGTATGCCATGTAGCGGGTGTATGCCGGGAGCTAGATAACCAATTTATCGCTGTCTGTAACGGGAAACGTCAATGATCGACCAAGGCATTTGCCCACACAGTCAGCAAATTCGAACATCATGATGTCGACTGCTCTGTGATTTTCATGGACGAGTTTCGTGATAAAGGTCCCCAGGTGTAGTGTTAGCAACTGTTTCGGAGTGTGAGATCGGGTCCAGGTCCGGGTCCAAACCGAACCGTTGCCAAATTGGCGGTCCGGGTTTTCAATACACCCGAACCGTTAACTCGGGTACAGTTCAAAGGTAAACTCCCAACCAGTCTGAATTGGGGGGGTTGTCTGCGGATTGCCCAGTGGGTCCATCTATAGATTCAAATAAGGCTCTTGTTTTTGGAGTTTGTTAATAGTATCTTATCAATATAGCGTTTTCAACAACCAATAATATCTTTTTGCATGCTTTGTAGCTTGCAATATAGATTAATTTGGAATCGGTGTTTTAGCTTTGGTATATTGTATTTTTCCCAATCATGGCAGTCAATAATTCCGTTCTGAAAGTGATGATTAGCGAGATGGCTTGATTACCCAATATGCAACAACTAAAACTGTTGACGCTCCGTTGACACTCATTTGCAGGATGCGGCAGGGAACATTTCACTGGTGTTTTTGCCAGTAAAGGCTGCCAATATTTGATACATGGATGCCTGCAACCAATTGGAACATAAATTAGCCCAGATGCGAAGCTGAACATTGTTGATGCTCCGTTGACATTCATTCTCGGGATGCGGCAGGGAGCATGTCGCTGTAGTTTTTCCCAGTGAAGGCTGCCAATGTCTGAGAAATAGATGTCTGCAACCAATCAGAACATAAATTAGCCAAGATCCAAAGCTAAAAATCATTGACTCTCCATTGATGCTCATGCTCAGAATGGGGCGGTGACCGTGTTGCTGTCTATTTTGCCAATACAAACTGCCAATACATTGCTGATGCCGAACAGCGACCACAGCACTGTTTAAGTACCGTACTTACAACACCACAAATCGTTGACGCTCCGTTGACGCTCATTTTACTGTATTTTCCATTCAACATCTGCTGCCATCAACAGTAGTTCTCATCATAATTTGAACTTATTGGTAGTCTTTCTGACAGATTAAGACTTGGCCCTGGGGCAAAGCCGAGCGCGGTAACATTCTTGCACTGTTCGCTTTCACCGGACTAAAATATATGTGTCTTGCCAACAGCTTCATTGCGCCTGCTATACATCTGTTTTTCAAACGATATTCACAATCTTCTGCTTACCATTCGCCCATAATATATCTCTAACCAAAGCACTCGGTCAAGATACATAAAGAAGCTGGTGAAACATTAATGCATTCTGTCCTACTGTCTCTTCACTCCCTTGTTCCTTCTCGTTTCGATTGCATTGACCATCACCAACACCTCTTGAGCCTGTCTCTTTGCCTTCCGGGTAGGCGGAATCAATCCAGGAACATTTGGCGCGTCGCTCACATCCCGCTGCTCTGGGCATTCCAGATTCTTGATGCCATTGTTCTGCTCCATATCAGATTCAAAGTCCGCCGCTCAATCGCAATCGCTGTCATTTGGATTATCTAAATCACCATTCCAGTCAAGCCAATCTTCACTCTCCAAAATGCTGTCAGGAGGGCCATCCTCATCACTTTCAACTGGATGAGGGTTGATTATTCGGATTCAGTGGACATTAAAGATTTGAGTTTGTCCTCCAGGGAGGTCCTTTGCAGATAAAGGTGGTGGCAAAGGAGATCTTTCTGACAATTTGAATGCAGCCGCACCATCATGTGGAAAGAGTGACCAGGATGCTTTGACGATCTCTTCGGTGTGAGAAAGGTATCCCACGGCGGTCATCTGCCTGCGTTAAGAGCGAGATTCCTTCTGTGTAGCACGTAGATTTTGGCTGCCCTGCTACATCTCCAAAAAGTCGTGAACCTTGGCCATTCTGTGCAATTTCCTTGCTTCGGCCTCTTCCTTCATTTCCGAATCGTTTCCTCTCTTCTTGGTATCCAATTCAGTCCCAGTGCCTGCCAAAATCCTGTTATTCGCTCGAGCAAACAGCCTCACAACAACTTTTTCGCGAAGGGTCTTGCCTGTGGGTTTTGACTGCCTCCAGCCGATACCATCTTGGCCAATGGAAAAACTGGCCTACACTCCGACACCATGTGGTATGATAGAGAATATGTCCCGCCCCACATTGGAGAGATCGGCGTATGTTGAGTGTGTTTCCTCCTGTTGATGCCACCAGTCGGTTATGGCTGGTATCCAAAATGTACTGTTAAACTCCATTGGGTCGAAGTGGTAATCATTGAGAGTTGAATTAATTTGCCCCCAGTTCTTTGGTGCTTCAGGCGGCGAATTCAAATAGAGCCTGGCGGCGGTTCATAAGTGGGCAGTGTGATTGGTTCGTCTGGGTGTTTTCTCAGCTACATTGGGTGGCGTTCAGTTTTCTTTATCATCGCTGCGTATTGTTAGCTACTGGTCCAGGTAACCCGCCAGCGATCCGGGTTTCAACCAGCGGTTTGGTTCGGTTTCGTTCCAGATTCAGCCAAAAACCAAATCCACCTTGTCTTGGCGGGTTTGTTACCCGGACCGGACATAGAACTGTGGGTATTTGACCGGGTTGGAACGGGACCACGATTCCAACTATATGGTTCCTACAGGTCTGGCTCTAATTACGTAGTTGAGTTTTTATTGTATCATGACATGGCCAATATGTAAATTGTTCAGCTTTTGCCGCTCTTTCACCTCCTACATCCAGATTTGCAATCGGACTCATATTCATTGAGCGGTTGTGAAATAATGGCACATTTTAAGCGAAATTGGCGGATTTTCGATGGCGACTCAACAAACATTTGTTGGATCTCAATCCTGAAAGCGGGAGGTTAAAGAGCGACTAAAACTGCATAATCTACGTATTGATCGTGTTGTGATACGATCAGAACTCAAATACTTAGTTGGACCCAAAATTGTGAACTTGAAATGCCAGCTGTTTGGTGGTAAAACCAGCGCATTGCTAATGGTCCAGGTTTGTCGTGTGGTAAGACCCGTTGCCATGGTCTGGTTTCAGGTGGAACTGGACCCGGAACCGACCCAGCATTTTGGACCAGTTGCTAACACTATCACTGGACAAATTGTATGGATCAAAGGATGATTGACTGGATCCTGAATGCATTGCAGAGGAGATGGGATTGCTGCTCGGTACGCTTTGGAGTTTATTGATGGGCACATATCGATGTGTGGCGCAGTATTCATTCTCCACATACTTCAGAATGGCCTCTTGGTATTGGGTAATATAGGATGTCTCGTCCTCAGGATTGTTATCCATTCCCGTGTCCCACTTTCCAAATGATCGCAACTTCCAGAAAGAATCGAGGATATGTGCAGAAATGAGAAGCATGCCTGTCCTTGGCGTCACTTCAATCGAGTATTTGGATAGCTTCTGTCGAGCTAACTTCACCGCGAAGAACCAGTCCTCTGTCAATTGAGTTTTCTTCATAGCCAAAGCTCGCATCATGCCGTCCGTGTCATCGAACATGTTATTGTATACTGTGATAACATGATGGAATGTGACTGTATGCCTCTTAGACATCCACAGGGTCCTATATTGGAATGGCCTCAATACTTCCATGACATAATTCATAATCATCCATTCATCTTGTGTTGTGAACAGTGACCAGTATTCCGTGTATGTTGGGCTTTGAAGCCCCTCATGTGTGCATTCCCGTCATCGGTAGGCCCGCTCGAGCAACTCCAGTGTAGAGTTTCAACGTGTTTTTACATTCATAATTGAAAGTACGGCAATGCGGACTTCCACTTTTTGACAGTCAATGAACTCGTTTTGACGACCAGGTGTCAGTGTCATCAATACAGCAAGTATTCTCTGCTATATGAAGGTCAGTTTCAGTACATTCAAAATATCATGAAATACATACTTTCTCAATTATCATTGCTAAACCTGGTCTCATGGCTGACACCTTATTGATTCTAGCATTGCCCTCTTTTCGAAGTCTTTGACTCTTCTCGATGTCTATGCTTTTATTCTCTCCAAATTGCTGATCGCGCTCATCGGCTTCCCAAGATTTGGTGCAGCCTTTTACACCGAAACTGTTCATGAATGCACCTAAAGCCAGCTGTATGACGTACGCCGTGCACAGTATGCAGTTCCTCAATGCAGGCCACTCGATTCCAGAGGCCTCAAGTATTGATTGCTGATCGCGGGTCATCATGTAATTTGAGGAAGAATCATCCATTGTAATTCCAAGCAGACGGCCGTCGGTGAGCTCAAAACGATCCAGCACATCCTTCAACTGTAGGGCTAGACTTGCTCCAGTATGTTGGCCTTTGACCTATTATCCTTAATTACCTTGCGAAACAGGAAACGAACAGGCAATAGACCTCATCTAATGCAACTCGAACTTCACGCAATGCCCAATTTTGATCCATATAGTAAGCAATGGCCAACGTTATTGTTAATTTGTTCGTTAATGTCCATCCGTCCCAAGCTAAACAAACTTTGTTTCGTGATGGCAATTGCTTCTTAATTGCATCCACGGTCAGTACATATTCCCTCCGGCCAATGTTGCCCAGGGTTGTAGCAGACGGCAGCCATAGATCATTGCTTAACACCTTATATAACCATCGTAGCTCCAGATTTAATAGTGTTCCATTGAATATAAGCCGAAACAAAACCTAACATGAGGTATCGATTCCACGTGTTTTGGTGAAATTCAGAAATTTCAAAGTCCTGATCTGCCAGTTTGGAATGTTTTGTCGGTCATTTCAATGAATATGGATTAAACCGCATGTCAAATTAGATTTTCCTCGGCAAACTTACTATTGTGATTCCTCGACTACTTGCCTTTTCAAGACGGCTAAAGCTGTTTCATCAACTGTCGAACTAGTCAACTCATTAACTTCTGTCTCTGTTAATTCGTTTAACTTTGCGATGTGAGCTTTTGCCAGAAAGTGTTTCCCCATTGAGCTGGTTCCATGTTCTGATGGATGGTGAAGAACTTGCAGACAAACGATACATATGATGCCAGGGCTGCTGTTCTCTTCAATTCCGCAGTGTAATTGGAGTCACCATGACTCTGCATGTCTAGAATTATTCCATGGAACAGGCCGCTTCGAACCTTTATTCATTGGAGCCTACCAAGCATCAAAAATAATTTGCAATATAAGGTCGCTCAAATAACGAATAAAGACATGTTCATTTTGGAAGAGATCAATACCTCGAGCAAAGAGGTATTCGAAGATTTTGAATCTGACTTGGCGTTTTGAATTATAACGCTGGATGGTCCGACTCAGGAAACTGCCGAAACTAACGATACACTAAAGCAGACTGCAGGTTCTTAAATATTGACTCTACAAGTAGAAGCAAAAAAATCAGATCTGAAAGACATTGCATGCATATTTGTAAAGTTGTATACAAGGACAGATTGCAAAGACTGACCGCGTAAAACTTGATTTAGGAAAAGCAAAATGCAGTTCATTGCTGTGTAGTGTTCTGAGCATCCACCAAAACTGTTAACGCTGGGTGGGCGCTCAATTATAGGAGCCGGACGCAATATCATCACTAGCATTTTTGCCAATAAAGGCTGCCGATAAGTTCATTCTGGGTTGTCTGTGTTCCATTGCCATTAGATTATGCAAGATGCAAGATCAGAAATCATTGATGCTCCGTTGACGGTCAGTTGACACTCTGTTGACTCTCATTTTGGGATATGGTTACGATCTGGTCGGAAGCATTTTTGTGTAGAAAGCCGTCAGATAGTTCAATTATAGGTCAATGTCACCGCACAACCATTGCATTTTCCCAGATGCAAGGACAGAAGTCGTTGACACGCTGTTGACGCTCATTTTTAGGACATAGTATCGATGTTGTCGCAACCATTTTCGCATAGACAGGTGGCCAATAGTTCGATCATAGTTTAATGTCGCCATGCAGCCCTTGCAATTTCCATGATGCAAAGTCAATAGTCATTGACGCTCCGTTGACGTTCATGTCTAGGATATAGTTCCGATTTTGTCACAACCATGTTGTGCGTAGAAAGGCGTACGATATTTCGATTATGAGTTAAGGTTGCAGCAAAAGCCTCCAGATTTTCATTGATCCAATGCCAAAAATTGTTGACACTCCGTTGACGCTCATTTTTAGGAGGTAGTAGCGATATTGTCTGTAGCATTTTTGCACATAAAGGCCACCAATAATATGATTATGGCTAAATCCCATTGCACAGCCCAGTTATTATTCAGGATGTAAGACCAGAAATCATTGACGCTCCATCAACGCTCATTTCTATAATCGGGCAAGGTGCGTATGGCTTGCCATTCTAGCTAGTACTACGGCCAATACTTCTTCTTTGGATAGATGCGACTATGCAGCCAGGTGATTGCTGAATGGGTATGACTATATATGGTTGACACTCCATTGATGCTCACCTTTGAGCTCACCTTAGAGACATACTAACAGTCATTGGGTGCTCAACAATTGTACAATAAATGCATACAGTCCCTATTGGCAGCCGGTATACAATGTCTATCAATTATCATTTGAATCCAAGATCTTTGAGAAATCTCAGTTTCTGAGCCACCACTGTACACATCATTTACATGATTAATGACGTAGCTCTATCGCGTTTCAACGATTTCGGCCGGCAATTTACAGTATAAAAATCCATGCACTAGTTTGGGATATTTATAGCCTGAAGTCCTCACCATTCCTCATCCAGCTCATTCTCCTCAATTTCCATGATGTACCATAAACAATTTTCAATTGCTCAGCCATGTGCTGTAGGTTTGAGCAGAGAGATATGTAGTTCGCTGCATGGATTTATCCAGCCTGTCGGCTGTCATTTGTATGAGTTTCGCATGTGCTTTGACCTCTCCTTCTATGAGTCGTATGACATCACTGGCTTAAACTTTGTTAGTAAATTTCGTATAAAATTTACGTTTTTCTTTATCATTTATCCGTAACAGGCAACACCATATACAGTTCGCTTTTTGTCAATCAACTTCATTTGTGGTCTGCAACATTCGCATGGCCCGTACAACCCTTGCACACACACTGAGGAATAATCTTGTCTCACAATCTGGTCTCTGAAATCCAGAAAATGCGGACACGTAACAAAACAGGTTCACAAAGTGCTTTTATACGAAATACATTGTCAAAAATACATCTTTGCCTATCAACTCTTCCGGTGACGCAGGAGCTGTCACAATGGCTTCGTCGGAATCTTATATCGATATGGTACTCAGCTAGGGACACTATATGCGGGGATAACAACTTAATGGTGTAACTGGCTTCGCAATCTCTGTCTGACGAATCGGGCACAGCAGCGGGCATCGGCGGTACTAGGTGATTCTCTGCCTGAGGTTTCTCCGAACCCAGCCTCATTTGACTACTTTCGTGCCGAGACCTCACTTGTGGCATCTGGGATTGTCCGGGGACGATATCAAAAGCCCCCATAAGTACTCCAAAACTTGTCGGCGATGGTGTGGCTGCAGTCATAACTGTTAGGAGCAGTCAAACGGCCGGAACCTTCAATTCAGTCATCCCATACTTCATAATCCTCTCACGGAAGTAGTCGGCTGCGTCCCATCATCCCGGTTGCGTCAGTTCGTCAAGCCTCATCTGCTTCTGTCCAAAGCTCACCATGCAGTGCTGTACCGTTTTGGACATTGTGCTCATCACCCAGCCAGGTTCATTATCGTCACTCCGCTTGCCAAGCCCTGTATCTTTTTCATTATCATCCTCGTCTTCATTGTCATGCGCGTCTTCATTGTGATCCTCATCTTCCGCATCCTCCTCATCTTTGGAACTTGCAAGATCGCTCAGACTGACTCCGATAGCATTCAACATCTCCTCCAATGTTATTTCAGGCTGTGTGATTGTCAATCATCCATTGTCTACATTTCCCACACATTCCTGCTCTTGCATCATTGCTGACTGTGCATCTTGAACTCGCTTTCTTGCCACTGCGGTCTCTCGCTCAACATAATCCTCGATCCATTTCTCTTTCTCTTTATTGTTTAAAAAGTGCGTTTCCTGTCTTTTGTCCGCCGCAAGCTTCTTTTTGGATAGTAAGCTGCACAATGCTCCCAACGCTCGGTCCCTTTCTGCCTCCAAGCCACTCTTGTCTTTATTCGCTTGATGACGTCATTGTGTGAAATGCTTCGTCGATTTGCCATATTTGCCAACCAGAAGTGGCGAAAGGTTCCTTTTCGGAGCATTGACCATTGTATCTTGTGTTGACCTTGTTGTTTGGCGAGATGTTGGATGTTGCAAGAAATGGACACCCTGGAGGCAAGCTGCGTCTTTTATGTCAAGGTTGGTAGATTTGATCAATTTGAACAAAGCAAAATCAGCGTTATGACCATTACTTCATTGGGAATAGACATGCTAACAGTACATTATGACTTGATAGTTAGCATGTGATTCATGTAATATCGCGACGATGTCTTGAGACAAACATCACGAGACGCCATTGCCGTCGAAGAATGTCCTTTTTATATCAATCAAACATGAGATATCAGCTGTCGTTCATCTCGATGTATCCCTGTAAACAAACAAACAACTTTGGACCTACTTACTACAAATTGCACAACCGTTGGAATCCCCTGCAGCTATACACAGTAAACCTATACACAGCAGGATTCAGCTTGTATTGAAGGTGCAAGTTGGCTGTCACTCATTGCATTTTGACTTGTACCTCACTATATAATCTTCAGCACTTCTCACTTCTTTTCATGATCATCTTCCTTACCTTTCAACAATAGCAATCAATGGCTCCAGAAACACTTCCACCAGGTGCGAATCGAGCCGAATCGAGCCGAATGACAGGCACTTCACGCAATGCGCCACTCGGTGAGATAAAGCAGCAACGCAGACACCAGTAAGTCCACCGCGACGCTGCAATTGTAGCCACCGAAAATATGACATAGGACGCACAGTTAAAAATGTTACGTAAAACCGGATGCAGCAAGAATAAGAAGCAGCATGCGATTGAATGCGAGTCAATGCATATCAGTGTAGACATCGGTCAACTAACACTATAACACACAGCTAGGGTACGTAGAGAGCTACATAATCTATTTATCACTTCCCGTAATGGCAAACCTCTACGGTCGACCAAGGCATTTGTCTGCACAGTCCGCGAAATTGAACATCACGATGTTGTCAGTTCTGGGATTTTGGCAGATGACTTTCGTGATAAATGTCCCCGGGAATGGTCCAAACAGGCTTTAATGACCTTAGAGAAGGCTATGGAGTCGTATATAGTTGAGGTAATACCTGAATTTCACTTTAGAAGCAGCAACTAATTTCTTGTAGATTTCCAATATGTCAGCTACTATGGCAAGACAAGGAGGTCGGGTACAGCTTGAACAGTCCGACATGCGTCTTGCCTTGAATATGGCTAAAATGGCCAAAGGAGGGTTTTCATGCGCCGCAATAGAGGAAACGCAACAACTAATCAAGACACCTCGTGCGAAAGTCCAAGAAGAGAAGAAGTGAGGAGTTCAGTTTCCCAGGCATAACAAGCTGAACGCTGCAATCGAAAGACACCCGTCAATGTTTCGCCAAAATCAAACGGATGGCTGCCTTCCTTGCCACAATGGCACTGCAAAGATCCACAGACACGCTGGAGACCCAAAGGCACAGATGCACCTCCACCATGAAGGGCGCCACCTTGGCCTGGAACGTCACCTGCGGCATCTGAAGACGATGAGAGCTCTGAAAGGGCAGGAGTGACACCCTGTTATGTGTATATACATACTCCCGTTCCCAGCGCTTGATTTGTCAATCTTGATCCATATACCAAGGATCACATGCGCGATAAAGGTTTTATTCCAGATTTGCTGACTCATGATGGTCCATCCACAGGTTAGTACACTATCAGCTGCGTGGTAATGCAGCTGACAGCCATTTCGAGGACGAGAGGAGCCTGTGGAGCGAATCTCACAGTGAAGACCAGAGTTGACTGAAGGGAACGCGATATTTGTGTATGATCATTATCTACCATTTGCGGACACTTTAAAGTATATTTTCAAGGGTATAATTATATGCATCATTAAAGAACAATGTAGCAATAAAGGAGAAGGTACATGAACTGCACAGAATGGCTGCCACAAGACCATTATTGATATACTATGCCAAAGTGAATGGTTCCATATTACGGATACGCCTGTGGCAAAATGAGCGTCAACGGAGCGTCAACAATGTTTGGCTTGGCAATATGGTTACTCGGCATGGCAATTGGTCGCAGAGATTCATAAATGACGTACAGGCTGTCTTTATAGGCAAAAGAAAATGCGATACGCTCCCTGCCCAATTCCGAAACTGAGCGTCAACAGAGCATCAACAAATTTTTGGTGTTGTAAGTCAGGTAATTAATCAGAGACTTGGCCATTTTAATGCATACTGAAAGTATTGGCTGCCTTTATAGGCCAGAAAGATAGCAACACGCTCCATGCCCGATCATGACAATGAGCGTCAATGGTGCATTAACAATGTTTGGGTTGACATGATGGTTACTCTGCATGGCAATTGGTCACAGAGATTCAGAAATGACATACAGGCTGCCTTCATACGCAGAGGAGAAAGCGATACGCTTCCTGCCCAATTCTGAAACTGAGCGTCAACAGAGCGTCAACAATTTTTGGTCTTGTAAGTCAGGTAATTAGTCAGAGACTTGGCCATTTTGATGCATACCGAAAGTATTGGCCCCCATTATAGGCCAAAAAGAAAGCAACACACTCCCTGCCAGATCATGACAATGAGTGTCAATGGAGTTTCAAAATTTTTTGGCCTTGTATCATGGTTAAGCAAAGCGCAAACTGGTCATTAATGGCTATATGCAAGGTGATGACCAGTTTCATAGGCTAAAACGCTCAGGATCACTGAGTTGCAGCTTGGAAAATGAACTAAATTGTGGTTGTCCGGGAGGCTGTCGTGGGGACATTGCTTGTTATCTGTCTATAAAGGCTGCCAGTTCCCAGTATATAGATGTCTGCGATCATTCGCCAATTAGAATACCCAAGATGCAAGACCAAAAATCATTGTTGCTCTGTTGATGCTCAATGATAAGATGGGGCAGAGAGCGTGTAGCTCTCTCCTTTGCCCATAAAGGCAGCCAATACTGTGATTATATATAACAACGACTAATTCACTTTTCACTTACCTCACTTGTGGGATCAATAATCATTGACGCTCATTCTCAGAATGGGGCAGCGAGTGTGTCACTTTCTCTTTTGCTGAAAAACGCAGCCTATATCTGATTTATGAACGTCTGCGTCCAATTTCCACTCAGATAACCCAAGATGCAAGACCAAAAATCATTGATTCGCCATTTGCTCTCATTTTCAGAAAGGGGCAGCGAGCATTTCTGACTTGTTTTTGATTATAAAGCCAGCCAATATATCAGAAAAGGGCAACGATATACCAATGTCGACATTTTGCGATTACCAATAGGATATCTGAATGCGACCATATATAGAAAAACCCGAAAACCGGAGCCAGAGATTAGAACCAGCGGGTCTAGCCATACCAGGCAAAACCCACAGCTTGATGGGTATGGGTCAGGGTTTGGCCCGCCAAGATGCAGCGGGTCGGGTCTTTTGACAGGTTTGGGACTGAATGAAACCGTTTTAGCAGTCCGAACCCGGACCGCTGGCAGGTTATCCGGAACCGTTGCTAACACTTCCCTGGAGTGGACAAAACAGGTGTTGATCACCTTAGAGGAGCCTATGGAAGTGTATATGATTGAGGTAATAGCCGCATCTCATGGTTTGAAGCAGCAACCAATTTCTTGTAGGTATTCAACATGTCTGCTACAATGGCAAGGCAAGGAGGTCAGGTACAGCTGGAACAGTCAGATATGCGCCTGGCCTTAAACATGGCCAAAATGGCCAAAGGAGGGATTTTGCATGCCGCAATAGAGGATACACAATATCTAATCAACAAACCTCACGCCGAGGTCCGAGAAGAGAAGAAGCGGGGTGTTGAGTTTCCCGGGCATAACAAGGTGAAGGCTGCGATAGAAAGACACCCGGCTATGCTTCATCAAAACCAAACGCCTGGGTACCTTGCTTGGCAAAATGGCACCGCAAACAATTCCCAGATACACTGGAGACGGAAAGTAACAGGTGCACCTCCACCCAACCGACGCAGAAAGCAGACTCCAGAGCCGAATCCAGAGCTGTTAGGGGTTCTCCCGAAACAGCGACAATGATACTTGATTTGGTAATCAAATGGATGCATACATATTGAGGAATATGCATAACACCTATGCTAGTGATATCAAGTGATCAGTAATATGGTCTTTGGCGGGAGTTCATGTTAGTCGCACGAAGTGTGGGTACTTTGTTCACACTGTGATACTTTGCGGGATATGCATGGTTAACATCCACGGCAGTCGCTAGTCAAATGCGATAAAGAGAACTCGTCTCCCCTACCTGTAACGGGCTATTATTCAGAGAGGCAGGTTCCGGTCTAAAGAATAGTCTCGACCTTAGCATGACGTAATTGAGGGATTAATGACGTAGGCTTCGGCCCAAAGCGAGCACAACGCATTGGCTCAAGTGGTCCGGATCGCAATGTCACCTCGTATCAGGTATGAGCTCCCGCGTCACTAATCCATGTTGGCATTGTATCGGTTGTTCACAGATTAAATCCATGACACAATGAAATAACTCATCTGGATGAGGAATTCATAAGGCGATAAGCATTATCAACTTGGTTGGTAGATGTTCCAACTACCGACTCGTACGATTGCAAGACGTCGAAGATAGAGTGGAGGATAATCTGATATCGTGCGATGGATGGCCTGATTGTTATCAGGAGCGTAATGCTTTCAAACCACATTGCAGGGGCGTGATAACCTGAGGAAATCGTGGCAAGTTATTTTTGGGGCGCTAAGGGGCGTGGCCGAGAGATAACTCTATCACACCCAGAGAGAAGAAAGCTGGCTATAAAGAGACAGCGATGTTCGAAGCAATGGATAGCGACATCATCCACATGATTAGCTTTCAGAGACACCGAAGATGATCTTAAAATATTATTCAGAATTCCATCTATTGCAAACATTACTTCCCTCATTCATACTCGAGATTCGGCCGGGTATGCCTGGACATCACTATACACCAGCCTAGTACACACTGTAGAAGATTGTCAAGTTATTTGGCAACTTGCATTTCAAATTGGCGGAGCACCATTTCACCCACACGTACGCTGTGATTTTTCATTTCTGTGAGCTCGAGAATATCGACTACCTGGTGCTGAGATATCCCAACACCGGCGCTTTACCCTTCGAGGAATTTTCCGAGGAGTGGTGACACAACAGAGAGGGGTAATCTTTGTATATATCGGAGACGGTCTTCAGCACCGCTTTGATTTGGACAGACTAGAGGCTGCGGCGTTGGAACTAGCACGGGGAGAAGGGGAAGCTCTTGCACAAGGGCAACAGGTTGAGTTTTAGGATAAGACAAGGAGAGAAAGAGTTTTAGATAGGCAGCTGTACTTAAATTCAATAAATATTGTATTGATTATTGGGATCTAAACACCCCAGTAACAAGAGCCGACGCCATGTCTACCTGGAACACCACCTACCTCAACCGGTAACACTCCCGGAGCTCAAAGTGTTGAACTGGTCAATTCCCCGGCCGGATATGCGTATTCAGACACATCTCTTCCATGTGCTGAATCATTTACCCTCGATATATCTGCCCAGGATAGCGAACATGATACAGATTACGATCCAGATATGCTGCCTGATGAACGAACATCCACTGGTTAGTACACTATCTGCTGTGTGGTAATGCAGCTAACATTCATTATGAAGACCAGAGCAGCCTATTAAGCGAACCTGGTAGTGATGACTAGCATTGATTGAATGGCACAGCATTTTGGAGATTATTATTTTCCTGACTTTGCAGATACAGTAAAGTATATTTTAAAGGATATATTTATATGTATTATTACAGAACAATGTAGCGATCAAGTAAAAGTAAATGTAAACGTTAGAAAGGCTGCCAAATCAACGTGAATTATAGACTACTCCAAATCAAATTATTGGATGATGTGGATACATCCATGGCAAAATAAGAGTGAATTGAGCGTCAACGATTCTTGGTCATGTATCTTGGGTAATCTATGGGGCAATAGGTTACAAATTGTCATAACCAAAGTATTGGCTGTCATTATAGGCGAAAGAGACAGTAAAGCGCTCCCTGCCCCATCATGAAAATCAGCGTCCACGGAGCGTCAATGATTCTTGTTCATGTATCTTGGGTAATCTGTGGGGCAATAGGTTGCACGTAGTCATAACCGCAGTATTGGCCGCTTATCTAGGCAAAAGAGATAGTCACACGCTCCCTGCCCCATCATGGAAATGAGCATCAATAGAGCGTCAACGATTCTTGGTCACATATCATGGGTAATGTTGTGCGCGATAGGTTGCACATAGTCATAAAACAACTATTTGCTGCCTTTATAGGCAAAAGAGAAACTGAAATGCTCCCTGCCCAATCATGGAAATTAGCGTCAATGGAGTGTCAACAATTGTTGGCCTTCCATTATGGTTAATTACAGCACAATGTGGCAGTTATTATCTATATACATGGTTTTGACTGATTCGGTACGCTAAAAGGCTCACAGATACTCAGAGGTAGCTGTGTAAATGAAATGAGTTGTTACTGTCCTGGAGGATGTGGCAGGAATATTCTGTACATATTTGCGCATACAGGCTGCCATTACGTAGTTTATAGATGCTTGTGATTATGCGCCACTCATATTGCCGAAGATGCAAGACCCACAATTGTTGACGCTCTGTTGACACTCATTGTCATGATGTGGTAGGGCACATGTGTCTATTCATTTTGATCATTGAGGCAGTCAATACATTGAAAATGGACTATGACGTACTGATGTCAACATTTTAGGATCCACAGTAACATATCTGAATGCGACCATAAATGTGACACCCAAAATGCAGAACCGGAGATTGAAATCAACGGGTCAAGCCAAACCTTGCGAAACCCGGAGGTCGACAGGTACGGATCTGGGTTTGACCCACCAATATTCAGCGGGTCGGGTTTTTGGAAGGGTCTGGAACCGAACCGACCTGTTTTTCGAGTCCAAACCTGGACTGCTGGTGGGTTACCCGGACCCGTCGCCAACACTAGCGAGGAGAGGTCTCACCTATCAGAAAATAAGAGTTTCGAGAAATCTAAGTTACAGTATTGTTTGATTACATCTTATTTGGGATGTTGGTTCCGGACGAATCATGCAAGAACACGATAACCTTTGGGAAGTGTGGTTGTGTCGAAGAGATTAAAGCTCAGTTCTGAGTACTCTAAGATACGACAGATGAGATCATAGCATTTCTGGTCAAATGATAATTGCCCCTTGGCAGAGAGTATTTCTTTGAAACCAATCATGTGATAGGAGAAAAGCTATAAAGAGACACCAATGTTCCGGCATTGAGACAACAACCTGACAAGCATAAACGATACCTACCTGCCAACAAGCAGCTGAAATATTATTAACTTTTCTGTTCTTATTTTTTATATTATTTACGAGTATATTAGTATTATCTGTTAGGATTGTACGCGGTTCCCCCGCCCCATGACTGAGCACAAATTAAACAACAAATACGTCATAATACTATTTGCGCTATCCGCACTGCTGGATCGATTCGAAATAAAAGATTGATTATTTGCGGCAAAGTGTATCTTGTGGCTGGCAATCATAATTCAGGTCACGGAGATAGTTAGTTATTATCGCCACTATGAGATATTCCCTTCAGAATATGTTAATGATTGAGTAGTAACTCCACTTAAACAACCTAACCTTGATAAGGAATTATCATTCGACTCCGATATCTCGTCAATCGATATCAGTGGTGACTCAGACAAACCTGTGCTGCAGTCGGAATCAGAAACACCTATCAGTGAGCATTGGACAAGATTGAAGTTACATCCTAGTAATAGAATTTCCGGTAATGCCAATTCCAATACGACCCACTCAGGGATGATATTTAAGCAATACTGGTACCAACAAATCAGCAGTTACTAGCGAGATTTGGGAAGCTAACTAAATACGAAATGCAACAAACGAGAGAATTGCTTAGGAACGGAAAGCTAATCATCTATGGAGATTACGCTTCAGACGTAATATTGCCAATAGTATCTAAAGGCCAGATTTATCTAGGAAGTTGGAAAGGAGGTTTTGAAGATACTTGTCAATTCAGATTGCACTATCAACGGGCAAAACATCACCGCCACTATATACATTACTCACTGAGATTAATTTTACATTACTATATTAATTAATCACCAGGATTAATTATATGTACTGCCAGTATTGCATCACACCATAGCACGACTTAGTCGCTATTCATCTAATAGCTTCTGATACGGTTATTCATATTGTCCCTGTTGCGTATATGATTTGAATACGTTGCCTATTCATTTTATCTGGGTATATGCATTATAATAAGGACTACGGCCATGTACCGAGTATCCATCTACCAACCAAGTGATAATGCTTAACACCTTTTAAATCCCTCATGCAGATGAGTTATTTAATTGCGTCATAGATTTAATCGGCGACTAACCAATACTATGCCAACGTAGATTACTGACGAGTAAGCTCGTATCCGACACGAGGTTTCATTGCAATCCAGACTACTTGAGCCAACGAGTAGTGTTCGCTCTAGGCTAGCACCTCCATCATTGATTCCTCAGTTACGTGATGCTAAGGTCGAGACTATTCTCCCGACCGGAACGTACTTCACAGGATCCTTGCCTGTTACAGGTAGGGGAGGAGAGTTCTCATAATCGCGTTTGACTATCAACTGCCGTGCATGACAACCATGCATATCCCACAGAGTATCCAGGTGTGAATGAAGTACCCACACTTTGCACGACTAATAGCAAACCCCGCTTAAGAGCATATTACTGACCGCTTGAATAATACATGCATCGGTGTTATGCATATCGTAGATATGTATTCATTCTTGTATTGATCAATTTTCATTATCGCTGCTAAGAGGCAACCCCTAACAATATCACAGCGATTCAATCAATATTGGTCCAATCGAAAATCTGAAAGCGGGAGGTGGAAGAGCAGCTAAAACTGCACAACCTACATCTTGATTATGTCATGAGACTATCAGAACTCAGATACTTGATTGGAGCAAATGTTCCAGGAACCATAAAATGGCGCAGCGGTGTGCATTCAACCCGGGCAAATAACCACTGGTTTATGTCCGATTCCGGTAACAACTCTGCCACGACTCAGCGTGACAGATATTTGGACAGATCTGGAACCGAGCTGAACCTTCGATCTGAGGCAAATCCGCACTGCTGACTGGTTACCTGTACCCATTGCTAACACTACCAATATTGTATAATATCAAATCTATTTTGTAAATCGTATAACTGACACTGAACATGGGAAATTCCAGTTTAACTTTGACTCTAATATGGTAGACAAAATATATATAGTATAACTTCAACTCTGACAATTACCTTTACTGTAACAAATTCCCATACATTGAAAACCAACTTACTCTAAGATGGTAGCAACTTCACCTATAATCTGACATTTCTTCAACTTTGACTTGGAATATCTAATATATGGGGTCAAATTCAACTCTGATTATTACCTTAACTCTGACAAGTTTGCTAAGTGACAAACACCCTTCTCTGTTATGGAAAGCAATCTCAGCAATAATACAGCATTACTTCAACACTAACACAGGTGACCCTATTTGTATAATATAACTTCGACTGTGACAATCACCTTAACTACTAAGACAATGTTCCTAAATCTGACAACCACCCTGCTCTGATATATGATGCAACCCCTTCAATGCTATGCCATTATTTCAACTTTGACTTGCAGATCCATTTTATGTGGTATGACTTTGACTTTGTTAATCACCTAAACTCTGTCAATTACCCTAAATGTTAGAGATTCTTTCTTAGAAGCAGTAATGGTACATAGTGAATTGCAATACAAATACTTTGGAAGTCACCTCACAACTATTGCATAACAATTATTCGTAACATCATTCAGTTGGTCAGCCATGCGATCTTTTGCTGGATCAATCTTAAGCAGCATGTTGATTAATTAGTATCAGCCCATGTGGCTTCTAGTGAATTCAAATATTAGGATGCAATTATATTGCACTTACTAAGATGTTTAAATTATGACGCATCAGTGGTATATATAGTAAGCAACCACATCTACAATATGATATCTGCCAGGTCAACAAACTATGGAGTTGGGATTACACAGAATTACACAATCAGCAGACATTAGACAAAATGTTAGTCACTACAATCTATTCGCTTATCTTATGCGAAAAGAACACAGCTTACAGTGCTCTACGGGATTCAAACAGCCACAACTTAAGCAAGCCATTGTCAGAGGAATTAATTCCATTGGCTGGTGATAAGAGGTTTAGAGTGAATGCAGTCATTGAGTTGAGCAAGTATGTATCGCAATACTGCTTCGTTATCTTAATCTACATTAGCGGAATTTCAATTGGTCACCTATTAAATCTGTCACATTTGCCAACAAATCTATTGAAAGATAAGGTAATAATATAATTGAAACATAGTGCAATTTGACAGCAGTCGGCAGATATTCCAACTGCTAAACAAACAATACCTGGATGTCTAACTTGAACATATAATCAGTTATGTTTGTTCATGTGATTCTAGCAGAGGATGGCTCTAGTTGGGAGCAAATCACTTCAAAACTACTTATCTATAAGCAGGATCACCTGTCAGACATTTGTAGTGATGTCAATACTGGATTTTCAACAGCAGGATTTCCTTTTGGCAGTAAGCTATCAAGGAACTTGGTGTCATAGCAGGAATATCTTCAGCAGTCTCATCCTCAGAACTTGACTATACAGAGATCACATTGTTCTGTCAATAAGAACAAGACAAACCATAGCAGCAATCTGTTGAGCTGATTGGAAGTACAGATATCACTATTCCAAGGACAATGATGTAATGTACCTCTTTTGTAGTTAGCACCATTATTCATCGATCGACCTTATGTCGATGCGACATGTCTCGTTACACGATACAATAGACACACCTTCGCATACGCCCATGCACACTCGACTACTCGATCACACGCCACCGTACAACAGGTTATGAGCCCTTGCGTTTAACAAGGGCAACAAGGATCAACACTTCCAGTTTTGTTTTTCGAGTGGAGGTCATCGTCACGGAAAAGCGTCTCCACTAGCTAAGCGATTACCCCGCATTCCGCCATGATTCTGATGGCGGCTGCTGGACGTGACCCGCACAGTCCGAGAGACTACGATAACTGATGATATACGATCGTTACAGGATGAGTTTGACTATAATCACCATCACCAAGTTCTATGGCACGAACTATGCACAATGGGCAACCGAGATGGCACAACTTGTCGAGCAGAAGCAAGTGTATGGTATCACCAAAGGATACGATGACAAGCCGGAAGAGCCAGCAGCAAATGCGACCGCTACAGAGACGGCCGCTTTCAAAGACTGGAAGAATTGCCATGGTGTTACCAGATCGACTATCCTGCTCGGCATGGAACCGAGGATACAAGTGGAATATACAGTTGTCGAGGATGGGAAGACGCTTTGCAAAAAGCTAGCATCACCCTACAAGTCAAAGCTGAAGCTCAACATCTTCGGGATTAGGGAAGACCATTGGAGCATCAAGCTACAGGACTGCGTAGATGTCGACAATTACGCATCGCGGATCGATCGGAAAGTCAAGGATTAAAATCTCTGTGCAAGACCGACAGCACCATCGACCACTGACACAGATGCCGAGAAGGACTGTGCAAAGACAATCGCCAAGATGAGTGAGCAGGAACACATTTTCCACCTCCTTCGCAGGATCCCAAGGAATGACCAGTGGAAAGTCTTTCAGCAGCTCATGATGGACAAAAACACCACGATGACCGCCACGTTCGATGAAATCGTCACCAAGCTCGTCGAAAAGAAAGCTACAATCAAAAAGAGAATGGGCTCGCTCCAGAAGCTCTGCTCTTTGCAAAGAAAGGTGGCAGAGTCGGCAGAGGCGGCAAAGTCGGCAAAAGTCCGAAGAGGGACAAGAGAGATAATTAGGGAGACAACGATAGGAAAGAGAAGGATTTCCGAAAGTGCTTTCATTGCCAGCGGCAAGGCCATACCACCAAGAACTGCTTGAGCAAGCAACGCGGCGATCATCCAAAGTCTGCCGACACTGCAGCACAAGCATCAACTGAAGCATCAACTGAAGCATCGTCTACTTCGACTCTCACCACTTCGATCGAGAACTATTGGATGGTGGCCAGCTCAAGTTGTTCATCGAGTGATTGGTTCATCGATTGCGGATGGACGACTCACATCTCCGGCCATCGATCAATGTTCATCACCTACACTGAATATCCTCCGAATACGAAGAAGGTGAAGGGATACAATCGGGTTACATCGTTTGCATCCGGATATGGAAGTGTTAGGTTGATTTGTCCACTACCAGATGGCAAGACGGAAACGATCATACCCCAAGAAGTGGTGCATTTGCTGGGGTCGTTCAATCTCATCTCAGAATCTCAGATCATGGACAAGGACGTCAAAGTCGAACTGGTGAATCACTACAGTCTCAATCTCTACAATCGCCATGGCAAGTTGATTGTCACTGCACCTCAGGTCGATGGGCTATTCGTTCTGGATCGTAGTCTAGATCAAGCTCCAGAATCGACGGGATACACCGATATCGACAACAGCTGCCTGCTGGCACTTAATTCAACTGGGCATGCATCTTGGCATGATGCAGAGAAGCGGATGTTATGGCACCGCCGCCTGGCAAACATCGGTCTGAAGGCTTGGGAGATTATGGCGAATGTCCTTGCCGAGGCTCCGAAGATGACTGGGAAGTGCGAATGCGAGAGATGCATCAAATGCACATTGATGAGAAAATCCTTTACTCCGAATACAACTTCCCGTGCCACTAAGCTACTGCAGCTCAGGCACTCGGACATGTGCGATCCCCGTGAAACAGCCATCAGAGAAGGTCGATATATGCTGCTCTTCATCGATGATGCCATGAGGCATACGGATGAGTACATATCGAAGTACAAGTCGGAAGCCCTTGAGAAATTCAAAGAATGGAAGGCTCTAAGAGAAAGGGAGTCAGGCAAGCAAGTGAAGCGATTTCGTACTGATGGAGGCGGTGAGTATACCTCCAAGAATTTCGTAGAATACCTAAAATCAGAGGGCATACTAAAGGAAACAACTACGCCCTACACTCCTCAGTCTAATGGAGTTGTTGAACGGGCGAACCGCACAATCATGGAGCGCGTACGATGCATGCTGGATGATGCCGGACTTTCGAAGAAGTACTGAGCCTTTGCAGTCTCAGTGGCGGTCTATCTCAATAACCCCACTCCAACACGATTGGTAATCGGCAAGACTCCGTAAGAGGCCTGGCATGAGAGAGAACCATTTTTGAAGCATCGCCGTGTGTTCGGATGCTTGGCTTTCGTCCACGTTCCGAAAGACAAACGAAAGAAGCTGGATTACAGAGCAACTTCCGGCATATTCGTTGGGTACGGCATATCGACTAAGCAATACTTTGTATACGATCAACTGGCCAGGATGCTTCACTGCTCCCGAGATGTGGTATTCAGAGAAGGAAAGGGTCACATAGCACCGAATACTGCTGACAAAGGGATCTTGAACAAGCACTTCAACAGAGATGTCATCGAGGAACCCAAACCCAAACCCATAGAGAAGCAATCAACCAAACGTCAAATGGAGGAGTCATTGGACGACGATCCACCTCCGGAGCCTCCGAAGCCAAAGATAAAGAAGTCACGAGAATTGGCTGGCCTTGGGACTTCACTTGGAGATGCATGGAAGCCGCCGGCGGAAGGTAGTTGCCGGAACTGCCCTCGGAAGGATACGTTGGCAGAGTCTGCACAATTGGCTCTCGAAGATGAGGAATTTGAGGATATAATTCCCATCTATGCTGCAGCTGCGATCTCCGATAATCATGATCACGAGGATGGCATCGACGATCCAACGTCTTACAAAGTAGCAACCAAGTCTCTGCTCGCCGACAAATGGGATACGGCGATGAAACATGAGTTACAAGCAATTGGTTAGCATCAAGTCTTTGGAGATTTCGTCTAGCTTCCGGAAGGGAGAAAGGCTTTGCCAAGTCACTGGGTATACAAGATCAAGCACAATGGAGCAGGCAATGTGCAGTGGTTCAAGACCAGGCAAGTCTGTAGAGGAAATCACAAAATCGAAGGCATCAACTACGAGGCTACGTATGCACCGACCGCTCGCTTGGGCCACGTTAGGCTGGCACTCGCGATCACCGCCAAGTACGATCTTGAGATTCATCAAATGGACGTATGCACGGCTTTCTTGGGAGTTCACTTGGAGGAAGAGATCCATATGCACCCCCCACAGGGATATTTTCATTTGCTCCAAACAGGGAGCTGATACAGCGACCCAAGATCAAAGCCTTCGCGGAAGATGGCATTCCGCTTGAGAAAGTCTCTTTATGGCGTGAAACAGTCTTCGCATGTTTGGTATGGCACTTTCAAGGACTTCGTGATCTCGATTGGGTTCGTGGCATCACGCGTCGACGGAGGACTGTTTGTGCTCCATGATCAGGATCAAGACCCAGTCGTTCCCGCAGTTGTTCTGTACGTCGATGATCTCCTTATCATTGCTGACGAAGGCTTCATTGGGCAGATCAAGGACCAGATGAAGAAGAGGTTCCGGATGCATGATCTCAGGAGTGTCTCCCTCTATCTCGGCATCAACATCGAATGCAGTCGGGAGCTTCAGACGATCGATATACATCAGCACAGCTCAAATCTGACGATCCTGGAAAAGTTCCGAATGGACGAGTCCAGACCAGTTGCCACACCAATGGCGATGAAGCTTCACAAGAGGAAGCCTGACGAAGAAGCCTGCGATCCGACCATGTATCAATCGATGATCAGAAGCCTCATGTACGCGATGACCGCCACTCGGCCCGATATCGCATATGCCATCGGAGTTTTCAGCCAGTACAATCACGACCTGAGTGATGAGCATATGGTAGCTCTCCAGTACGTGTTTCGGTACCTCAACCACATGAAGGACTGGCGAATGCGTTTTGGAGGAGCACTTGGAAGAGCACTTGGAGAAAGCACGCTCATAGGAGAAGGAGAAGGAGAAGGCGCACTTAGATGTTATGTCGATTCGGACTATGCTGGATGCCCAGATGACTATAAATCGACAAGTGGACTTGTCATCACCTTCAGAGGAGCGGTCGACTGGAGATCGAGAAAGCAGAAGTCGACTGCCCAGTCCACGACCGATGCCGAATACTATACCTTTGGTGTAGGCTGCATGAGACTCACACAGATCTCGCATCTCTTGAACGAGCTTGGCATCCCGAGTTTCCCTCACGTGTTCTCCGATTCACAGTCACTGATCGCGAGCATCAAGAACAGAATCTTCCGCGGAACTGTAGTTGCACACATTGCGACCAAGTACTATCTTGCTGCAGATATGGCTAGAGATGGAGAGATCGACTTGCACTACGTACCGACTGCTGAGATGCTCGCTGACTGCTTCACAAAGCCACTGCTGAAGCCCGCCTTCTTGAAGCAGTGTGCTGCAATGGGAATGATCGGAATAGGTCTCGGAAATGGCCTCGGAAATGGTCCCGGCATTGTAATTGGAGATGGTCTCGCGAATGGTCATGGAAATGGTATCGGAACTGGAAATGGCATCGGGAATGCCGTTGGAAAGTAAATTGATTGCGCATGTTTGTTTCGAGGAGATCCACGATGTTTGATTGGCTCCTCTTCTCCTTTGTTGACTGTTTTCTTTGAAACGGACGTGATAGCCATCCTGGAGGAGTGTTGAGCTGATTGGAAGTACGGATATCACTATGCCAAGGACTATGATGTAACTTGCCTCTTTTGTAGTTAGCACCATTAGTCATTGATCGACGTTATGTGGATGCGACATGTCTCGTTACACAATACAAAGACACACCATCGCATTCGCCCGCGCACACTCGACTACTCAAGCACACGCCACCATACAACACAATCCACAGCCAGATATTCACAGTAAAGAGCATCTTAAATAATCATTAAGCATTCTATTCACAATTGCTTCTCACTTTTCTGTCCTCACTTCAAGCTACCAGCCCCACAAAGAAATCCCCATAGCTCCCATTACCAATAATCAAGCTCTATACCCATTATTTAGCCACAAGTATCATAGACAGCATGCAGTTATAAGATCCAAGTTATTCAAGACAGGTATATATATTGCAAAGAACGCAATGAAATTGGGAACTCACTACAAATCCAACAGCCAGCAGCAATTGTCAGATTTAAATATGACAATATCTATTATTAGCATTGGTGCCGGAATGTCATTGCGGTTCCGAGTCCTGGTCCAAACCGAATTGTTACCGAATTGGTGGTCCAGGTTATTAATTAAACCAACCCATCGATTCAGGTCCGGTTCAAAAATCAACTCCCATCCCATTTGAATTGGGCGGGTTATCAGCGGGTTGCCCATTGGGTCCATCCATTGATTCATATAAGGCTCTTGTTTTTGCAGTTTGTTAACAGTACCTTATTAAAATCGCATTTTCAACAACCAATAATATGTTTTTGCATGTTTGGCCATTTGTGATATCAATTAATTTGGAATCCGTGTTTTTCCTTCGATATATCATATTTTTGCCTGTCAAGGTGGCCAAGAAATCTGTTATGTGCGCAAAGATCTGTGTGGTGCCTTGATTACCAAATATGCAAGACCTAAAACTGTTGATGCTCCATTGACGCTCCTTTCAGGATGCGGCAGAGAGCGTGTCGCTGTTGTTTTTCCACCTAAAGGCTGCCAATATCTGATGAATGGATGTCTGCAACCAATCGGAACATAAATTACCCCAGATGCAAAGGTACAAGTCATTAACACTCCATTGACACTGTTACAGGGGTTCTTAATCCCAATGATCAATACAACATTTATTGAATTAAGTACGACCGCCTATCTAGAGATCTCTTTCTCTCCTCGTCTTATCCTGAGACTCAATCTCTTGCACCGTCAAGCAAGAGTGCACCAAATCAAACCTCCTCCAAAGTCCTTCCTCTTCGTATAGGAAGATTAATCTTCCCCGTCGTGCAACCACTCCTCGGCCCGCTTCTTGAATGGTGATGAGCCGGTGTTCAAGTATCTCAACACCAGGTAATCGATATTCTCTAGTTCGCAGAAACGAAAAACGTCTCGGTAGGTGTGGGTTCAACCAGCTTCTGCCAACTGCGAAAGTAACTCGCCTGATAGTACGACGACCTGTTGCAGAGGGTATTGGGATTGTGTCAAGTGTCGACCAGATATAGGTAGCCTAATCGCGGAGGTGGATGAGAGTTATAATGATTATCTTAAAATAGATAGAATTCTTAATAATATTTCAAGTTCGTCTTCGGTGTTCTCTGAAAGCTAATCTTGTGGATGATGTCCCCTAATTCCTTCGACCAACACTGGCTCTTTATAGGCCTCGTTCTTCCTCAGGTGTGATAGCAATATCTCTGCCACGCCTTCTTGCTGCCCGGTAATTCCTCGCCGCCACACCCTCCGGATATCGCGTCTTCTGCAATGTGGATTGAAAGCGTTACACTCCTGATAACGATCAGGCCATCCATCACACTATATCAGCTTATCCTTTCCTAACTCAGACATCTTTTGCAATCGTACGAGTCGGTAGTCGGAATATCTACCAACTAAGTTGATAGTGCTTATCACCTCTTAAATTCCACATGCTGGTGAGTTATTTAATTGCGTCATAGATTTAATCGGCGACCAACCGATAATATGCCAATGAAAATTAATAACGCGTAAGCTCGGATCCGATACGAGATTTCATTGTGATCCAGACTTACTCAAGTCCACGAGTAGTGCTCGCTCTAGGCCAATGCCTACGTCACTAATCCCTCAGTTATGTCATGCTAAGGTCGAGACTATTCTCCAGATCGGAACGTGCCTCTCCGAATCCTAGCCCCCCTCAGGTAGGGGAGAAGAGTTCACTTAATCGCAATGACTATCAACTGCCATGCATGACTATCATGCATGTCCCGCAAAGTGTCCAGGTGTGAACGAAGTACCCGCACTTCGCATGACCGATATGAACTCCCGCTAAGAGCATATCAGTGACCACTTGAATAGTACATGCATAGGTGTTATGCACATCCTAGATATGTATGCATTCTGTAACCATAATCAAGTATCATTATCGCTGCTAGAAGGTAACCCCTAACATCACCGCCTTCTCTAAGACCGGTGACCTCAACGGTGCTTTATACAAAATAAAAATAACGAAACTTAAATAATAACCAACCTCCTTAGCTTTTTATGCGATCTGCTCATATCCTTTGTTTCCTTTTTCCAACTGTTTTTCCTTTATCCTTAAATCTCCTGTCCTTTTCCACTGCTGAATTTCTCTTATAATAATCCTCCATCAGCCTTGAATCATAATTCATTACATTCTCATACGTTTCCCACGTATTCTCCCCTTGCGACAAATCCTTCCATTTGCCTAGGAACACGTGTTGCTTAGGGTTATCATCGGACGGTCCACTTGCAATAATTGATTCCATTACCCAGTCCTCGCCGTCGGCTTCGATCTCTATTATTTGTTTCTTGGGATTGGTCCCTTTATATCATTTGAGTAAGTCAATATTAAAGACCGGGTGAATTTTCCAAGAATCCGGCAGCTTCAATTTGCTGTATCGAAGATTGCTTTCTGCCGACAACATTTCGATTGGTCCTAGCTGTTTAACCTCCAACTTCGTGCATCTATGCTTCGCCCGAATATTTTGTCCGTTTAGCATAACTAGTTCCCCCTTTTCCAATGGCTGAATTGTTTTCCTTTTCTTGTTATAATGCTTCTTCATCGTTTCTACCGACTCCTCCAACCTTTCCCTGAGTTTCTTATGCATGCAAGTCATATAGTGCCCATATAACTCGGACGCTGGATTCCTGAACTGAATTTCTGTTGGCCAAGTTGTACGTGGTTCGAATCCGTAGTTTGCATAAAAGTGGGATAATTTTGTTGATGAGTGCTTGGAATTATTATAGGCGTACTGTGCCATTGCTAACATCGAAACCCAATCGTTCTTTTCGTAGGTACAGTAAGACCGTAAATAAGATTCGATTACTTGGTTAATACGTTCTCTCTGCCCACCGGTTTGAGGATGATATGCCGTAGACATACTGCGCTTAATTCCCAAGTAATTATATAGGTCGGTAAAGAAGCTTCCTGTGAATGTGCTATCTCTATCGGAAGCAACATCTGCAGGGAATCCATGATATTTCCATACGTTTTCTAGGTAGGCTCTGGCCACCGTTGGTGAATCCTTTTTCTTTATTGGCACAAAATACGCCATCTTGGTAAACCGATCCACTACCACTAGAATTAGTGTAGCTCCTTCGGATTCCGGAAGGTCGGTAATGAAATCTCTACTGATATGTGTCCATGGTTTGCATGCTAACTGCAAGGGGTGTAGGAGGCCGTGCTTCGCATGTCTAGGAGCCTTCGTTCTTTGGCATATATCGCACTCCCTGCAGTACTTCCTTATGTCGCGTTCCATATTTGTCCAATAAAAATTCCTGGTGACCAACTCAAGTGTTCTTTCCCTCCCAAAGTGTCCTACTACCCTCAAATTATGTTCCGATTGTATTACTCATTGTTGTAATTCTTCCGGAACATAAATCCTATTTTTCCAGCATAATAATTCATTTGATATTGAAAAGCTCTTATCAATATTTCCTCCTAACGATACCTGATTGCATAGCTCTCTGTATTTGTCGTCTAGCATGGCTTTTTCCTTAATTCTTTCCTTGGCTTCCGGCAACAGTTGATCTACATCTATAGCCGATATTTGAATTGATTCGTAATCATCATTCTCGCGATCTAATTCCATGGCTGCAACTTCCAACCATTGTTCCTTCTGTAGCATTGTTTGGTTTGTCGCGGAAGTTGTACCCCCATCTCTAGAGGTGAACGCCAGGCACCTAGAAAGTATATCTGCTTTCGCATTGAAGCATCCCTTGCAATAGAGAAGTTGAAAGTTATATTGCTTAAGTTCTTCGGACCACCTGGCTTGTCTTCTATTAAGCAATATTGCTCTCTTAAAGTATGTAAGGTTTTGATGATCCGAAAGGATTGTTGTCTTCTACACCGCGCCTTGCAGACAATGGCGGGTTTCCAGATAGGAATCTAACTGGATGGATTTATCCGTCCTCAAACTTCTGTGATAATATGCCTGCTATCGCGAAATTGGAAGCATCGGTTTCTAATAATGCTGGTCTATCCGGATCGTAATGCCTGAGAATCGGGGTTTTCCCTGATGTAAACAATATTGTTATTTTCAGGAAAGCTGCTTCTTGAGCTTCTCCCCAGTCGAACTTTGTATTTTGTCAAAGTAAGTCTGTATTTGGTGATACTATAGCAGAAAAATTATGAATAAATCGGTGGTAAAAGTTCCATAATCGTAACAGCTGTTGAACTTCCTTCCTCGAGGTTGGCCTGGGCCAATCAACAATCGCTTTCGCTTTATCTGGGTCCATACGTAATCCTCAACTGCTAACTATAAATCCTAGGAAAGAAGTTTCAGAAGTATCAAAAACACACTTGTCGATCTCGATCCACATATGGTTATCCATCAATAGCTGGAAAACCTTCGAAACTCGTCTGTGATGTTTTTCGAGGAATTCCTTAGTAGCTATCAATATGTCATCGATATAAGCTACCACTACCATTCCTTGGTCCTCATCCACATGTATGTCTATTTTAATAACTAACTCCAGTCCCAATAAAGGCCGTAGGATTCGATTGATCTCTGTTTGGAAAGTAGCCGGCGCATTACAAAGTCCGAAAGGCATAACTAAATACTCATCAAGGCCGAACGTGGTACGAAAAGCCATAAATTTTTCGTGTCCCAACGCCATTCTTATTAAGTAAAATCCTAACTTCAAGTCAACCTTCGTAATATGTGTTGCTCCGCTTACTCGGGCTGATAATTGCTCCATTATTGGTAACGGTGTTTTATCCTTCTTCGTGTAATCATTTAGATGCTGGTAATCGATACAAAGTCGTAACCCTCGACCATCAGGTTTGGGTATGAACAATATGGGGCTTCCCACTGTACTGCTAGAAGGACGAATCTTTCCTTCTTTTATCATTGTATTGAGGTATTTTACCAATAATTTTTCTTCTTTCTGTGATAATTGATATATTGGTCCCATCCGAAGCTTATCATCTGGGCCTAGCAATTCGATCCGATGATCACATCCTTTGTTATCTGGTAATTGCTCTGATTCTGTAGGATCAAACAGGAGAAACAACTTATGATAATGTGTCAGTAGTTTCTGAGCTATCTACGGATTGCTCATAACTATTGCTCCCATATGGATGGCCTTATCGTTAAGTGCAATCCTTTTATTGTGCGTGATTGAATATTCCGGATGTATTTTTCCATGATTATAGCATTCGGGTTGGCAATGTGGAAAATGTAGATGTTAGGGGTTCTCCCTAGCAGCGATAATGATACTTGATTTATTACAAGATGCATACATATCTACTATATGCATAACACCTATGCATGTGATAGTCAAGTTGGTCAGTGATACGCTCTTTAGCGG
>Ga0307514_10000955_pt1 | contig 43463 bp, 60 predicted proteins | sample 16_EM_MG_FD_203088 | JGI IMG/M metagenome (GOLD analysis project Ga0307514, IMG submission 203088) | Populus trichocarpa ectomycorrhiza microbial communities from riparian zone in the Pacific Northwest, United States - 16_EM | ecosystem: Host-associated > Plants > Roots > Unclassified | place...
TGGACAGCTGACGCTGACGAGAGCCGAGCTTTCAATAAACCCCGGTCAGGCGCTACGTACACAGCGGATCGTGTTCATGCTGGAGAGGCCCATACTAACGTACATATACTTGTGTGTGTGTGTGTGTGGTCGTTCACACTGATCATACATGACTATAGGTGTGTATCCAAAACGTGAGTGTTGTGTGTGTGCCAAGCCATCGTGCAGATAGTAGATGCTATAAATCTAATAAGGTACAGTGAAACAAAGGGGAGCGTGATAAAGAAAATAGGGAGGGCAAGATGGAGAAATAAAAGATGTAGGAAAACAAATGGACTGAGAAAGCGAGAGTTCCAACGAGGCAAGTAAGGGTACGTACGACAAGCATTGCGTATAGAGCTGTGTGGGTGTGTGTTTCAGAGCGAAGCATAGCATAGCAAGTGCACCATAGCGGTATGTCATGGCCGGTAATCAGCGTCGTCGTCCTCGTCCAATCTCGGTCGCTTGTTGCTCTTCGTCATCCCGATTCCAATCCCTCGCGCTTCAAGGGCCTCCATCGCGGCCTTGGCTGCCCCCTCAGACCCCTTCTTCTGTCTCGTCCGCGTCCGACGCAGGGCACCGAAAGCTTGTGCCTTGATCACCGCCAGCGTCGAGCAGATCGGAGGGCCACTAGGCGATGGGGATCTCGAACGTGAATTTGTCGCCCTCCGTGAAATGTTGTGAGGTGTATAGTGATATGACTCTGCTTCACCGTTCTCCCGATCTGGGCTCGTCGTCTCCGTGTTGTTGTTGGTGTTGAATGGTGGTATCATCGGGAAAGGTTGCGAGTCTGGACCGTTTGTAGGACGACGGGGTGCAGCCATCCGATAACGTTCTTCATTGCTCATGACCGAAATGTGGGCAGTTCCCCCGTGCAGGGTGAGTTCCGCCCCGTTGGTCGAATGGCGTCGGAAATTAAAATCAGGCCTGTCGTTTGGTACTGGGTTCTCCGGGAATGGGAACTGGAACGGTGAGGTCATTGTACTTGACGAGCTAGAGGTCGTGGAAGCGGTGGGAGATAAGGGTCGGTTCGGAGCAAAGGTATACGGAGTAGAGGTATCGAGATTGGGCAAGCCCATCTTTTGGTCTTCCACATATCTTGGTAGGTACGAGATTTCCGGCGATGTCAGGTTGGATCCTGAGCCTTCGACGAAGGCGGGAGAGTGTGTGGGGGTAGTACTTCCTGTGTTCATGGGATCGCCATGGGTGATAGACGATTGATTCATGCCCTGTGTCCAACTGGGATCACGAATGTTACCTTCCACGTCGCAAGGAGAATAAGGACCATACTTGGGTAAACGCTGTTGGGTGTGTATAGGCGAACCACGGGCATCCATGGTTTCTTGACCGCCATAAGACGTTATTGACGGCGAACGAGAAGGGTAGTCGTGTTGTGGCTGAGTTTGGTAGTGCATACCACCACCCATCTGGCCGTTTGCATCCCTGGGGTTCGAATAACGGTGGGACATGTTCTGATCCGGGTATTGAGAGACATGGGAGGGGGAAATTGGCGAGGCTAGCGGCTGTGACGGAGCAGACGAGAGACTAGGTGAGGGGTAGTGCATCTGTGAGAAGTCATCTGGATGGGGGTCGTGTCCTTTCCTCTGAGCCCAGAGAGCGCGCCAGAACTTCTCGCGTTCGCGGGCCTCGTTCTTCAACCGGGCGTTCTCCTTGCGAAGCTCGGTCGATTGTGCCTTGGCCTCGGTGCACGACTCCTGGAGCTGGATGACGACCGACTCGAGGTTCGTAACTGGGACGGGGGGGCATCGACGTGATCAGAAGAGGGTCAGGATGGATAAGGACTGCAGAGGCAGACTTGCCAGCTTCCTCGAGGGTGGCGATGTAATTCGCCCTCCTGGCGCGGAAAGCAGCCTGGGCATCTGCGTTTTTCTTTTTACGCATCGCAGCGTCGTCGGTGAGGGACTTCGCGTTCGCAGGGGGCATCCTTGGTGGAGGGAGAGGGAACGAGGACAAGCTGGGAAATGATGAGATGTGGACAGAAGCGGACAATAAAAATCCTCATGCTCCCCGGTTTTATTTTATTTTATCCATATTTTCCTCCTCATTTTTTTTCTCACCGTTTGGGATCTCAAACCTTATTCGGTAAACTTTGTATATTCCCAAGCCCTGAGGCCTGAGGCCTTGAGGTCTAACCCCTCAACGGTAACGGCTCTCTCTCCCCAACATCGGCCATCACCAGCTGCAGCTCGCCAGAGTCCGCTTCGACACTAGCCTGCGCTCAATTTTGCCTCCGTTTCCACCCTCCCACAGTCCGAGATATCCGTTAAGGTATACCCGGAGAAAATCCGCCCGAACCTTCCCCATCATCACTCATCATGTCCGCCGTCTCACCGGCCATGTCAAATATCTCCAATCCCATATCCTCCTTGTCCAGAACACACGCGACCCGCCGACCGACCCGCCCGTTCAGGGCCAGCTCTATCCCGTCATCTGCCCGAGCCGCCAGTTGCCGGCTCCCAGCTGCTATTTCCAGTCGAACGCCGGTATGCTACAACCCAATTCCATCAGCTCCCGGTTGCGATGTCCTTGTGCTGTAACAGAAAAGACCCACCTTGCCGTCTCTCCACTCCTTCAGTGCGTCTATCAACATTTGTTCCCTTGTCTGCCCCTTTACGTCAACCGGCCGTTCTCGATACTCAAGCACCCCATAATTGGCAGTCCCAACGTTCGAACAGTTGTAACCTAAGCCCCCCCGTTCGATCAGCTGCTGGCAATGACTGATTACCTCACACTCATACCGTCCTCTTGGCTCCGAAACGCTATCACCAACATGGACTCATCAAAAAAGTCCGCGTCCATGATATCGATTGAGTGTGAACCGTGGCTGCATTCGCACAATGCGAACCCAATCGCTTCTACCATCCCACCTCCTACCTGCAGCGTGCAGCGAACCCGCGCAATGAGAAGGACTATCACCTGTTGAGCAAACCCCCTCCAATTGGATTCCGACAACGTACCGTTCTTGGCTGTGGCTCCATTTATCCACATGGCCAAGTGCTGCTGCACTCCAAGACCCTTTTCCACTTCAATCAGTCCCACGAGGTGGAGAGCCAACAACAGTATAAGCTCGTACCTCTTCCCCGTCCCTCACAGTCCGTTCACGTATCACAATTCGTTCACCTTCTTCCAACGGCACGTCACTCGCGGCCGTAAAGTGCGAATTCCCGTCCTCGTGTGAAACAGAAGCGGAGGCACACGCCGCGCTCGTGGTGCGGCTGAATAACCGAGAGCCTCGGAGCGCGATCTCCTGGGTCAACAACTCCAAATTCCGATCCAACCCGCTCAGATCTCTCCGTTTCACTTCCTAACGACCCGCGACGCGATGAACGATGTTCAAATTAGCTCGGTAATTTCATATCATTTCCCACACAAACGCACATGTTGCCATTCGATCCCCGTCGGATCGTTTGCTACCTTGCGCGCCCGATCCATCACTCCGGTTAAATCACCTGTCTCCTCTCCTACGCTCCCCAGCTCTTCCAACGAGAACTTCGGAGCTTGCCCCGAAAACCACTTGTCGAGAACGCTCTCCCCAAGGCCAAACATCATGTACTCATTCGCTTGCATGACGTCGTAACGAGGCTGGATGTGAACCTGTGGGTCTGGCGTTTGCGAATTCTTCGCAATCTCTGTAACGTGAACCCGGCGCGACGCGCCACCCACGCCCGATTAACCAACGGGTCCGAATGCACCCATAAGTGTTCTCACCGTATCGCAGCCAGCCCATGAATTCTCGAAACCGAGTGAGTTCTACTCGCGCCGTTTTGGCGAGCCAGTTCCCCAACATGATAAGCCTCTGGGTTGCCTGTAAGCACCCCTTTGCTTCGCTCGCCGAAAATTCACAGAAAGCGAAATGAGGCCTAATGATGTGTATGATCAGCCACAAGAACTGTCCGAGTTTTTCAGAACCCTTTACAGTTGTGCCCACCCTTGTACTTCCTCGATCGTTAGATGCAGCCGGTGCGCAGCAGGTACAACCCGCTTCTCCGCATAGTCTCGCACCTTGAGCAACGCCTCGAAGACAGTGGACTCCCATTTGTTCATCCCCTGATATATGGTGTGTGTGAGAACCAGGGTGGGGATCTTCCTCTTTCAGCTCACCCTTTCGGTCGTCTGCTCTCCGCTCCCCAGGAAGTCGCTGAGAGCCTCCGAAGCTCGACCCGTCAAGAGCAGACATGAGAGGTCCAGCACTGCCGACGGCTGCTTTTCTACGAGACAGGCTTAATGCGGGGAACGGCAAGTGGAGCATATGCGACGTACGACCGAATTGCGTCTGCTTCTTCTCCAAGGCTTCAACCCACTTGGGACCCATAGTCCGTGCACCACCTTGGGGATCTTGACCGTACCAGAACTTCTGCATCTCCTTCACACATCTCATGATATACCAGGTCAGCTCCCTAGCTGTGGTCGAGGTCCTTGCGACGTCACGAACATTTCGACGCTTCAGCAGCGTCATTTCGACAACTGTGGGCGCCAGACATGTCCCAGTTTCCGCAGTTCTGATGTTCATGGAAAAAATGGGCTCGCGTGGTCTCTTGTACAAACTCCCAATTGGGAAATTTGTGTTGAACAGGAGTGTTCCAAGCGGAAAACTTCCATCGAGGAAACAGTGAATATTCCCCATGTCATCTCCAGCGCAGAGTACGCTGTTGGTATTGCGGTCATCGACCTCATCAAGGCTCTCTTCACCCTCCTGACGATATCTTGGAGCGTCCGTGGGTTTCATCGACGCTGATAACGGGTCAGGTGGGAGCGTTGGCCATCTTGCAATGACCTCGGGGAATTTGGCAATTGCGGAGGGTCGTTTCTTCGACCCTTCAAACGTAAAAAGGTCTGTCGCACTGGGTCGGATCAACGAAGGGATTGGTTTCTGGACGATAGATTTATATACCCAAGAGGTTTTGTGTCATCCTGTAACGCATCCAGCAGTGGTAGCATTTTAAGCATCGAGTGAGCAGATCCTGGCTGCATCGTGGTCAACGAAAGAAAAGTACTTCGGATAAGTTTTCAAGCTTACAACATCGTTTCCTCGTTTCAAAATATCTGGGATCGTCGTGTTCCCCTGCCTCGGCTTCTCATCTTGGAACCACGAGATTGTTGTCAGCCGCAAAGACGGACAAAGCAGATTCTGTTTGATAGATAGACTGCGCTGTTCATGCCCGTTCTGCACAGAGTGAATAGTTATGCGAGGTGGATCATGTGCAACAGCGATAAATTGACCTAGCTACGGTCAATCGGGCGGCAAGGAATCGGTTTCTAGCCCTGGACGCGATGGAATCGGCACGCACAATCCGGACTCCACGTCAAGGCAACTATTTCTTCGAGGTTTGGCCCCGAAGCATCCACTTCCACCTCCCACTTCTTTGATCCCTGCAGGCTCCACAGACTCAGGCGATCTTTGTTATTCATGCTGGTGACGAGCAGCAATAAATCTTTGTCAGGACATAGGGCAGTTGGAAGTAGACGCGCTGCTGACGGCAACCGAAACGAAGCAAGCAAATCGATGGAGCTCTGCATTCTTCAAAGGTGCAGACGGAGAACAAAGGTATGGTCACGTGCCCCTAAACAGGATTGGCGTGGTCCCATGGAGATACACAATGTGTTACAGTGACCCGAAGGCACGAATTAAACTACCGCGACTTCCTTGGTCGCTTCCCAGCTCGGCCGACAGAATCACCTTCCTTCGCTCGTATACCTTCCGATTTTGTACGTTGGCCAAAATCGTGGTTGAAAGAGCTCGCATTCTTCTGCTTCTTCGGCCGATCTCGCGACTTCTTCACTTTGGGCATTTGCAGCCTGGTCTCAGGCAGCCCAATCTTTGTAGGTCTCATGGCCTTCTTCGCACTGCGGATGGAAGCCCCAATGACACGCTGATCCGTTTCGTCCTCTTCCATCGCCATCTTTCGACGTTTCACACGTCGCGTTAGACCAGCAAACTTATCACGTTTGGGCTGCAAGAAGGAGGCCTCATTAGTGGAACAAACGAAGTGAATGCGTCATGACATACTTTTTCAACTTCCAGGGTATGCTTTTTCTTCTCGGATGTCTTGGAAAATGTACCCAATTCATACTGTTGTTTGCTTACAGCTACAGAGAAGTCAGAGTCAGTAATCAAATGACCGGGGAACTACGAGTGTACCTTTTGCTTGCTGTTTCGCTTCCTCGCTCTGGAACCAAGTACGGGCCGGTCTGGAATAAATCTCATCCCCATGCTCAAGTAGATTTTGACCCTTCTTCAGTTCCATCTCGGCTTGGCGTAACTGCAAATCAATCAGTGGGTTTCCACGAGGCACGTCGCCGCCACGAACCTGTTTCTCTTCCCTTTCTTCCTCCATAATTTCAGTCATCTCGCCCTTCAAACTCTCGAGCTTCTCCACGAACTTTGCAACTGTATCGGGAGGGACGAGGCGATGTCGGACCTGATCTTCACCAGCGCTATGTTTGATGGCAGCCTTCAACATTTTTCTATCTGCCTCTCCAACTAATGTGACGGATCTGGGTTGTATGAGCACAAATATATCAGGGATTTACACATACTGTGCCGCGTTCACTCACCGACCCTTTTTTCCAGCTCGCGCCGTTCGGCCGACACGATGCAGGTACTGCGCGAGTTGACCAGGCATGTCATAGTTAATCACCGTCTCAACTCCCTTGATATCGAGGCCACGAGAGGCTAGGTCGGTGGCCATGAGATAGTCTACAACACCGTTGCGGAACGCTTGCAACGCTCTTAGTCGCTGAGTTGGACCAGACTTCAGAAAAACGCCGCGCCAGAAGCGAATTCGTTAAATACCTGCTCCTGTGTTAGATCCCCGTGAAGTTCTTCACTCTTCAGACCAAGTAGGCCGAAGACGATCCTCATCTGGTGCGCGAGTTTCTTGCTGCGGAAGAAGACGATGGTCCGTTGTTTGAATGTCCGTTTACACAAAGCCACAAGCAACGCAGACCGATCGGCTTCCTTGCCCGCTCGAACACGGACAAACTCCTGCATCAGGCCTTTTGCTATTGTGCGTTTTGGATCCACGAAGAGGCGAACCGGCTTATCCAAAGACATTTTGATGAGTTCGTCGACAGAATCCGTCATGGTAGCTGAGAAAAGCATTGTTTGTCTTGATTGAGGGCACGACTTGATGATCTCCGCAAGTTCGTCAGCGAAACCGTCCTCGAGCATCCTGTCGGCTTCATCGAGGACGAGAACGTCCAAGGTGTCGAGCGAGAATGTGACAGAGTTCCGCAGGTGGTCAATAAGTCTGCCAGGGGTCGCAATCACAATGTCAGGGAATGTCCGTAGTTCAACCTCCTGAGACTTTGATGACAATCCGCCTGTGTAAGAGTATCACTCTCCATTCTTCTATGATTCCACAAAGGCGTACCAACTGCCAAGCAAAATCTGATGTCCGTGTGCGCAGCAAGCTTCTTTCCAACTTCATAACATTGGACACACAGCTCTCGAGTTGGTACAAGGACCAGACAGCGAGTAGCGGCGGCCTTCTTTCCCCGTTCACGATAAAGCAGGCGCTCGATCATAGGAATGATGAATGCTGCCGTTTTTCCAGAGCCAGTGACAGCATTCCCAACTACGTCCTTCCCTAGTAAGGCGACAGGTATCGTGGCGGCCTGGATTGGGGTTGGAGTCGTGAAACCGAGGGAGGTGAGGGCCTTGAGAACAGGTCGCGAAAGGTTCATACCAAGGAATGAGTCGTGTTGTTCGGAAGGTCCAGTGTCGTCCGCGAAGAAGACTGCTTTTCTGTCCTTCTCGGCCTGTGTCTCGTCTTCGTCAGATTCTCCTGAATCTGATAACTCTCTATCTCCCGATTGGGTCACTTCTGGATCCCCTTCTTCCTCACCCGAAGATGCGAGTGGATCGTCTTCATCCCCGCCCTCAAACCCGACAAACTCACTCCCATCACTCTCGTTACCACCCTCGTCTCCCCCCGAGTTCGCCTCGGAATCTGAGGGTTGGTCTTCTTCGTCCTCGACAAGTGTCCGTTTCCGTTTCTTCGATGCTCCATTCTGCTTCCTTCGCGCTATGATGTCATCAACGGAAAGAGGCTCCTATACGTGCCCGTAAGGATTGTACACATATCGAACAGACAAAAGCGAGTAGCATGCGCACCGGTCTCGAACCCGTTTTAATGAAATCCCTTGAGTCTGACGCGTCATTCCACGTCTCCGTCAGGGCATCAACGAACGGGGCGAACGTGAAGTCCATATCGAGTTGTACGACCTCGCCTTTGGCCTTGGTAGACTGTATCGAGACCTCATCATCCGAGTCGATGGTCATAACATAGTCGCCAGAGAGCATATTGCACGGGGTTCAGCAAGCTCCCTCTACCGGTACAGCGCTTAGCGTAGTCAAAGTTTTCGTGATCGAAGGAGTTTTCCCACGTTCGCTACGTCTGTAAGAGCCCATCTAACTGAGAAGCGTCAGTTCGACGTTCAAGCTCCAAGTTTCACTCAATGCCTAACTCAGATCCCAACTGGCAAGCATTTTTTTACAACCTAGTATCAACCCTGTAACAAGAGAGATCTTACAGTACATGGGTGGTGTATGCTACATTCTTTGGAGTCAACCGAAAGAATGTGGAGGTTCACAAACAAGTACGACATATGACCTTAAAGCACGAAACGAGAAGCAAGGACACTAAAGTACGCTGAACCTTACGACAGGAAAACCTTCAATAGAACATATGATGATGGGTGAAACTGGATGGCTGGATGATAGAAGTGGGATGTGGGTACGGCGGCGAAGGTGCATAGGTTCGAGGGATGAACAAAATATGAAAGCAAGATCGGTCAACAAGATGGACGAGGGGGAATACAAATGAAAGTGGAGAACAGTGCGGAACATGCGCACGCAGTGACGAATGGAACACCACTATGATGCCCAAAAGATAATCTTACGGAGGATCGCCGTGTCCTTGGAGTACTGTTCACGAGCGCCGTGCTGTGATATGCTGATGTTGACGCCGTGCTCAACATCTAGGTCGTTCGCGCACATGCGGACATCTCGCATCTGGGGATGTGAAGGTGGCGTCAGGTCATGGGGATATTGCGTTCCGGAGTATACCCACCTCAATATCCATGATATATTCTGTAACCAGCAGGTTATTGATCGTTGGGTGCTCTTCAAATGTGTATTCAGGCGATTGACGGCATTGCTCCTGGGCTTGCACAGTTCCAGCGATGAATCTCCCGATCATATTGAATTTAGCCCAGTGGATTTTCGATGGATGGGCATCACTGTAGTCAGGATTCCCTTCGTGAGCGCGAATCAGGTCGAGCAGGTGCACCTCCCTGAGCGAGGTTTGTTAATCACGTGACTGTGTGTAATCAAGTGCAGTACTCACAAAGCGGGGATACAAGCCCCTTTAGTGTTCCGTAATGCCATCCTGTACGCTCGGTGCGACCTGATGGCCTGGAACAATAGATCCCAAGACTGGTACGACTTGTAAGCCTCCAGAGCCCTTTGTTTGAATAACTCCATGGGCAAATCGCCAGAGTATGTCGCAGCGTTGATACCAGCGACGAGGGCGCGAAGGCCGGAGTAATTGTTGAGGACGCGCAGTGAAACGCCAATCTCAACAAATCGTTCTATCTGTTTCGCACGGGCCTTCGGTCGGTCATGACAAAGAATCAAAGAGGCAACCCTAGAAAAGGGGGGTCGATCAGCCCCGACAAGACATTCCGCAGAGATAGTCTTACCAATCGCCGATATGATTGGAGAAACGACCGAACCTCGCAATCGTATCCGTCTCTGGGTCCTTGGGCCCAGAGGACAATGTATGCTTCAACCAGTGTCGTGGCTAATGAAGACGTCAGATGAGATAGGTGAGTCGGCAAAATTGTCAACCCGCCTGAATTTTTAGGAATAAGCCTTTCTGAATTCTTGTAATTTCTTGGGCGACATCCATTGGAGTCAAATTAAACAATTCCGCGTTGATACGTTGCAGCTCTCGGAGGATATACTTCTGTGAGTACTCCAGTTCTCCGTTGTAAGGAACTGCGGACTTGGGTGTTGATTTGCCGAGCGGTAAACTCTGCTTCCGTTCTCTAGCTCCAGACACTTGCATAGGGGAAGGTGGACGCGCGCTTGCGGATGACACAACCGGGCTCTCGGACACGGAGGATGCAGAGCGTACCTCCTCCTCGTCAAGTAAGCTATAGGAATCATCGCTCTCTTCCGTTGAGCTGTCAATTTTCAATGCCCAGCTGGCATCTTTGTCAACAAGGTTCGGTAGCGTTTCCAAGAAGGGAAGGAACTCTAGCCCGTAATGGATGAGGTACGTCTTCGCAATGATGGACTTGACGAGCGCTGATAATGCACCGGCGGTCCCGCGGACTACAAAGTCGTGGGGGTAATCCCTAATCCAGTCCGCTAACAGACGACATATACTAAACAGGTGTGAGAAGTTTGACGGTGGCGGAGATACCAGAGAGAAGGTACTTCATCTGAGCTAGGCACGCAAACATCGGGTCTGCAGTTTCTTGATCAAGCTGTCTCATCTTCTTTTGCATTGTCAACAACACGCTTCGAGGGGTCGCGAATCTTCTGTAGGTAAGCATGAAATTTGATACAAATGTCGTATCTGTGAGGAAGACTAGGTCAACCAGAGTTGTGTCGTCAGCCAAAGTCGATTACCATCGTCGCTGACCACCGAAAACAGTAACTTCTCGAAAAGGTCGTCCAAATGTGCCCAGGGTGAGAGTCTCCTGTCAGTGATACAATATTGAGTCACCGTGTCACGATGGATCGATCCCGTAGCGAAACCGCCCGAGACCTTTGGAAGGAGAGCACTCAACTGGTCTTGTCGTTTGGGGGCTGGTTGGGAATCCAGATTGTCGGCGCTACGGTTAGTCACACCTCCGTTGGTACCTGTTGCAGGCAAAGATGATCGACTGCTGAAATCGTTGATGGTCACTTGATTTCCAGTTTCTCGTTCCTCCCTCTCACGGGCAAGAGATAGGAGGTCATTGTGAGATCGCGCACGCGTTGGAGACTTTGGCGGTGTATGAGATGCTGAGGGAGAATTGGCAAAGTACGAAGCGCGGGATCTGGAGGAAGTGGTCATCGGTGTTCCATCAGTGGGAGGGGAATTGAGCAAGGGCCTCGAAAGATCCCACGGATGATTGGGGGTATTAAGTACGTCGGGAGAGGCAGGATTACGATAGACGGAGTTTGAATCGACCCGGGTTGATGCTATCATGGATATTAGGAGCTACAACAGAGCATTAGACAGAGGGTGCTTACATCTGTCCCGATAGATTGCACGGATCATCCAATCAAAGCACCTCCGCATCTTATCCTTGCCAGAATCGTCGTACATGGAGACTTCCACCAAGCCCACCTTATGCTCACGGAGCATAGTGGCAGCTGTATGCGGGTCGACTTCTTTAGCAGCATCTGACTTGCAAGCCATGACCACAGTTGGTAATTCCAGGTCATTGTAACCACCTAAGAACATTCGTCAGGACGTTCTTGGGGGGCGAGAAAAATATACCGTACAGACTAGGCGTTCAACATGCGCAAACGAACTCAAAGAAGAGGAGTCATAGCAAATGATGACACCGTCAACTCTTGGAGCGGAGTCGGGCCAAACTCTGCTTGACGGTTCGTCAAGGTGGAAATCCGAGAGATCTACCTCGATGACGCGAAGGGACCCAGTCATGTTTGGGCCTTGGTTGATCTTACCGTGCCTTGAAGTGTCTGTAAAGGGTGAGGTTGTGCATAAGGTCGATGGAATAGCCCAACCCACAACGGAATTGGTCCTTTCCGTCTGCCATAGGCATGCCAATCGCGGGCTCGGACATCGCATATGCCTTGCAACCCTTCTTGATGATGCTGCTCTTACCGCATCCATAACAGCCAACAACAGCGACGGTGACTAGTGATTTACTTGGCATCTAAGGGTGAATTAGCCTAGGTTCACTGGTGGCGGGAGGTGAGGTATATGAGCGTACGGAAGTGAGCTGAGTATTGATGACCATGGCTACACCACTGGTTGGGTTGCTCATGCCAAGACTACCACTTCGAGTCCTCGAAATGGAAGACTTTCGGAGGGGATTATACTGAGATGGACCGGGGAGGGGACCCGTCCGAGCGAGATCGTTCAGAGGTGACGGACGGGGCCTAGTCGGGGGTAAATTCGAAGATAGAGGTTCTTCCGAGGTGCGACGAGGTCTATCTCTACTCTTGGATGGCCTAGGTGGGTTGGGGGGATCGGAGAGGGTACGGGGAAGCGAAGAGTCTCTGGAACTGGTATCGGTGGTGCTGACACTATACGTCCGGTCCCTGGGTGGAGAGGGGGGACGGTCATTAGGAGGGACCGTGTAGCGGGGGGCGGCGGTCGCGGGGACGGAACTAGCGGAGGGCTCGTCGGGGCGAGCGAGACGGACGAATGAGTCAACGGAGAGAGACTTTCTTAGTTTTGAAGGCGAGTGGGCTGTCGTGGGTGGCATCAAGGGGCCTTGAACGTGTATGGGGGGCAAGACGGGCTTGCCATCGACTGACATCGTCGTCGTCGGTGTTGTTGGAGAGAGGTCTGTCGGAATTCTGCCGCCATCATCCCATCCTGATCCTCCTCTTACTATTATCCTTGCCGTCGACGTCGTCTAGCATGGAATACACGTGGAAAACACCTTCATAAACTTTTTCATACTGCGGCGTCCAGACCCCCGCTCCTTCTTCCCTCCAAGATGACCCCCCTCAAGGCGAGATATCACCCATATCTTTTCCTGCTCATCGCCCTCTGCGCCCTGGCGGAACTTGGTCTCACTTCCTACCTCATAAACCTTGGCAATCAAATCGGCTTCACTGAGGCTCGTTACCACTCTCTGTTGGTGTATTTGTCGGATCTTCGCTTTCTGCATCCCACTCACATGCCCCAGCCTGATTCTATGTATCTTCAACTCGGTCAGTCCACCCCATCCCCATCAACTCCAATCTTGTGATTCACGCCCTCTCCTTTCCCAGGTCTGGACTGCCATCTTTGCAGCTGCTTACACGATTTGGATCGTGAATGGTGATCTCCACCTGCTCGCCAGCATGGCCAGCTCATTCATCTGGCTTCTTATCACGTCGGCACTATGGGTAATACCTCCCTCTTTCTTGTCGGGGATGCCGTACTAATAGTAACAATCACCAGGGTGCCGCGGCCGGGGTTCTGCATAACACCCGAGCAGGCGGAAGCTGTCCGGGGCGGCCTGGGATCTCCCGGTAAGTTCTTTCGCTTTGCTTGTTGCCATTCTGATCATGGGGCTCCGCAGATGCCGCCAGTCCCTGACAGTCGAGGCTCTTGGGTGGACCGAGTTTGGGCTTTGTCTTCTCACCCTCCTTAGTACAACCCTCTGGATATTTGCAAGTAAAACAAATCCAGTGCGTTTTTCCAACACCTTCCCCTGTTTTGATGATCAAAACTGAGTGCATCTTCCTTCAGCGTAACAGCTATTACGGAGTTTGACCTTGAATCCTGCTGTTCTGGAGAGGTCATGAAGTTGTTTTTAGCGTAGGCTCTTGATTTTATGAACTCATAACCGCTAGCATTCAGCCGGTCTTAATACTAGCCTCACGATTATTCCTCTCCGCGTCTATGGATCTTATGCATCCACCTTTGTATAATACCTCTTCACGACGTGTACACCTTTCCTTCCAGAAAAGACTCAGTGACGCTACGGGCCCGTTTTGTTCACCCGCGAGCGATTTGATCGACCAGTCTGCCCTGTTGTCGTATCATGGGTTTGCTGCGTTCCTCATCCATCTACCACGCCTTCATGTCGCCGCAAGACCCTTCCTATAATGACTATCAGCGGCATATGTATAGGATCGAAAAGCTTGACAACTTTCGCTTTCTCTACGCTCTCCTCGCGCGGAAATCTCCACACCCGCTTCAGATTGAGGATGTTACCTCACAAGAGATCCACAGAGAGATCCAACTCATCGGAGAGTTTGCGGATGTCTCGTATAGTCCTATAGCATTGGAAGAGGTATTTAAACGCATGGTGCTATTCTTACGGAAGGACTTTCCGCTGGAAGGCTACGAAGCGGTGCCATCTTCGAAGCTCATCCTTCAGTTCGAAGGAGGAGTTGCAAATGTCAAGGGTCTTGTGGCATACAGACCAACGGCCAAGCAGCTCGTAGTCGGCATATGTGGCACTCGTACACTGTTGCAAGCACTGTACGGTATGAACTCCCTGTTGCAGCGTTGCACCAAAGGGGAGCAATCATATCGTGTGCACAGTGGCTTCATGTCGATGTATACTGGCCTTGAAGCCCTTGTATTTAAGGGCATTCAAAAAGGTCTTGACGAGGAAGAGGTCAAAGAAATTGTCGTGGGTTCCTTCTCCTGCACGTATAACATATTAAGTTGACCGAAAATACCCCAGCTCACGGGACACTCCATGGGAGGCGCTCTTTCGAATTACCTCGCCGTGGGGCTTTTGACGAACGATGGGATCCTCCCTCCAGGGACGCGAATCAAGGTTGTCACCTTTGGTTCACCTCGAGTTGGAGACCGAGCGTTTGCCTCCTTCTGGAAGAAACTAGTAGAAGAGTACCGAGCTAGCCATGATCAGGACTCGCTCCAAGAATACAGCCTTCGCGCATACAATGACGGCGAGTCGGACCAAGTCAACCCCCTCAACTCAATTACAACTCGTCATTTCTTCTAGGAATACCCATGCTACCACCCATGACAACTGGATATGTCCATCATACCACAAACCCTCTATTCCTCCGCAACGACCGATTGTTCAGAATACCCGAAAGCGAGAAAGAATACGGATCTTATGATATACCAACCGTTGAGGAGGTACCACCTCCCCTTCATCCAAAGGGCGGGCATAACTACTATAACGGGAGAGAGCTGGAGAAACTGGCAAGGAGAACTGATACTCTCATGAAGCTGATGAAGGACGAGGACGACCTGTGGATAGGGAGTTACTTGGAAGAGATTGCACGGGTGGAGAAGTATTCGTTGACATAACGCTCTGACGGTAAGTACGTTTACAGTTGTATGTCGTGGTATGTGCGCAACGTGGGAACTAATCAACCATCTAGGTCCTGGTATCTTATGATTCTGTTTGATTCTGTTGTAGACGATGTATCCCCTGAACTTCACAAATTATCCATCGTGGGCACACAGCGGGTTGAGCCCTTTGGTCGATTCAAGATCCTTACAACCATAGACGATCAGAAGCGAGAAACGCAGTCAACCTGTCGCCACGAAACCACCAACGGTGGAGACAAAATTCTCATTCTGTGCGCACTACAAGGGTCCACTGTTTTGGCCTCGGAAGACGATCTTCTGGTGCGCTGTGGCTTCGTGGTGGTACCGCTGCGTTATTCTGTCTTACCAACCACAGTCGAGAAGGCCGTCAGTATTTCCTCAACGTCTGCGCTCTTGAGCGGCCTTCCTCATTTGCACCCGTACCCTGTGCGGTGCGGACGAAGCTACCAACGATCGGACCATCCTTTGAGTTCGAAGGGCTTGGGACCCCAAAGCTACTAACCTAGATAATCCTCGAGACCCATAAAGACTGCCCGTGCAATACGTGCTTCCTTGCCCATTAGACTCGGGTTCTCCTGTGAAAGCGGCAAGATTTCGAGTTCTTCCTCAAAAAGCCGAGGGTTTTTGGTGGTAGAGGCACGCCCCGCATTTCCATCTCCACGAATGATGTCTTTTTCTCATTGCAGTTCATATAGACTCTCCTCTGATATTGAGTTTAGCAAATGCGCCAATGGTGGCCTCGTGGTTTGGACCCAGTCCTACAGAAGATACCGCGGACCTGTCACACGTCGATGTATCGTGGAAACGTGTTGAAGCACCTCAATGACAGGTCGTCACCTCACCCAGTCGCAGAGTCCCACACGGTGTCACGCAAGTGGCCAGTGGGTAAGCGCATTTCCATAGGGTGATCATGCGCTCTGCCTGAGTAGACGCCGTTCTCAACTGCTACACCAAAAAAAAAAAGAAACACCTCAACGTCACGAGAGCCCTCGATCGGAGCGCCAGAATCAGCGAGGTTCTTGAGAGGGAGTTGGATCTCTCAAGGACCTTACTTATATGTACTCATGAAATCACAACGTTAGCCCGAACACCCGGGATCCACAAACTCAGGTTTGTCGGTCGACTCCCCACCTTGCGTGCAACCGCAGTCGATGACATGTGACAGCCCGCCACTACCACACACACATATATATATAACGGGAAAGGCATGGAACAGTCGTCCGTTCTGTGTGGCGTGTCCGGGTCGTCTCAACATATCTTCATTGCGACGAGGGGCGTCATTAATAACAATACTGGACCGGTAGGCCGCCAATTGCAGCACAAGGAACAAGTAGACCTTCTGGGCAGCGGGCCTCAATAGGACAGAGATATTTGGGCGGTCCTCGCGAGGGGACCACCATAACGTCCCCCAGGCTACATGAAACCCCTGTGCCTAAGCGGCGGAACGAGAATCGAAGCGTTGGGTGCAGTCAAATAACCGATCCATCATGATCTCTGCACAACATTCGTCGGGTGTCCCAAATCACACATTTACTCACATGTGGTACGTCCACCGAATCTCCGACCCGAGGTGGTTACCAACGCCGCGGTAGGCATGGCCACCCAACGACAATGCAGATTATGCCTGCAGCCGTATGGGAGCCGGCAAATGATGTATACGAGTCGACTCCCCTACCGAAAGTAGCACTCTAGGGATGGGCAGGACGGACAGCGAGCGGTGCCATTGGGGAACGGGGGTTTGTTTTATTACGTTCCGGTTCCCGAATCTGTATACTGGGTTCGTGCCCAGACATAATCTATCGAAATTTGCTAACTTTGGAGTTTCCTCAGAACCGGCCGCGGGGCACCGGGAACGCGCGTTCAAGTTGGTTTTAACCGCCAAGATCACGAGTTTGCGGCCAGATAAATTCATGAACCTGTTGTCCTCGGATACATGCGGTACTTATGGGATGGAAGAGAGGAGGGATAAATGTTACTACCAACGAAGTATTATATACTGAACCCCCAATCGTATCGATACACTGGCTAACCAGGTGATAGGACGGAGACGGGAGACCCAGGGTGAATGTCTATACGTTGAATCAACAGGATATAGATAGTAGACAGGGCACTATGGTTCGTTTGAGATGTAATGGAGATGAGAGGCGTAACAGCCTGGACAGAATTCGTAAGGCCTCATGGAAGATAATGTGTCACTCTGATGACTTGTGGAGGAAAGGATCGCGGAGTGTGTGGCGTGGCATCTGTTGTGTAAAAGAGCCTTGGTTCGTAGGAGTGGTTTCATAACCCGTGTCTCAGTCGGACATCTTCCGAGAGGAGATCAGGTGTCGCTGGATCGTGTCGTACCGGTTTTACGGCTATCATCGAGTGAACGACAGAAACACCCATGCCATCAGGTGTCAGACGTATTGTGTTCTGGAGGTTGCTCTTCGCATCGAGGAACATTCGGGCAAGTGAAGGCAGATTTTCTGGGTCCGGTGAAACCGATGATCGAGTGCTAGCAGACGCCGGAGACGACCCAGTGCCTTCTTCGACAACGACAAGGCTCGAAGCACGTTCCCAGCTCATCTGGAGATGTTTCAGTGTTGCGATGGTTGCAAGTTTCTGGAGGACTTACGGTGAGGGCGGGTTCTAGGAACGAGTAGTCGTCCTCGGTGAAATCCACCGTGATTGTGGCAATATCTTTCAACGTGCCATTGCACAATCCCCTAAACTGAATGAAACCGTCGGGAGGGGTATTTGGGCACTGAGCAAATATGTCGTATAGCTGAGCCAACGAGGCCAAGACGAAGATGCTACAACACCGGAATATCAGGTATGCCGCACGATCCGGGAGTGCGGCAACTTCCTCGGACCTCTTCACGAGTAGGTCGTTCAGATCCGTGAGTTGTGGTAAAACTTCCCGGAAGCCCTTCAACCAGTCACCCACAGGGCAGGCTGGAAATAATGTAAGACACGGGCCAATGGTCACAGGCAATGATGAACTCACAGGGCATGTTATACGTTCTGATGGACTTGTCCGTTTCATCAACGAGTAATAAAGCGCGTAATCGAAGAACCTCCGGCATCTCATCCCATATACGAGGATAAGCAAGCTAGTAGAATGAGTAAGCGGGATCCTCGGCCACAGCAGAAAGGTATAGCCTACTGGGAGTTCACTCGTAAATTGATCACATAGGTAACTTGACCCAGGAATATCTTTACCGTTCAGAAGCCTGTACTGAAGCGGCATGAAGATCAATTGAACGAGCGTCGCGACTCGTTCCTGAACCGATTCCAGGTACTCTGAGGGGGGATCCAGGATCGCGCTCTGGTTCGGGGAGTCAGAGCTATTGCTGAACGAACGGTCGACCATCCGGATGTCATTCCTCTTAGCGATGCCTATCGCCCTCTCGATATATCGTTCTGCCGGGATGTACGTGTACGTGTAGAAACACGCGCTAGCCATGAAACAGAGAACCTGAAGAAGGGAGAAGGGGTCGTCGGCTTCCTTTATGGTCAATACGATTTCGAGGCAGAGTTGCATCAATGATGCCTGAACGTGAAGTAGGTCAAAGTTCCGCCGCCGTTCCTGATCCAGGTGACAGCCGAAGACAGTCATGAAATACACGAAAAACCGATGGGTGGTAGCGTTCGAAATGTCACCCAGAGCGATGGCGTGTCGCTTGGCGAAGGTCAGTGGAAGGCCCAGTTGCAATCGATGTGATAGCGCAAGGATGCAGCTAGGATAGAAGTCAGAAGGTTAGTCGTTTACGGGTGATTTGCGAGGAACGCACAACTTCATACTCAGTTCGGATGTTGTGGAATCCGAGAGGGGCAATGCGTCAGGATCGATGAGATCAGCCAAACGAAAGGGCACGGTGAACATCGTTGCTCGAGGAGTCACATGAACGAATTTGTAGCGAACTGGGACCGATCTACGAACGACAGCTTGGCTTGGTGATGGTTGGGGAAATGATGGGACGGGCGGTGATGCTATCCTTGATGGAACGGCTCCGCGTGTAGGGTCACGAAGGAAGGCTTGAGTGGAGGAGTTCGAGATTGCGGGCTGAGGAGGGTACTCTGACGATTCGTATACACACTCTTTTGCGGTCCGGGCTCTTCGGCAGGTCGTGCATCGTGGGCGAGCACCGTCGCATTTCTAGGTGGGGGTCGGTCAATTGCTACTTGAGTATAGGAGAGCAGATAACACCTTCTTCTTACTCCTAGATACCAGCGGAAAACGGAAAGAGGATGAACGGAAGCTTGGTGAAGAGCAGCGATGGGCACGTTACCTGCACGGTATACAGGCCTCGCCTTTCTTCAAAGTCTCTCTCCTGCGCATATCTACCAGCGGGGCGTAGATGCAGTGGGGGGCACGACGCGAGGCATTACATGGACCGCATGGTTCTTCCCCGTCGCATTTCTGTGGAATAGACCGTTTAAACAAACAAGGGTCATAGGGGCTGAAGAAACAAAGGGAACAAGACTGACGACTTTTCTTGATCTGTACAAGCGTGGAGGAGTAAGATCGGATGTGGGTCAAGCTAGTGTGCAAGATGAACACCGACCTGCAGGAAGTGCACGTCTGCTTTGACGACAAGGTATTCTGCATGGAGATAAAAGGGGGATGCGGAGGGGAGGGATGGTAGTCGGACTCATTTATGGCAGGTATTGGGGCTAATGTGCCCCCTATAAATTATTTACAGCGCCGTATGCTTCCGGCGGCCTTGCCACGGGTGGAAAAGTCGTAAACAGAACCCTCAACCCGAATATCAAAACGAGGCCTTCCACCGGGCGGACTTGACAGAAAAGGACATCACGACCAGAATGCTAATCACATCCGCAATCAATACAGTAAAAGTTCGGTAAAGGTAAGTACCTGGAATCTGTTTGGATCATCGCCCACCGCCCGATGCATCTGCCGATCCTGATGTGGGACCATTCGTCTGAAGAAACTTATCCAGTCTCTTCCGGAGCGGATGGTCAACACGTATCCCGCACATTCGCAACCCATTCGCCAAGCCCTCTACCAGCCCATGCCTCTCCTCGTCCTCACTCTCCAGTAAACATTTCACCGCCCGCGCGAGCCTTCCTTTAGGCAACGGTCGTTCTCCATCTACTTGTGGCGGTTTCTTCGGTCGTCTCTTTCCCTTTCCCTTTGGAACTGCCAAAAGAGGATCCAAAACTTCCACCCGGAACCTCCTATATGCCAACGATGAGAGGGGTACCACCCGATCCACCTCACTTGCCGCTTCCGCACTTGCCTCCGCCTGCGCCAAAACTTCTCGGGAATCTCCCTCTTCGTAGCCCCATCGCTTGAGTTCCTCCGCCCGGTGTTGCTTCAATTTCAGAGAAATTTGATCTCTCGCATCCCCGTCCTTCATCATCTTCGCTACAACGTCTAACACGTCATTAAGTCGCAACCACCCCTTGTCTTCATCAACAGCCCGTTTGACAAAGTGGCGGTTGACGTAATTGAGGAGTCTGTTGACGCTTTGTGCACCAGCCGAGTAGCGATGGAAGCAGGGAACGAGGTAGTGAACCAGTGCGCTGTCATCCATAGGTGTGCCAAGGAACAGTTCTCGCGCGACAGATGCGTAATAGTCGTCCAACCGTTCGTAAATGTCCATTCCGCTCATCCACTTCTCCTTGTCCACCTTGGACGAAGGCGACTTCTGCGAAGGTTGTCCAGAGCGAGCGGGCCCCACGTTCTCAGGCTGGGAGGTGAAGTAGTTATACACAGCCGTGTGGATTCCCATGTGGTATTGGACGTCGATCGCAGGTGCCTTGCTGATATTGTTCGTCGACGAACGAACAATGTGATCCAATGCCGGTTGGATGTAGTTCCACAGGGTGGTTATAGACGTGGCCGGGTTCGTGCTGGGTCCGGCAGCCAGAGTGAAGGAACTGATAGCGCCACTGGTTGGCGCATAGGCAACGCGCTTTCCTTCGTCTTCCGTCATGAAGCGTGGGGTTCTAGAGAACAAGAGGATGAACCGTGAGCCCAAAGTGGCCTCTCAGACGGGGGATTTAGTCACGAACAGATGGTTTACCCTGGTGGCAAGAAAACGGTTGAAAATGTCCCTCTTTCCAAAAACGGAAGCGAGTCGCTCAGCGTGGGGAAACAATGCACTTTGTGGTACTCTCCAGTTACGACAACGTAGACTACACGACCAATGGTCTGGGGGGGAATAACAACGTCCCCAATTTCTATGTGCTCGTGGTTCGACGAGAGTATCCACCGCGTTGGCTCGAATCAGTCCATCCTCACCATTAATAGGTATCGTGTGCGAATCTGCGCAGTATCATACACGATGTACTATGACATGAGAAAAAACAGGTTCAGCCGCCCGGTTCGTTGGATGCATGGAAAATCTGAAATGTGACGAACCTCATTATATTGCAGATAAGCACCGGGCGGGTTGATCTCTGCGCACTTCCCTGTGAAATTTCACAACGACATCAGCATGCGAGTGAGCAAATAGGAGGATTATCCGAACCTTTGGGCATCAAACATCCCTTCAGTTCATCGTGTCCGAGGGCCTCGCCTGCGTCTTTCCAATTGACTGGTTGTGTGCGACCCACTCCTTTGGTGGCTCTACGCATGATGTTTGAGTGTAAGTGGTGGTGAGAGCAGGGAGCAATCTTACAGTTTCTTAGCATTCTTGACGTCCTTGTCAGCGTCATAACGGGCGTCGGCGAACTCGAGCCACGGTTTAACAGCGACTTCGCAAAGCAACAATACGCCGATATTTCCGCTCAGGCTAGTAGTACAATCTCATCAGATGGAGATTTCGGCGGAGTTCAATGCAAGGCTCACTATGAGTGACAGTAGTTCGCAGACTAGAGAAATGATTAGCGACTGCGATGCAGCACGAACGGATCACAGACATACCTTCGACATCATCTGGGAAAATTACATACTAAAATCAATAATCAAAATTATGCCGTAGTGACAGCGGTGACCCACGTCAGCGAAGTACACGCCCTTTCCGAACATGTACCCTAAATGGTCATGAGACCTCGAAGTAAGTTAAGGTTCAGGAAACTGACCAGTAGCGGGAGCTAAATATATGCGTCAGCGGTCGGAATCAAGCACGGTCGTGGGTATCTTTACCTTCGGGAGGGGCGATGCGCAATCCCTGTTTCAATATACCAGCGAAATTCGTGGACCTCGAACCGTGCCAGAGCAACAGTCGATCCCCGTCCCCCAATTTACCGCATGCATGAGAGGCGTTCCAGGCTTTGGCCTCGTCTTGTCTATATCCTTGAGTCAAATCCCGCGAAGCTGAAGTGGCGAAGAAGGGGTGTCACCTATCGACCCTGAAAGCGTACTCAATCTTTGCCCTAAATCCATGCGTAACACCATGGGTATCTTTGGCATAAGCTTGTAAAGTCGCAAATTCGCTGCTGCTTTCGTCAATTGGAACCATGCTGGTGAGCTGAAGGGAGCGGAATTGTGCATCAAGTGGGTTGATGATATTCCCGTCTGCATCCCTTGGTACGGAATCAGCAATGAGCTTGGATGCAACTCCCTGTGGGCCGTGCTCAGCTTCAATTCAGAGTGTGTGGAGCTTACACAAACCATGTCCCCAAGAGCATCAACAAGATCCAGCTCCTACAGAACACCGAGTCAACGTAGGTAGCGGTAACCTCACCGGAGACAAACCTTTTTCAAGTTTTCCAAGCTGGTAATGGGAGGTGGGCGGTTGCGACCAAATGCATGGGGAATAATACTGGAGAACTTACGTCAGATGCTTTCTCATGGAGTCGAAACGGTGACTCACGAGTAGTAGCGAGAGGTCAATTCCTCGCACGCAACCCTGAAGCTGGAGAAACCACGAGTGGCGATACTTGCTGGCTGACTGATAACCTCAGAAAGTTCTTTCAAGGCGGAAAACCCAGATAAGATTGTTGATTTCGCGAGTTTTCCTACGCAGATTTGTGTCAGCAAGCATCCGTGCAAGTTTGACGGGTGGAACGAACCCAACGGGAGTTTGTTGGCGTCATAGTTCATCTCGGACAACGTGTTGGAAATGATACTGCGGTTGAGGTGAGTTTCGGCATGGTCTCGAGTAAATTAGTGGACTCACTCCGAGTTAAAGATGAGCTTGCAGAAGGTCTGGAGCTCAGGCTCAAGAGTTGGCTCTGGAATCCTGATCTCTTCCCTAGATTCCCCAGACCCTCCTACCTCTGCTTCCTCTTCCTCGTCGTTACCAAATGAACGTTCTGCAAACACGTTAAAAACGCGTTTTACGTGGTGGCTATGCTTGGCCTACCGATCCACATGTATTTTCCTTGAGACGAGTTTTCAGAAGGAGACGTGTTGCAGGGTTCTCGAGGTCTTACCTGACTTCGCGGATAACATTAATCGACGGTCCTCCCAGTTGGTGGCCGTTTTGGACTTGAACTGCTTTTTGAACTCGGAGATAGCGATCATCGCTGCGAACGGACCCTGAAGAGAGCCATAAGAAGCGGTTGTTGTGACTGAGAAGAAATATCTCACCTTGCGCTGGGACGAGCCGGTCTCTCCGACCCGACCCCAACGTGTGAACAACACACAGGAAGTATTGTTGCCAATGGGGTGTAAAAGCTGCAACACGTAAAATCTGTGGTGGTGGGGGTTGGGTTGACTGAGTGGTTCCCACAGGGATATTAGGCTCACGTACTTATTCGCGTTCTTGGATAGATTTGTTTGGTTGAGAGTGGCATCCCAAACCTCCCCGTCACTAGCATACACCTGATGGGTGGCTGCAGTTGTTCTGACATTAATAATCGTTACATCGAACAGCCAGTGGGGCACTGACCGACCATCCCGGAATGGGGATCAACGGGAGCTGCACCACGCTGAAGCACGGTTACCTTGGCACAACGGTCAGCTGGGGGGAACCACTAGCGCGGTGTGAGCATATCTTACCATTTTCTTGTCAGCCTTCTTGTCATCCTGAGCGTTTACGTCCATAATTTCCTCTTCGTCAACGACCGCTGTCTTCGGCTTCTTGGAAGCGGGAGTATCATCCTCATCGTCAACGGTGTCCGCCTTGGTGCGCTTCGACCTGGCTTTACTGGCTGGCTTGGATGTGGGTTTGGAAGACGTGGCTCCGTCGGTTTTCGAGCCCGACTTTGCCACCACCCTCGTCGCCTGAGAGGCAAGCCTGGTGCTCGACCTAACCATTCTGGTAGTTGAAGGGTTTGGCGTCACGTTAGCGTCGGTGTCGGTCGGCGCAGCCTTCTTCCTGGGGGGCATGGTTATGGTATGTGGCAGAACTGGTGGGTGTTAGGGGGTAACGTCGGGAGCGTCGATTTTGGGCACGCTCAATCTCAAATCACCCTCGCTTTTATACAGACATGACCCAAACGCAGGTTGTACATCTCATTGGAACCCCTTTCCGAGTCAGATTTGAGCTGGACACGACGCGTCCACGCGCAAAAGGGATGACTCTGCCTCGTGCTGGGAATTTGTTGAACCCAGTCATATGTACAGGAGGCTGTGATTACCAAAAATGGGGTCACTTGATCCTTACGTAAAAACACCCACCACGTTTTAACTCTTCACAAACGTCACACCTCACGCGTCGACGCGCGCCACTCAATGATCGGACCCTCCGGGTCGATCTGGCAGTGGGGTGGCGACAGAGATACTCTCCGGAGTGGTTTCCGATCCCCTCTTAAGTCATCCTACGTCCCTACTCTCAATCCTGTCTTCGCTCCCCCACCATCAACCACTTTCATCCTCCCATCTCCCCCAGTCTAACTCGCCGGACAAGTACTTCTAAATCGATCCCCATTGATGCACAAGAAGAACAACGCGGGTTCTGGTAAGTTTCCGCCGACCTGACTGATCTCAAAAGGTCAGAGCTGACAACAGCAACAGGCTCTGCAAAAGGTCAAGGTACCACCTCCCAAAGCGAAGAGCGGACCATCGACTTCGGCTGTCTGACTCTCTGTTCTGAGCCACTTGTCCCGCTTTCGGGCGACCCATGGCCGAACTTCGACGTCGTTGAAGCCTTCACTTACGAGAACGATCCAAACCTTGCGCCAACTATTGTGGCAAAGGATATGACCCCAACTGTCCATGTCACCCCTACGAAGTTCCCTACCATCTCGCCACAAAAGAGCCGCCGCCGAGCTGAGCCACTCGATCAACAATCACCTTCCACCACTCAAAAGAAGTCGTCCGGGTCGTCCACCGCATCACCAAAACCTGGGGTAAAACGCATTCCACGCCCTCGGAACGCGTTTATGATCTATCGATCCACCGTCTGGGCACAGCAGAAGATCCCTGTGGGCATTGAACGTGATCATCGCCACATCTCGCGCATCATTGGCCATTGCTGGAACAGTTTGCCAGATGAAGAGAAGCAAATCTGGAGAGCCAAAGCGGAGGAAGAGAAACAGGAACACCTGAGGAAATACCCAGGCTACCGTTATTCCCCAATAACCAGAACTAACAAACCCATCAAGCGCAACGTGAATAGGAATGGCGAGAAGGATAGGCGGAGATGCAAGAAGGTCGCTGAATTGTTGCTTTCGGGTACCGAAGGACCTGCTCTTGAGAACGCGGTTAAAGAGCTCGATGCCGGGAACGAAGGCTGTTCCTCGATTTCGGCCCAGAACTCACCTACTTCACCAACCCCTAGTCAGAGCCCCATTACTCCTCTGTTCAGTTCGAGGCCCCTCTATCGCGATGAGGCCCAGCACTCACCAAAGCCTTTCTTCTCGCCCCAGGAGCTTCCCACGTTTTCGTTGCCGATGCTTACCCCTCCGGAGGTAAGTTTTGATATTTCTATCAAACGATAGCTTGTACCCACGAAGGCGGCTCTAGGATATATTTCCCCTGCCCATAACTCCCGTCAGTTTTGGGGGCGGCTCACGCTATCAATACCTGATGTACCAATACGGCCAGCCATACCCTGGCATGCCCACTTACCTCGCTTCCCCGGAGACGACTCCGACATCTCTCGGTGACGGCGAGGGTCGATACAGTCCAGCGATCAGCTGGGGAGGTTACCTGTCGGGTATTCACACCCCGCACGGTGACCTGCACTATACGTAGCTCCTTGAGAGAGGAGCTTGCCGCATTGTGTAAGGGTAAAATACCTTCAAGACCGATCGTGCATTCCCAAACCTCGAATCCCCTTTAAATCAGCTTTCTGACTTATTACTGTAACTATGCTTGTGCTTTTACTCACTTTGTTGTACAATGTGTTCCCAATCGCTGCCTGTCTGTTCGCGTTTTTATCTGTTTCTACCCTCACCTTCAACAATACCGTCGTCAAACACCGTCCCGCCCGGCATATTTATCTGGTTGTCTCATCCTCCAATGCCATACCGTTTGACGAGCTCGAGGACATGTTTGAGTCTCAGGTTCAAGGGCAGTCTGTTACTTTTCGGGCCGGGCCGAGCACTTGACACCATACCACTCTGTCCTTCTGGCAGGTTGCATCCTGTTTCTTCGGTTTCTGATCCCAGAGGATACACGATGACAAATGCAAGGGAACAAACCAAGGAACGTTCGAGTGATGATGCCTATGGGTAGCAAGTGTACATATGTGGGAGAAGAAATCCGAGAAAAACTGGAGACTACAGCCCAGGGCCTAAATGATACCGATCACAACGGTTGCCCTAAGACTGACCAACCCTCCAGCACCAAGCTCGGTGCGACCGGTAGGGATGGGCTGTCCATCGTCACCAAGTTCCAAGAATTCTTCGGTCCTCAACGTTGAGCTCTTCCACCCCCAGCTCTGAGAAATCGCAAATGTGTCTGGTCCACTCGAGAATCTCGTGACAGACGCTCCCGTCGCGCTCGCGCACGAGATGGAGAAGTAGGCGGAAATTGCTGAGCGAGGGTCCCTATACGGTTGGGTGGGATGATTAGCCGGGCTCGTAGTCCGATTCCCGGGCGGCGAGGAGTTGGACGTTGGAGAACCAAGCTGAACGGAGACTGGTGTAGTGCTCAGGATACCTCCAAGCGTGAGTGTGGATGTGCTAGCTGGTGTAGGGATTCTGTAAGGGTCCACAAACTGTATGGTATTACTGAATGAATTAGAATGAGGGCGGAACGATGGGGTTCTGGGGAATTCTGATCGTCTTTGGCTAGGGACGGAAAATGAGGGCAGAGGATCGATGTGGGACTGTCGGTGAAGATAAACGCCAAGCTGGACGCCCTTCTTGCGTATGACTTGCACGTAAGCGTTGTATAAACTCCCCGCGTACCAGATGGTGTGAGAGTGCATCCTGGTTTTCTCCTTCAAGCAGTCTACGTCCCAAAATTCGACTGCAAAACGAATAGGAGGGAAAGGTGACCACCTCCGTTTTGATTCAGGATCAAAATGGGCAACGGTAGCTGCATTTTGAAACGGCGGAAGGATTCCAAAAAAATTAGCTTCAGATGTGTTGGCTGGGATCGCTTTCTTGTTGTCGTCGCATGGTATACCAGTGAAAAGCTGGTCCATGGTAGCGTCCTCAAGGCCCGTGGAATCACCGATGCGCTCCGAGGAATCAGAAGCCACTACCCAGTACGGCGTCGGTGGAGCGAAGTTGACATAAGGTGGAACAGAGATTTCTGAGGTCAAGCGTGTCACCCCCAGTTCTTTGTCGCGCATAGCCGACCCAACTTTAAGTCTGAGCTCTGACTGCTTCCAATGGGAGCTGTATAGGCAATTCGTGCTCACGTACGGGCGGCCAGTAGTACGGGAAACGTCGTGCGAGATAAGCATCAGATCCTCCGTGGACTGAAAATAATTTTTGTTAGACTTCTGAGGCGGCTACGTATAAACCAACCCACCATATGCATGAAATGGATTCCATTTTCAAACATTTCGACGAACTCCTTCTCCTCCTCTTCGTGAATTCCGTCTTTTCGTCTGAGTTCCAAGACCACTTTTGCCATCTCATACCGTTCACGTTCCCCCCCAACAAAGAGCAAATCGGATGATAAGATGGCCCTGGCCCAACGAGCATCGAGACCACCCCTCCTCCAGATCAAAGGTACGGGCTGACAACCCCGCGCAGGCAGGGCAGTTGGAAACGCACTGGATCCCGAGACAGTACCGTGCGAGGACGAGTCCCCTTCCTCGTAAGCGAGCATATCGTGGCCCCATCTTGTAAGCCAGCAAGCAGCAGCCTCACCGACCTTGTCGGAGACACCCCCATAGATGAAATGGCGCTCGCCAGTGAGTTCCCCTTCACAGTCTTCGTCGTAAACGGCCTCGGCGGGGTCTTCCTTCCTCGTCTCATCTTCCTCTATAGGCAGGCAAGAGAGCTTACTGGAGATAGAAGCGACATCGGCCGCGCCGGAGTTTGAGATTTCTGCAAGGTGCTCTAGTCCGACAGCAGCCTCGGGAGTGTTCTCCTCTTCGGGGCCAATACCTTTCCCGATAGCAAAATTGAGGTAACGGATCGCAGTGGTGGGGCCAACGGTAGTGAGGATATGCCTGAGTGACTGTCCGGCAACCGAAGGGATGGATAGGTAGATAGCGGTTGCGAGTAAAGATAACAAGAAGCGGGGAGTCGCGGGATGGTGCCCGGGCGGTGCAGCTTCTGATTCCGCGTAATCGGGAAAGGAACGGGTAAGTGGGTACAATGGGGTCGGTATTAGGGTCAAGGGGACGTGTAACCGTGGTCCACCACCATAAAGACGAGAGATACAGATCCTTCGTGCATCATGAGCAGTTGGATGACGAATATTTGAAACTTTTGACTTACTCGAACGCTATGATGGAAGGAAACAGGGTCACAATCAGTCCGCCCTGCACACGAGTCGATCAGACGAACCTGGTCTTGTTACATTTGGGTCTGGAAAGTGGATGTGAATCGGCTCAGGGCCGCTGCAACGCGATGGTCCCTGCCGGAAACGTGATTCCGAGAAGCCTGCGGTAAAGAGACGTCGGAAGAATTCCTGTGACGGCGGGGGAACGTCGGTTCAGCACGACAGTACGGATAGGATAAGTGGATATCGCTGACGGCTTGAATCAAGACGACTCTGTGTAGTTTGTACACAGCGTGCCAGGAGCCAGATATGTGCAATGCGACATCTGCGGTGCTGCCCTCGAGGAAGGAGGCGTAGAGATGATCCTGCAGATTCCTGGGAGGATGGTCAACCATTGGGTCAGGGGTGTATGGGGAGGCGATGGTGAAAGGCGAGAAAGGATACGGGTCCATTCCTCCGGACGGTTTATGTGGGCTAGGGTGGGAGGTCAGCCAAGGAGAGAAAGCTACAAGCGGCGATCAACGTCTCTTCTGCTCAGCTACCCATGGCACACACACAAGCAAATCCGCAAAATCCTCGCTTCTCCGTCCTCTCATCCTCTTCTCTCTCCTCAGCCGAACACCTCTCGCCAAATTCAAGCAGATTCTCTCTTCCAAACACACCCTCAATCAACACAACTCTCGGTACCCCGCGACCCAATCTCCGGCCAAACATCTACGATAGGCATCTCAACAAGACGCGTGCTGCAGAGGTATCTGCATCTTCTTTTGCCTACCTCTTCTCCGAAGTTGTCCAGTACACTCAGAAGAGGGTGAGTGGGATCAATGATCTCGAACGGAGGTAGTCCCCTCTCTTCTCACCTTGTACCTCGAGGCTCATCCACTCAATTCTTCAGGCTGAATACCCTGGGATACAGGATTGGGATGAGAGTTCTTGAGCTAAACGTGTGGAGAGCAGAGTTTACTTCAAAGGCTCCAAAGCGAGAGATAAAGTTTCTCCCTGCCCTCATGTCCATTCACACCCAAGTGTGGAGGGCCGTATTTGGGAAACCTGCAGATGCCATCGAGAAGAGCGTAGAGAACGACGATGAATGTACGTCTTTGGTCTTTGAGTGTCGGAGGCCATTGAACCGAACCTTCTTAGACATGATTGTCGATAATGACCCCTCGATAACACGAAACATCTCCGTTCCACGAGACATGAGCCAGCTCAGTTGCTCCTCCTTCGCTGCCGGCATTGTGGAAGCGGTTCTAGATGGACTAGGATTCGTACGTATCCGAGTTTCTTAGAACGCCGTGTTTCACTAACCTAGTGAATACAGCCCGCCAGAGTCACCGCTCACAACACACCCAGCGATGTATATCCCGGAAGGACAACAATACTGATAAAACTTGAGAGATCTGTAATAGAACGAGAAGAGCTGCTCAAATAAAATCCCTTTCGTCTGCGGCCGATTCCGGATCGCTCTTTCCCCCCTTATCTTACCCCGATGGTCGACATCAACAGAATCCGCATCGAACCCCCTATCATAAACACTTCGTGTGCATGGGCTTCTGAACTTGCTCAACTTGAGGAGCTGTACAACTCTCCATACATCGGTGCCGTCACTACTAGAACGGCAACCATGGGCGGGTTTGTTGAGAATTCCTCCCATGCGGTGTGTGACCTCGCCCATCTATGGAGGCACGTTCTTACCTATAGTCGTCTAGGTGGTCTTTGGGAACACATCGGCATCGACCCTGAACTCGTATGGTTACTCACCTCACCCACTGTCCAGTTACGTCGACTGGATACACACTATCCTCTCTCGTCGGACCAATACCAAACCGTTCATCATAAGCATCACATCGAACTCCCGCAACGAACTAGCACGAATGGTTGAAGATGTACAGAGGCTTCGCCAAAGGCTTGGAGATGGCATTGAAGGCACATCCCCCCGGGTTGCCGTAGAGCTTAACACCAGTTGTCCCAACATCAGGGGGAACCCTCCCCCCGCCTATTCGTTCACCGCCTTCCTTCCGCTCTTCGAGGTCCTGTTTCAAGCTCATCGCACGGATAAAACCCTCACGATCGGGCTGAAACTTGCACCGTATCTTGCGTCATTCCAGTTCGAAGAAGTCGTCAAATTTGTCGCCTCTTTTTCTTACTTTCTAGAAGACGGGGTTCACGTGAACCCGTTTGCTTTCTTTACATGTACGAACACGGTCGGAAACAGTCTTCTGTTCGCCCACCAGACGACGGCTTCGCTCGTGGGAGATGAGACAGATGAGTTTGCGTTAGGACCTGTCCTTGGCGGATTGGCCGGGGAATCAATTCACGCACTCTCGCTTGGAAATGTGTTTTCATTTGCCAAGCTGTTGGAGAGCCATGAAGATCAAGCAATCCGGGAGATAAAGCTGGTTGGAGTGGGCGGTGTGGTGGATAAGCAGGGCGTGCAGAGGATGAAGAAAGTTGGCGCTGCTGTTGTAGGGTGTGCAACCTTGTTGGGTAGGGAAGGCGTCAAAGGTTTTGAAAAGTTGACATGACCTGCCCCTTATGGCCAAGAATCGAAATGCACTTTTTTCCACCTCCAGCGGGAAGTATGATCGGAGCCTCAACCTTCTCCGTGTGGCCAAACGGCGTCGGGCATTGCCCGAGTCTCGTGCGACTAACTCACCTGCTGTTCCTCCCCCCAGCCGACGATGCAGGATCAGGGACTTTAACCTATACGGGATGCTCTTCGTCGTTGCGGTTGCGGCGAAGATGGTTTTTCGCAAGGTCTTCGCAACGAGGTTCAATGAAGTGATGAGCCGCACACAGTCAATGTCGTGCCTAAGGCTAATAGTAATCGAGGCTAACTCGCTCCTAGATAAGGCGTACTTCGTCGTGTTGCGGATATTGGGTATCCGTTCCTTGCGATTGCACGGATTGGTTCCGCTTTTCTCATCACTTGCTTTGCAGCCCCTTTACTCCAAAACGATGAGAGCTGGGGGCCTTATACCAGAGTCCCGTAGGGTATCCGAGGGTAAGGGGTTGCAAATCCTGGTGAGGACTCGGTTCTGGCAATCCTTCGTGAAATTCATCCCTCCTTGGTCAAGCTTTTTGTGGATATAGATTTGCTTCGGACAGAGGTAATATCATGACATCGGAACACCGCAAGGGCAAGCCTACGGTCTTGCTTTGATGTTGCTTACGATCAAGCTCTGTTGGTGGTTGAGGTTTATCAGTGGGACGACGGGAGACTCCTCGAGCGCGTACCTTGTAGGCCTGTACATCGCCTCTGAACTTTTCTACCTTCCCGTCTGCACATACCCATAACTAAAGGGATGTTGAGAGAACACTCGCCGGGTAAGTCTGAGTCAGCCCACCTCGTTCGCAACAGACGTGATAAACCTCTCGTCGTGAGAGATTAAGATGACTCCGCCGTTCCATGTTTTCAACGCATTCATCAGCGCATCCAAACCCTGGAAGACACGATTGTCAACGTAAACTGAGCAACTCGTGTTCGACACGATCGAACGGAGATCCGGAGAACTGACCTCGATATCTAAGTGGTTAGTTGGCTGCGCGGGGGTAAGTGGCGGATACAGAAAAACAACAGGCATTATTCGGGAAAACTTACCTCATCCAGCAGCAGAATGTGCGGTCTTTGCATGGACAAGACAGCGAATGCTACACGAGATTTTTGGCCTCCAGAGAGAGTGGCAATTGTCTGGAGACCGGTCATTCCTGAAACTTGGAAATTTCCCAGATGTGAGCGGTATTCCTGCTCTGTCTTTCCGGGGAACTTGGAAGCAAGGAATTGAACAGGGGACATAGTCGGCACTAGGTTATCCACGTGGTGTTGGGCGAAGTATCCGCTGCCAAAGAATTATCGGCTTTGTGAAGCAGCGATAAGGGGTGCACTCACATCCGCAATCGTCCGTTTGAGTTCACATGGCCAGAGTTTGTCTTAAGCTCTCCAGTAAGAAGTTTAATCCTATCCAGTCAAATCAGCAATCTTCATAGGCACGATCAACCTGGAATGTACAGCGTCGATTTTCCGGCACCATTCGCCCCAACAATCGCAATTCGTGAGTCCAACCCTACGTCGAAGTTGATGCCTTTGAGAAGGGGCCTTTCTGAAGTATACCCAAATGAGACTTCGTTCAGTTGTAGCACTGGTGGGGAGATTTTTTCGGTCTCTGGGAACCTTGTTTTTCTCGTCACCAGAGGCGGACTCGCAATCGACCATCTACGAACCTGAAGGTCTCAGATTCTTCCGTCTCAGGCGGCTCCAGCTCGGGTAACTGTTTCATACAATCAGAACCGACTGAAGTCCCCGCTAAATCTGGGTGAAATACTACCTTCTCAAGTATCTTGATCCGGGACTGAGCCTGTGCAGCTAACGTAGGGCCGCGGCGTCAGTGAACTGCAGCATCAAAATCAGTTCTGAACAGTCCTACCTCGATTCGCATTATACCTCCACCGATCAATAAAGGCTTGCAGATGCTTTCTATATTCCATCTGTGCCTCGTACTCCTTGCGCAGGTTGAGATCCCTATCTGATTTGGTTGAATAGAACTGCGTGAAGTTCCTGACAATCATTCCATCAGAAAGTTAGGAACACCCGAGTCATCCATCTCTGCGTCTTGCGTCAAACGTCAAGACGTGGACAAAGAGTAAAGGCGTGGTTTCGTGTCACACAAAAGCGAAGCAGTATCGTGAAGGGAAGATTGGACTCACCCCTTGTAATAGTCGAGGCGAGCCGAGTGTTGATGAATGATGTCTGTCGCCACGGCGTCCCTGCACGTAGATCTATGGCCACGGTCACGGGTGACTTGCATGTACACTCACAGGAATGCGCGATCATGAGACCTGAGGACGGGATAATTTAGTGAGACCGATTGCGTAACGAGGTTGTTTCACGCACACAACCAAGAGGGTTCCTTGCCACGTTTGAAGGTAATCTTCTAGCCATGCGAGGGCATTGAGGTCAACTAAAACATGCAAAAAACACGGTGATACGTCGGCGACAGCTTTTTTAAAGAGAAGGGCCTACTGTGGTTAGAAGGTTCGTCGAGCAGCAGCAGCGATGGCTTCGAGGCCGATTAGTGTTCGTATAATTACATACATCTGGGATCTACCTTGACGAAGAGTGCGCGAGCAAGGGCAAGACGCATCCTAGAGATCGGTCAGACAATGTAAATGCCAATCGCATGCGGATATGTGTACCTCCAACCACCACTGAAGGATTTTGTCGGACGTTTTTGGTCCTCTTCGTTGAATCCAAGACCTATTGGTGACGAGTCAAGCTCGGAGTACTAGTGAAGTATTCTGGAACACATACCAGCCAACAGAGCGGCTGCTCGAGCGGGACCACTTTCCGCTTCCATGTCCGCTAATCTGGTGTGGACTTCAGCTAGCCTTGAAGAAGCTTCTTCTCGTGCATCGACGAAACGTTTCTCGTCCCCTTCAGCCTCGAGCTCAGCAAGTCTCATGTTCAAGGCAGCTTCTTCTTGAAGTAGATGGTCGCGCCAGACATCAGCCTTCAGCACCGAATCCAAGGCGATGGTGTCGTCTCCGACGATCTACAAAATCACGTGAAGAAATCGCAGGAGCAAAGGAGATGATGTTCACCTCCTGTTCTACGAATAGAATCGTGATATAGGGAGGGATGGGAACCTCGCGCATGGCGATGTGGCGGAGAAGGGTGGATTTGCCGACGCCTTGATTAATAGAAGTCAGGTTAGGCGAAAATTCTGCAGAAATTAAACTTGCCGTTACGACCGATGAGGCCATACCTTCGACCATAGGCAAGAGTGAGGTTTGCCCCCGAGCTGTCGGCGGAATTCAGCATTTGGTGGGGCTGGGACGATGATTGCCCCTTACAGGATTCGGTTTGAGGCGAAATTAACTTCCAGATTTGTGAGGTGTATGTCTTTGCTTTTGTTCTTAGAAGCGGCAGCAGCTTCAAGTGGATTGATCTGCGGGTCGTCATTTGAAGGTGTAAAAACCTGAACACAGTGGACTGGCCTTCATGAACATCTCCTCGTATGATTGCTACGGTGGTTTTATCAGGGGAAAGATGGTTTAAGTCGCGGAATGTCTCATCACCTGTTTCCTTGCCTGGTCCAAGAGTTTGGAGCCCTCATACAGGTCCCGCTTGGAGCGTTTTTCGATCTTGGCCCTCAATTTGGCCTCTTGCTTCTCCAGTTTTTTTATATCGACACGGGAAGCTCTACAAAGAATCAATACCAAACCAGGAGAGTATATGCACTGCAGAAATTCCTCACTTTCCCTTGTTTATGCTCTCAAGATCAACACCTTGACTCATGGCAATGGTACCGGACATGGCAGCGGTCTTGCCAATTTCCATAGCTCTGTCGAGCTTGGTCAGACCGGTACCACGGTTTTCCTGAGAGGCTCGAGCAGTCAGAAGATCCCTAAGCATATCGGCGAGTTTTGTCATGAGGGCTTCCAAGGTCTTTGTGTTACGACCGGCAACGGACTCGAGGATGAGCCTGGCAATCTGGAGGATGTCTTCATCCTCACCGGCATCGTCCAAAAGGTAACCAGCCAGATACTGGACGACGATTTCTTCTGTTCCAGGAAAACTAGTGCGGATCTCCTCCGCGATATCTTCTGGAGTGACCATAGGCCGAGATGAAATGAGAGCGGAAGATAGATCAAAGTTTGAAATTCGCACGATCGAAACGCCTTCCTTTTCAAGCGGTATGTGGGTTGGTGTTCGACGGAGACGGAGACGGAGGCGATGGGTGTCCGGGAGACGAGAAGGGGGCGTCGGTCTTGAGAGGGAGGGGCGGCCTTGAGTAGGGGGTGGCGTTGTTGTCCTGATGCAACTCGCCGGATGCTGTACGCTTCTTCGATGCCGGCAGTCGACGGCACGCCCTGAGCTCCTTTTTGTTTGATCATAAGCTTCTGCCCTTGGATGCGCTGGCAGGATGTTTGACAGGCTTTCGGTAGAAGAAAATAAAAGAATATTTTGAGAGCGGAATACTTAGATGAGCAGCGGTAGACGGAACGTTGTGTGACAGAGTGACCGGTTGCACTCCGCAGGCTTCCTCTCCCTTGCACCGTTGGATGGCCTGGTCGACGACCACGACAACGACCACGAAGACGACGCCCATCCTTGTCTAAAGCGTCGAGCCATTCCCTTTCATTATTTGGACCCCTCGCCTGGTGGGTTTTTTCCCTTTCGCGTTTGCCTGTCACCTCCACCATGCCACCTTTCCATTTTGCCTCCCCTTGACGGTCGTGACCGCTTTCCTCGCTTTTTCCTTCAGTTTTGCGTGTGCTCTTGGATTGACCCTGCTGACAAAGGTTTGTTTCCTTTCTCTCGCTTCATAGTCCATGGCTGTTCTCGCTGCTCAAGACTGGCATCTCCCATCACCTTCGCAAGCTATGGATTCCCCTACGACCGCTAATCAACCACCCTCCAGGCAGCAGCACACCCCTTCCCCAAATTCTGTCAATTCTTCCTCCACGATGGCCCAGCAGTCTGGCCAGCAGCTCCCGCTCCACCTCCAGCAACAACCATATCCCTACCCGGTACAACAACAACAGGCGAGCTGGTCCCCCGCTAATGCTCCCTACTACCCTGGCTTCTATCAAAACACTCCCCCCCACTCCCCCTACATGCATCAAGGGCATCAGGCCCAGATGAACCCCAGTCCGTTCTACGACGCCGCCAACACTCAGTTCGCACAGTGGGCATACCAGCAGATGATGTTCAACGCCCAGCAAAATCATCAGATCCCTATGTACCCCCAGCATCCCGCTAATTCAGGTTCCCAACGCGGCAGATCAGGGAGTAACAGTGCCCAGCAGGAGTTCTATCCCCCGAACAACGTCTTCAGCCCATTCCCAAGCGGAACTCCTCCTCCCCCTCACCCGTCTCATGGTAACAACGGATATCCTAGAAATATTCCTAGTGATTCCAACCAACAGTATGCAGGCTTCCACCCTTATCGCCGGCCGAATCGCCAACAGGGTCAAGAACACGATTGGAGATCAAACCCAGGCGGCGCTCCAGTTTTCCAGCCACCTTACGCTCGAAATGATGCATCCTCTTCGTCCACATCCGTCAACACCTCTTCTAGTCAGAGTTCTCGTCGCCGGAAAGACAGCCAGGGATCGAACGTCGGTGGTCAGAACGGCACCAACCCCACACAACCATCCAGGTCTACTCCAACGAACACTCCGACGCGTCCGAACAATAACACGCCCGGATCTTCATCTTCGACCAACCAGCGACCCCACAATCGGCACCCTTCTGCCTCATCCACAACGTCGTCCGTTGCCGCTCGATCAAACGGAACTCCCTCATCTACGATTGCCACTCCGAACAACCCCTCCACTTCGACCTCCTCGACCACGACTCCACGACCCGCCAAACCTTCACCGTTGTCTCAAGGGAACTACACCGTGGCGGAGAAGCGCATGTCGCGAGATGACAGCGATCTTGGTAAAATCCACGACTCTACGTCTGGTGGCCCCCGTGGCGGTCTCAAAGGTCGCTTCCGACGTGCCCTGTCTTTCAATCCCCTCCAGGAGGAGGAGGCAGAAACGCCATCCAAGGGTAAGGCACCCCAGACTCGTGCAGAAATACCTGCCAAGTCCGAGACAACCGGATCACTTCACGACTCCCCGGATACCGCCTCGGCAACTCTTCCGAAGAAGTCTCGCAAGGCGTTATTCAACTCGAAGTTGAACGCATCTACCGATAACATATCGCTGTCGTCAACGATGTCTTCTGCATCGATGGTGATTCGAAAGCTCGGGAACATCGGCAAGCTTACACGGCGAAATTCCCTGGCCGGAATCACCTCACTCTTCAAAGATAAAAAAGACAAGGACGGTGAGGAGGGGAAGTCGAAAAAGAAGGGTAAGAAAGCGGCCAAGGCCGAAGCATCTGAAGCCAGCGTGTCTCTCGCTACCGTGGAGCTCGATCGTTCGGAGTGGAGTGCCGAGTTGAACGGGCTTACTCCTGCCGCGAGGTTGGCCCGGCAACATACTTTAAGGAGTAATGCCGAGGCTGCTGAGCGAGCCAAAGTTGAAGCCCAAAAGAGCGCGATTAACACCCCACCAGCTTGGGAGAAGAATACTAGCAATCGTCAGGGAGATCTTTCCAACGGCCCTGTTTCGGAAGACGGTACACGGCCAGCTGATGAGGATTCCGATAGCGATGACGGCAAATTCCCGGGTCCCAGTAATAACCACGTCAGTCAAGATTCGCTGGATGGCTGGGATGATAACGAAGATTGGGGCGAAGGTGACGATGACGAAGAGATCACCATCCGAGGTGGCGTCGATAGTATGGATCTGAACCGTGATGAAGATATGGAACCCTGGGCTATCGGTCTGCGGAGGAGTATTGAGAAGACAAGGGTCCCTGCAAAGGGCATCCTGAAACGTATGATCATTTATCGCCTCCGCCGCGCCTCCGTTGACTCACCCTTCATCTAGCGTTGACACCTGTGGTTGAGCCGCCAGGACCCACATTCACTGCCAGGGCCAGGTCAAACTCGTACAATTCCGTCCCCACGCACACCACGGAGATTGGCCCACTTGCACGCATTCCATCATCCGATCCGGATCATATCGATGGTTTGCATCACCCACATCCCCAACAACCCTCCCCTTCTTCCTCAGCCATCCCATCCCTCCCCCCTCTCTCGTTCTTGGCAGACTCGGCAACCGACTCTTCAAACTCCAACCCATCGCCACAAACGGAGAAGACAATATTCAGCCACCCCAACTCGTCGGCCCCTGTCTTGTCTGCTGTGTTCTCCCCAAACCCTCCAACGTTGGCTCATCGCTCGGCCACTGCGCCCGCGAAACGTTTAACCTTTGCCTCAAACCTTTCGGTATACGACACCTTCCCCCCATCCGTATACGATCGTCGTAGTGAACCTGCTACATGGAGTCGTTTGACGCCAGTACTGGCGCAGAGGATTAAGGAGGAATTGAACTCGTACAAAATGGAGGAGATGGAGGTTCACGCCGCCAGTCGAATCCAGTAAGTGATATCTACTGTCTTTCATTCGAACTTCGGAGCTCATAATCACTTTAGCACCCAGTTCTTTGTGTAAGACGCTCGACTACGGTATATACAGGTTCAACGGTACAACGGACTTCCTTTCCTTTCATCATCACGCTCACTCCCACTGCCTGCTCTCACTCTTATACTAAGCAATGCCGTTCTTCTTCACTTCTCCATCGGTTGTAGTCTCGCATAACGCCCTTCTACTTCGTCCCAACTTTTTTTTCTTATCTTCTTCTTTCACCTATGCTTTAGAATCGCACCTTCCCCCTTTCCCTCTATTTTTTTGCCACGGAGATTCAGATATCATATCTTATCCAGCAAGCTTGGGTTCCGTTTCTCGTTTCTGACTTTGACCTTTTCTTTATTGACCCACTTATACGCATCCATATACACATGTCATACTCCAGAATTCTTATACCCTCCTCGTTCATCTTTACGTCCAACAAGTGTAAGGCACGACTCATGAACACTTTCCCGACTCTTAGTAAACACTCTCACCAAGCCAGCACCTTCCCCTTCCTGCAGTCAACCTTCGTGATTTCTTGTTTAACCGAGAGATCGTTTGTGAAATGTACTTTACAAACCAACTTGGCATTTCTCCAAACTGCTCATACCCCTCCTCCGTTCCTCATTTCGATTGGAAGAGTTTCATGTGAACGGGAAATATCTTCCAGATTCCCTGATCGTCGACCGGACATTCTGTGGGAGGCGTTAAGACCGTGCTGTTATCATATAACGAGTGTACTGGGATGGATATCGTAATCTGCTTGGTATGTAATACAACCGGACAGAACTGACTCCCCGGTACCTGCTACCTCGCCTCGAGCCTGTGGGAAGGGCTGGTCGGACATCCGGCGGGATGGCGCGGACCCCAGCCAGAACCGGGGTGATACCATGTTGGAATGACGATCCCAACGTCAAATTCTGTGTGTGACTTGTGTTCACACACTTCCGTTTCGTCATCGTGCGCGAGCAGAAAGATACCACTAACTCACCGACGGGAGGCCATGATTCTCGCGTGACCGTCAGCTTCCGTACAAAAGAGAATCTGATATATTAGATAATAAATCCAAGGTCGAGTAGAAGAAACGATAAGCGAGTGCAGGGGTCCCCGTGCAGGGAGAGGAAACAAACGCAATAGATAATGTCAGCTTCATGAGTCGTCGTCGGGGGCCGAACTATATTCCCGATCCTCCTTCCCTTCCCTACTCTTCTTCCAATCGTTGTACCCCGCCAAAACCGCCAACCCGAATGCGAGGACACATGCCCAAGCGGTCAGTTTGAGACTCCAGATGTAACACTCTACGCCATCCATGCACTGGGCGTGAATGGTCGTATCAGGAGATGTCGTCGGTGGGAGGTCGGATTCATCCGAGGCGTGTTTATCGAGGTTCCATCCGAAAGCCATGGAGAAAAGGTTCCCCCCGATCATCGGGGAGAGGGCAACTAGTCCCCAGTTCTCAGAAAAGTGAGCTATCGAATCGAAAACAAACTCAGAATCAATGTGAGGTTTATGGTTCCAGACGTACGCATGCCAAACCAGTCGATGGTGATCGTCGGGAACAGACCGAACAAGGCACCATATGAGAAGCCAACCAATAAGCTCGCCTTCCAAAGTTCCTTCACGTCCACGATGGACATGGCCACTAGCTGAGAGATGAAAAACAACATAGCGACGAGAGAAATACAATATGCCCGAGATACACCTATCCGGTTCCTTACGAAATCCGTGAACACGCCTATGCAGATTAGCATCCTACCAGTTCGTCCCTGAAAGTATCAAGGTGGCTCACCGATGGATATCCTTCCAGTACAATTCATAACGCTGACAGCGGAGACTTGAAGCGTTTGAAACTTGAAACTTTCCACCTCGTCGTACACCGGAGTTGCTTTGGCGTAGAGGGACTGTGCAATTAGCCCCACATTATTGATCCCTGCATCCTGATCAATCAGTTCTCAACCAAGTCAAGCAAGCCGAGCGATTTACACATTAGACCGACGCCGCTCACTGGGACCCATCAATACCCGTTCTACGCGACGTATGTTGGTGACTCACAAAGTGATGTAATGGAGAACAACAGCCAGAATTTGGGACTGGTGAGCAACTTCTTTCCGCTGACGTCTGGTGGCTCGTTCTCTGAGAGGACAATGGTGCCGACTTCGCCACAACTCGCGATGCTCACAGCTCGCGCGCGTTGTCTCGGTGGTTGGGCGTAGGTTTCATCGTATTCGAGTTCGTTGTCCGGTAATAACCGCGTGCCGCTGCCGTCACCTCTCTCGAAGTATGACCTTCGGGAAGAACTGGAACGTGGGGCCGGAACCCGGGACTCGAGGGAGTCCACCGTTGGGAGTGGTATCGGGCGAATGAAGAACCATCCTAAAATCATGGGCAGCGAGGTGCCGATTGCCAAGACGAGGAGAAAGTCAGAGGTGTTCCCAGGAAAGACCGAGTGTGCGATTGTAGAGAACAAGAAGGCTGAAAGTCCGAAACCTGATAACACCAGACCCGTGAAGCTGGTTCTCTAATTGCATGACAGACGAGAAATCGGCATGGGCGTGGGGTTGGTCAGATAGGTTTCGGGAACGTACAATATGTTCTGGGAAGCTTTTGGCAACGGTATTAAGCGCGCCAGCTGCGCCACCAGCGCCTCCGTTGCCGGTTAGGAAGCCACAAATGACCAAAAGAGTGATTGTCACGGTTGATGCCCTTTCTTGGCCTTCTTTGAGCCCAGCATCGAAGATCATCTTCGTGCCCAGGTATCCGATGGACAGCGTGAAGAAGGCGATGACGAGGGATGGCCTCGGACCATGCGCATCAACAAGTTTACCATGCAAGGGGCCTGTGCCATAGGTTCCGGCTGATGATTGAGAGAAATTCAGTCGGAGAGTCAGAGAGTCAGGTATGCGTGGCGATGGTGGGAAGAGGGAAAGAACAAGCGTACCATTCCCGCCTAACCCGACGAGGTTTTGTTGTGTGTGTGATAATCCTAGTCGAACACCTAATTGGGGACCGTAAGCTGATAATGGGGGTCAGTCATTTGGTGCGCTTTGGACGGGGGCGGGGAGCATCGAACCGGAGTAAACCTGATGTGCATAAGGTGGCGGTTAGTCCCCTCCGTCGATGAGGTGGTCAATCGAACACATACGTAATTAGTGCCAGAACAGAGGGCGACCAAGACCGAAACCAGCAAGGTCGTTACCCTCGCTGGACTGATAAGCCCTGTAGGATGCGACGAGGGCGCAGCAGGCTGGGACCGAGATGATGAAAACATTGGGTAAAGAAGAGTACGGGCTGACCCGACTTGCTCAGACGAGGTATCTCAATGGGCAATCGAAGGGACCGTTGTGCTAAGTGGGTAGGTAGTAGTGGCGGTGAAGGTTGGGGATGACCTAGTGGTCCGAGAGGATCACTCGTGTTCGATCGGATCTTGTGACGAGCCATTTTACAGGCTACGAAGGTGGTCGATAGACAGAGTTACAGTAGTACAGGTCGCGAGACTCAGACTGTAGCCTGAAGGATCTATTCGAAGAGCGAAGAGTCTCCGTCCAGAGAGAATTTCTTAATCTTCTTTCTGCCACCCTCGGTTTCAGTTCTGGCGATGACAACTGGTCAGCCAGCGAATAACTCTTGGGATAAACTAGACCCACTCTGCGGAGAGAGATACGATCTTTCCGGAGGAGAAGCGGACAACAGTCTCGTAACACTTCGCGCGGACGGTCAGCGAGTGCAGCCCATCTGATAGTGAACGACCACGACCCACCAGTCCCGCAGACTCGTCCTGGAACTTGACATCTTCAACATTCCAGTGTTTTTGCAAACCCAACAGCTTCGCTTTGAGTTCCCCTCTCGACACCTCCTTCCCGGCGAAAGTCCCCTTCACATCAGACGCGAACGTGTTGTCGAACCTCGTGCTGAATAAATCCACTGGGCCAGGTCCCATCCTGAACGGGAGTGAGCCTGTTGGCTTTGGGAACGAGATGTGGGGGGAGGAGATGATTTGTGATATTTCTTTCGACAGCCAGTCGTCGTTCATCGTCGTTTCCTTCGTAGTCATATTGCACTCCACAGGTGGATCTAAACCAAGTCTTGATCAACGTCATCGTGTGTCCCACTCAAGCGTAGGGGATGCGCACTGTGATTCATTATTGCACGATGCAGAAGGTAGTGTATACCAGTCATGAGCGAGGGGTAGAATGCACGGACGAGCAGAACTGAGGCAACTGAGCGACAGAAGAGGTGCGTGTCTGTGTGTGACAAGAGAAAAAATACATACAAAGAACAAAAAATAACATAAAGAGAGCAAAGCGGATTGCGTAGGCCAAAATTACATCCGTGGATCCAACGAGAGTGTGTAATGTACGTGAAAACGTTGTACGTGGCCAGTGTCTGGCCACAAACATGACGGTGAACGACCCAGTAGTAGCCAGCCTTCTGATGTGCAACAGTAAAGAGGAGCCAGCCGAGCCGTGGAATGCGATAAACGGACATACATTCTCATCCTCTATTTGGTAGCTGCAGCAGTGGCAGCCTTCTGCTGCACCTTAGCTTTGAGCGCGTCGATGATATGTGAGACCCCTGAAGGCTCAAGCACCACCTTCGTCCCATCGCACTTTGCTTTGTTCGTGAATTCTGTACACAGCTCATTGATGTCGATATCCTGTAATCACATCAGAGATCCGGCGTCCGGGGTGCTTAATA
>Ga0307514_10000956_pt1 | contig 43329 bp, 48 predicted proteins | sample 16_EM_MG_FD_203088 | JGI IMG/M metagenome (GOLD analysis project Ga0307514, IMG submission 203088) | Populus trichocarpa ectomycorrhiza microbial communities from riparian zone in the Pacific Northwest, United States - 16_EM | ecosystem: Host-associated > Plants > Roots > Unclassified | place...
GGGGGGGGGGTAACGGACGGTTGTAGAATTTGGTGGTCGCGAACTGTCAGCCTATGACGGCGCGATCTCCGGCCACGTGAAGGACAAACAACTGATTTGCGGTCCATGGATTACAATAATGTACACGCCGTCCTTATCTACTAATGCGCCACAGCATCCGAGTGACCCAGAGATTTTCCGGGCGAAATCTTGTCTCTTATTCGTTGTTTCTGTTCAGACTTGATCGTGAGATGGGCTCATCCAGGAGGAACAGGGAGGAAGCCCTCAACTAAGACTTTGAGCTCCGGGAATCCTCCCTCGACTTTGCGGTCCCACACGAGAGCGGGACCGGAGTCAACAAAGACCCAGACACGAAATCTCCCCGCTGTTTCCTCCGAGGTCAACGGGACGACCGTGATCGAGGCGAGTTCGGGAGGAGGGAAGGTCAGGAAAAGTTCTGTCGCTACCCATTGCGCCCTGTGAAGCCTGTCTCGAATCTGAGCACAAAAGCAGCTACAAAGACCTTGATTGCTTCACCATCTACACTAGAGGAGCGAATCACAACTGATGTCTTCAGGGGAAGTTGCCGTACACAACACGTACTCTGTTACAAAACTCAATGACTACCCTTGGAGATGCTAGGACGGTCGGCGCCGAGAACGTCGCGGGGTCTGTTGGGGATTCTTTCGGGAGAGCCGACATAGGCCGCTCTTGGTCGCAGTCGGCACAGTTTGACACTGAGTCTACCATTGAGATGAAACACGATAAAAAGTTCAAAGTGGGTCAGGTGATCTGGCGTCTAGTCTTTGAACCTCACCCGCTGAGCCAGCCCAGAAGCCGTCAATAACGACAGAGACAAAGTTTCCCTTCCGCTCCTTCTCTATCATATCTTACTCCCCACCATTTCTATGAAAACGATAGGTCGTGAAATTGGCACCCTCGTCGTCGTCGTACTCAAGGCTGTATGTGACACGCCAGTCAACCCCCTTATGCGTTAGCTCTCCGCAATTGACCCATAATTCACAGAAAAATCTACCGAATAAGAGGAACATCGGAAAGCAAGACCCCTACTGCCTCGTTACCCTTAATGACGAGAAGCAAAGAACCAAGGTTGACAAACGAGGCGGCCAACATCCAGAATGGGACCAGGAACTAAGATTCACCCTTTTTGAGGAGATCGAAGACGGGTTCGGTCGCCCTGCAGACGGTGATGGGTCTCCGCCCCCGCTGCCCCCCAAAAACCCCAAGGGCCCGCCTAGTATTGCAGGCGGAAAGTTCATGAAGATAGCCTGCTTCGCCGATGACGCACGGGATCCCACCCAGATTGGGGAAACCAGTGTCGATCTCACTGAAGTGTTGACTAAAGGAGAAACCGATGGTACGTTCACCCTACTTCCAGCGTTTTTGCCCTTGACAATACTGCAGAGTGGTTTGCGCTCTCCTCCAAGAATAAGTATGCTGGAGAAGTGTATTTGGAGTTAACCTTCTGGTCGAATGTATGCCGCAACAGACGCGCCTCATTGATTATCGACTCATGATCTATTCCAGGAGCCAGCGCCAAAGAAAAAGACAAAGTCTAAGAATCCTCAACGCACCTCACAATACGGCGGCGCTGGATCATTCGTTCCGTTTGACTCCTCGCCAAATAGATCACATCCTGTGTCTAGGATGCCGTCCAGCGGAAGTGACCTTGATCTATCAGCAAGTCACAATACGGCTAACGGTGCTCTTTCATTGGACCTCTACAAGGCACCATATGAGAAGCGGACATCTTCAACGAACCTTTCCGTCGTAGATAATGTCACCAGGGAACTCAGTACCCTTGGCGTGTCTGACGTCCGTCATCGACGGGACACCTTCCCGGTACGTCACTTTTATTCGCAGTCAACACTGGACTTCACATGTATATTGGCAGCCCATCAATCAGCCCCCTAGGTCTCCATCAGCGCAGGGGTTTCAAACCCAAACTATCAACGGATACGGGCATGGTGAACAAGATCAAGGATCCGTACTCCCTGTCGTCCAAAGCCACCACCCTGCTTACGAGGACACTATGCCGACCTTGCAGCCATCTTCTTTTCAACAACAAACAAGAGGGCCGCGATACAGTCTTCCGAATCCCCCGAGTTCCTCGGGTTTCGTGACATCCTCTGGATTCGTTCCCTTGAACATGCGGAAGCAGGATCCTCCATTGCCTCCTAGGACCGGACACGCACCCGCACAGGGGAGTTATGGCATGACACCTTCGGTGATCACACATCATACTGGATTTGCACCCATACTTTCTCCCACACCGGCCCCCTCGACCTTCATGCCCACATCGTCCTCGCTGCCGTTCCAACCTGGGTATCACAACCTACACCACCCGATACCATCCACGGCTCCGATGCCATACAGCTTGTCTCTGCAACCAATGACGTTACCTCCCCCTCCACAAACAGTCCCACAGCAACAGCATCCTCTCCCCCTCCCGCCGAGTTCTTCATCCCCGCATCAGCTTACCAGTTCTCCGATACCGGAACACGGAAGCTCTCATCACACACCATCCCCACCTCAGGACGCATATTCGCAGCTCCAAGGTGAACAACCAGCACCAAACCCAAATTCGCGGCCCTTACCCCAACCGTCCACGATCACTCGACGGAGATCTACCCTTCCCGTCCCCCCCGGTGGCGGTGGAATCACCATTTCACCAACGAATAGCCCGGCTCGTCCTGAAATTATGTACTCGGGTGGCAACTATCAACAACCAATCCAGCCAATTCATTATAATAATGTTCCGCCCCCTCCACCCCCTCCTTCACACTTCAACACAGCACCTACCCAGAATCATTCTCATATTACCGGGCAGGCCCCGCCGCTTCCACCCCCTCCTCCGCAACACTCACTCGTACACTCTCACTCCCATTCTCACTCCCTTCCGAACCCACCTCAGTCTTGGGCGACGAACGGGCAGCACAGTTTACCGATACTGCCCGCGCAACAGAACGGTCAACACACCTTACCTGTGCCGCCAGTGCAGCAGAGTAGCTTAGCTTCTCCTCCCGCGATCTCACCATCGTGGCGGTTGGCCTTGCCGCAGCCCCCTGTCGTTCCGAACCCACCCACTCAGCAACCTATTTATGTGCCACCCCCTCCCCCTCTTGCTTCCAATATCATGACATCGTACCCTAATCAACTGCCACAACCTCCCACGCAATATGGACAAGGTCACCAGCCTTCAACCGACGGTTATCCACAAGGCATGGGTTTATACCAGCAACCGACGGGAACCGTGTGGAACTACCATTGACGAGATGAATACTACGAGTACGACTCCCCCGTCCCTCCCCGTCTCTCAGTCTTCTCGTCTGTTTATTCGGTCATCCTGAACTCCGGCCATCTATTCTCTTGAAATGCGAACGTCTCGGACTACCTTCAATCTGTCAAGTTTTCTCCTAATATCTTGGTATCTCCAAGGTGGGGCCACAGTGTTTTGCAATGATGTTTTGTTTCTGTCTACTATACGCATATACAATGTTGAAGTTCGTCCATTTGCTTTCGTGAATCCGCCTTCCTTTACTTTATCCGCCTCCGTGAGACATGTGCCCTCGTGCGAGCCACGATAGATCCAGCACTCCAGAGTCGTTACCGTCATTCTAACATCGTTGTTGACCATTTCAGTAGGCTGTAAGATACTAGAGGGTCAATAATCATTCACCCAGTGTCGAGGTCGAGTATCTCGATTGCAGAGACCTTATCTGGGATAAGATGGGGAAAGGGGAGCTCGAATTTACCTGGCCTAGGACAAGTGAAGGTGTAGAACCGGGGCTACAACCTCCTCCTTCCGGCTCAGGCTCTCCGGCCTCCACACATTTAACAATACTGCAAGTGGTGAACATCTATTGGCTTCGAGCCTGTGCAAAATAGCGTCCATCGCGCGTTGGTGCTAGTCGTGGTTCCGTTCAATCCCGCTATTTACCGTTCGCCTCTCTCCATCTGGCAATCTCGGTCTCTGTGGGTACGAGGCCCCGTTTCGCCAATTCCATTCTCGCCTCTTTCCGGACTGCCGCTTCTTCTATTCGTTGGTGAGTCTCGAACTTGAGGAGAGCGTTGTCGGCGGACAGGGTGAACCCGAAGATAGCGGTGACAGTTACGAGGAAGACTTTGAGAGGTAATGTTTGTTTGCTGAGTGGGGTGTCAACAAGACGGTCGAGATAACGGGAACCGGAGCAGAGTTGCACGAGGGGGAGTGCCAACTGACCGGAAGAATGGATAGTAGACATGCCCCAACGTTGTAGCCCCAATACCAAATGCTGTTCCTTGGGCAGCACCCTACACAAAACCGAGGAACAAGAGGAAACACGATGCGGAGATGCCCCACAATCAGCACTCCGTGACCCGCCGAGGCCAACATGTGCATGATCGGCTCACCAGAAAGCCTGCTTTCACTTGTATCCTGTGGGCCACATCAGCGTCTTTCTGACGCTGATTGTATAGTCGCGACATGGCGTTCCGCGTCAAAGTTTTCTTTCCGATTCAACGTCCGGGTTCAGGATCATCGGAGGATGGGAGATCCTTAGATCGAGGTCACATGTCCGTCGCCAGAGTCCCGTGACTCCCAGATCTTGGAACCGCCCCGATGGAGGTCGCAGATCCGTCAATCTTAAAGTCTAAAGTCATGGCATGGAAAAGGTTGTGTACGTTACGCGACAGGAAATTAACTAGGCCGGTTGTATGAATGAATTAGAGTAAGTGTAGGGGATAGCGGCTATGCGGTTGTCGCCGGAAGACGCTAGGATGTGTGCGTCGTGCCAGGTTACGTTTTTGATCTCGCTCTGAAAGCACTTAACCTGTCCGATATGTAAAAAGAGTGCGCGCCGATGGTGAGTGAATGGGGACTAACCTGAGTTGCGGGTTGTTTGACGTTCCGCAGATCCCAGATATGGACACGCCCCTCCACATCCCCGCAGGCGAATAAATTTGAATGGGCAACGTCGCCTAAATTACTTGCATCGGCACGGGATGTACAGATCAAGGAAGGTCTCACCCCTGGAAAACTTCGATAGTCGTAGACTTTCCGAGGCAAACCCAAAGGTTTTCCCCTTAGATATTTCACGTAGATCACGTATTTCAAACTGGTGTTCCCGATGTGCAGTCTGATCCACCTTTCGGCCCCGCACTCAAATCACCAGAATATTCGAGTAGACATACCTGAACTAGGAGAGTCGAGGGATTCCCTGAATGATGGATGTGGAAACCTGGATTTGAAAGCTTGATGATATTCACAACTCGTTCGGAAGAAAGATCATAAACGTTGATGTTGCAGTCTGCCCCACTCGAGACCAGCTTGTGGCTGGAATCCCGAATGGGGAGGAGGGAATGAACCAGGGAGGTGTGTCTGATTGCCAAAGGCGACTCAGAGCGAGCGACCTGAAGATTATGATCAATGTTCCAAATATGAATAGCGTGATCAGCTCCTCCGGTCGCAAACGAAAATGGTTGCATCATGGTACAGATTGCCGTCAATCCCTTCGGTCTTCCAGGTACGGTAGGTCGATCATATAATCCGATTTGGCGAGTCTGGGCGGAAAGAGTATCAGTCGTTCCAGTCTTGTGGGGGAGGGTCGGGGTTGAAAAGTAATCACCGGAGACCGATAAGATAGACGATGTATTGTGACGGGATTTTGTTCCCTGTCATGTGCTAGAACCAACAGAGCAGATCCATAGGCATTTAAGACACAAGCCCCGGCAACGAACTCCAAGGCAGGGTTTTCTGGTAAGCGAATCACCTCCCTTTCCCTGCGGTGAACTGTTGTAGGGTACGCCACCAGAGCGAGTTGTAACGAGGCTCACCGTACAGGTGACATGCGAACCTGGTCAACGAGTCCGTGTGCAGATATGTTCGCCAAGCAGGATGTGAAGTCCAGCATATAACGCACAAACAGTCTCGGCTTGTCATGAGGCTCCTTGCCTAGGTTTAATGCAGGGTCAAGGATAGGGGAACCCGCTGAAAATCCATGTATGGAGTTATCGTTACACGTTCCCTCAGAAGGGGGATGGGCTGGAATGGTTGGTCTGAGTCGAACGGTCTGTGGGTCACCGGAGGATTTTGGTGAAGGGGGTACCTCGGGAGGCGTGTTGAAGGACTCGAAGTCGGAACTGTCCAATGTGAGATCGATGACATCTTCAGGGTCCTGCTTAAGGGATCTTCCTCGACGAGTGGTCGGCGGCATCACGGTAGGAGTGGGGTGGAATTCTGGGGTTTTGCGCTTTACCGAGGACTGGATGTTTGTCCCTCGGCAGACAGGCGGCGCAGGTCTCGGTGTTGTCCCCACAAGCGGGTGCAGGTTTCCGCGGAGGATTTTGGTCTCGGAAAACCCGGGATGGAGCGATCTGTACCCCACGGATGTTAATTGTGGCAGCTGTCCAGACGTGTGTCTATGAGGATCAATTCCCTTGGCTTTTCCCGAGAGCCGACGAAGAAGGTCCCCCGGGACCCCAGCGGCGAGCTCTGGCTGTCGGTATCGTAAAGGTTACGAGGTGATGATCTGAGTTGGGGAGTGGCGACGAACTGTGGGTAATATACCACCGGCCAAGGGCGTTGTGCGTGACGGCCCTGGGCGAGAGTCATGTATTGGAGGTAGAGACCCCGCGGTCTAACGGTTGGTCAACTTCATCCCACAACACGTCACGAATACTCACGCGGTCTATAGTGAGTCGTCGTTTGGTTGTCGATTCGTCTTGGGCAGGATTTGGATTTCGCAGTCTGGGGCTCGAGAACACCCGTCTCCGATTCGGTCCTTGTCCCCCAGGCAAGCTATCCGAATTGGTGTTGAAACGCGTTGATTTCTTGCGTCGCGATTTCCCCGTTTGTTGCCGATGGAGAAAGGGTCGCAGATTGGCCGATGACTGAACTTCTGGAACCCGGTTGTCCCCCTTACGTTGAAATCTCGTCTCGTTAGGTTGCCGATCCTCCTGCATTCCAGTAGATCCAGGCTCAGGGAGCTGAAACCAGTGGGGAAGTGTTCTTGAGCGTCTATTTGAGCGATCGGCGAGCTCGCCTCTAACCGACAGCCCAAACCCTGACCGCTGCAAAACTGATCCCTAGCACGAGGCTGGGCTATTCTTCTGGAGCTGGGGCGACCTCTCTGTACTTGCACCATGTCTAAACGGTCGAGAAGCGACTCGCTTGATGCCGCAACCGCACCGCAGATCCACCGTACCCTAACGGCCAGCTTGAAGTCGGAGACACCAGACATCGGAGGAGTACCTCCTCATCGAAGGGCTACAAGGGGTGTCGAATCTGTTCGTATAGAAGAAGGCGCGGATCGTAACGCTGTAATGCGAGACGCCATACTGCGGCTTCACCAGGATGACAGGAGGGTAATCGGTGACCCAATCGTATTGTGAGTCATCGTCCCAATCTGCATGCCGATGTTCCCCCAGGCTCCATACTCATGTACCTCCTGAAGGCAAAGCATCGATGGTTCAATGAACATGACATTCGAATGGTATGTGAGAAGAAGGGGCATAGTTCGGCGTTCGTTTCTAAGAGCTTGAGAACTTCAAAAGGCTGCTAGATTACCAGGTCCGCGAAAAGTTAGAGCCGCGAGAATCCGAGCCAGAAAACTTATGGAGACCCGCTCCAGTTAGAACGCGATCACTGGACATGCACCCCCACCGCAGCAGCATCGTGTCCGGAAAACAGAGTCAGGCCCAGGCGTTGTTGTCCACGCTTCTTGGAGGCGGAGAGTCGATCTGCGATCCTATAGTCATCGACGATGTAGAAGAAATGTGAGTGCCGTTATGCCGTATATCTGGTGGAAAAATCGAAGAACCTTCCGAAGTGTAGAGTCTACGAGGAACCATTCCGTAATTGATCCTGGTTCCTCGGGGACCAGTCGTGCATTAGCACAGAACCACGCTGGAATAGCTGGTGAGAAAAATCTGTGTTCGGGATCTGGCGAGAGGGACCATGCTTAAAGCCACGGGTAGAACAAGACGAGCTTGATGATCGTTCCGCAAACTATAGGTCAGAAGATTCAGAGGAAGAAGAGCCGGATTCCGGTGCGATTGACGAGGACTCGGACGCCGATAGGAACGCAGCCCCCTTACCACACCCTGCATTCAGTCCCCAACTTCTTCCCGCCCTCACTCACGATTGGGATTTGAGCGAAGAGGAAATTCTCACAAACGAGGCGCCACCCCCTCCATCTCGGAAGACCGGTCCCCCAAAAGGACGTAAAAAACGTCCTGAAACAGGGCGCTCTGGCATTGCTACAGTCCCCCGTGACAGTGCGACGGCTATCGCGCATCCTTCCCGTAAACATATCCAACTTCCCCTCCCTCCGAATGGCAGGGCTCGTAGGCTAGTCTACTCCTCCGCGCTAGACATATGGTGCGCAGTGACGATGCGTGGTGATGTCCAATTCATCAACGGCATCGAACAGTAAGATGACCCTATTGCAAATCACGCGCCTTATTAATTGATTACGACTTTCCTCGCCTAGTACCAGGATTTCAGACCTTTCTATGCCGGGGAAAAGTCACCATCACGTCGAAGATGTTTGCCTCGTCGGAAACACGTTGGTTATCGGCTACGGTGCCCTTGACCGGAGTGTCGAGACACAAATCGAGACCCTCAATTTAAATGAGTTTGTCAACGAAAACGTGCCGTTCTCGCATCAACTTCGTTCGCATAAGGGCTAACGCGTATTACCTTTGTAGGACCGGTCATTTTTTCGAAACGCCCTGCTTCACCCCCCACATTGTGATAGGGGGATCAGCTCTCTGGCGCCCGTTGATAATCTGCGTTTCTTATCTGGCGGTTACGACAAACGGATTCATTTGTGGACGTTCTCCTCCAACGACTCCTCAGTCAAAACGAACGACATGAAACTCTACCTCAACACACCTGTAAGGGCGATTGGATACGCTCCCGAGACCAAAACGGCGTACATAGGGTCTGGTAAACGAATTTGGACACTCAAAGTGGAGAAACCAACCAACGCGAAAGGTCTACCGATTTCGAGTGAAGTGAACAGTATCCATGTCAATATTCATGAACCGGATCTTGTGGTACTCGAGGTAACGTGTCAAACACACTGATCTGTTCAAAGCATGGCAATCGACTTACGGCATCGGTAGGTAGACGATTTAGACGAACAAGTGCAGCTATTTGATATTCGAGCTGGGGGGTTCCAAACTCAGCCAATCGTCCGCTTCGGGCATCGAACACAGGCAAATGGGCCAGCGCGTCATTCCCTGCCTTCATATCGGTATACCAGAGGATCGCTAAGTCATTGTCATTTCGCACGAGGATTCGGCGACGGATACGTATTCGTGTGGGATTTTCGCAACCCTAAAGTGGGTAAATTTTGCGTATTTTCGGGAACAACATTGGCTCGCTTACACCTGGGCTTGAAACACAGAGAGTCGTCGTAAAGCTCGAATCTCAGGATGTAAAGCGGAATGTGGTGCAGACTGCGATTTCTGGATTGGACGTTGCCGCGTTTAGTACCGGTGTAGTCACAATTTACAACCAGGTGTTGTAACCCCGTTGGATTTGGTTTGTCATATCGGACTAAGGGACATCGAAATCCACGATCGCTATCGATAACGGTGGAGCTCCGTAATCTGATGAGGAGGGCACGCCTTGGGAGATTCGCGAGTAATAATCAGGCAAATTCACTGGAGGAACCTGCATTTCCCACAGTTGCTTCATGCGCTCCTCAGCTGATTTCATTTGATGTTCTTGTGCAAATCTAGAGAGCGCCGGGTTCCCCATAGCGTCACTTGCATCGATTTTAGGACTGGAGCAAATACGTAGAGGGCGAGGAAAGGGTTGCGCTAGCGAGAAGGTCGTCCCCCCACACATGATCTTGAGATTTTACGATGAGTATCAAATACGGCTGCCTCATTGCATCGTCGAATACCGGTCTTTACAACGAGTATCCCGATCTCGGAACAACAGATCGGAAAGAGGGAAAGAGCATGATGAGGAAAGCCGGCGAAAATCCTGTAACTTGACCATATGTGTGCTCTGATGGAAAGCCAAAATTATTGGACGCCGTAAATCAACGTGGGCCGACCAGGAGATGGCACGCATGACCAGGCTTCTTGCCGTCATTACCCTCGGACTTGAAGAGATCATCGGGGGATTTAGTGTCAACTTAACACCGATAATCAGTACGATGAACGGTTTATGGGGTCGAGATGTACGTGTAACGCGTAGCTCGCTGGCCCCGGACTTGAACGAGTTGGTACTCCATTTCTTGCTATCATTCTTCGTGCCTTCTTCCAATGTGACGGCGGGGAACGTTACGGGTGACAGTGGTCACAGGAACAGACGCGGGGAAAAGCAGCTCGACGTGTCCTCATCATGTCCAAAGCTCTCAAGTCGAAAGCGCAGGTGGTGGTACGTTCTTCCTTTTCATCTCCGGACGCTATTCGTCAACTGATAGTAATGATAGCGTATTCTGGTTCCTGCCGCCAAAGCAGCACCAACTCCACCTGTTGGTCCGGCACTTGGTGCGCGTGGCGTCAAGTCTATGGACTTTTGCAAAGAATTCAACGCCCGGACCGCACACATCGAACCCGGTACTCCTACTCCCACCCTTATCACCATCCAACCGGATAGGACCTTCACGTTCATCACAAAGACCCCACCTACGTCTCACTTCCTCAAGAAGGCCGCCAATATCGAGAAAGGCACCGGAAAACCCGGTCATGAGGTCGTCGGGACGATCAGTCTCAAACACGTATTCGAGATTGCAAAGATAAAGGCCACGGATGACCACCTCAAACATCTCCGGTTAGAGGCCATCGCCAGCACCGTTGTCGGTTCGGCAAAAACGCTTGGTATCCGAGTGGTACCGTGACCGCGTGAGAAGTCCGAAAAAGTTTGCATGCTTTATCATCCGTTATACTGAAACTGGTATTTGTTTCAAGCCAACAGGACGAAGGCTGCCAATGTGCGAGAAGGCCAATAGACCGCCGACCAGGGACAGGTGCCATTCACCGGGTGATTGAATGGACTCGGGTGGCTTGGGTGTGTTTATTTGTTACTCGTATGGCAAGATGGGGCATAGTTTATGGGCCTGGGGATTGGGTTTGAGCGGAGAGATTTAGCGTCTCTGACCGGGACGTTCGTATCGGACAGTTGATAGGGAGCTACCGTACTCTAGAGCCTTTTCTGCCTGTTTCGAGCGCGTTTGATGGCGATGAGATTTGTACTTTCTGCCCCCTTGTAACGGCCATGCTGCATCCACATTCCCTTGCCCGCACCGGTGGGTGATCTTTTACGTCGGATCCAGACTCTAAGCCGATTTCTGCCTTTTTCAGAAAGCGATTTGGCTCGCCTCGTGCTCGGTCTAATTTTCAAAACGGATCCTAGCCCTCCTTCCCTCCCCCCACAGTTGGAGTTTACCGCGGGCAGGTCACAGGGATATATCTCCCTCCCCTGTTCCGGATTGTGAGAGATAGAGGGCGAGTTGGTGCACATCATTCACCCCTACCTGAGCCCAAAATTCCAGAGGTGAAATGCGGGGGGGAGTGAGATCAGAAAGGTCAGTTCTGGATGCCCGCTTACCCGTGGCCCAAGAAGTGTCCCCTTTTGTTTTGTTTATTATCCATCCTATATTCTGTGCGGCACACACCTTTATTTAATTCCCATCTCGCCTCCAGATCTACACCAACAAAAGCGAAAAAGGTTGGAGTCTCAGAATCACTCGCCCATCCTCCGCGCCCTTTGGTGGGACACATCATACGCATGTCTTGCTTTTTCCGCCAAACCTGAAAACGAGACTGCACGTTGCCGATCGCTTCAAATTTTTTCATCAACCAGGAGGTTGCTGCAGCATTGGGAAAACCCCTCCTGGTTCCCGCTATAAAAGCACTCATGCGTTTACACGACTGTTCCCCATCCGTCTTCGCGGTCTTCAATCCCCCCCTTCAGCTTATACGACGGCAATGTCTTCTGCTGCTAACGAGATCCTTTCCTGGACGTCCAAGGACCCCCGTCAGAGCCAGCTTTTCAGCTCATGGGGCGTTGTATATCGTTTCCAGGTGAGTTTTCACCACGTTTCACGTCGTGATATCTTATATGGCGACCGTTTTTGCTGATAACGCACCCGTTATCTTTTATCTCTCTGCTGCGCCTCGTGTGATAGACCGACACCGGTAGTGGTGGTCAGAATGTGACTTCTCTCTGGCGCGCCATCCGTCCCACCAAAGAGGAACGAGTGGCCAAACTCGAGTGGGCAGCTAACGGAGGCTTAGGACGTGCGACCATTGGAAAGGTACCGCACCATTTTCGCAACCAGTTGCACCTGCAACCGCTTGTTCACACACAAGCCTCATCATGTACAGACAGTAGTCCCGATGGCCGACCTTGTAAGGCAGGACCCTCGAGCTTACGTACGTCCAAGAACCCTATTTGTTTCACTCCCTGTCTTCTTCATATTAACTGGGACGGCAATCTCTCGTAGGGATGGAGAATCTTCAACGGACCGGACGGTTATCAATACCGATGGGGCCCCAGTCCGTCCAACAACGGAGATATCGTCGTACGTAAACGTTTCCCGGTCCATTCTCCCCAATCACAGCACCGCCTGATGCTCTGCTCGCCATCCAAACAGCTCCAAGATCCAAACGGCCACATCATCGCTCGTTTGCAAACCATCACGCCGACCAAGTACAACATTGGAGACGTCTACCGTGAGCTCCACTACATACGGTCTGCTGGTGCCGGCGTCGTGGTGAGTGTCTTGGACCCTGTCGATCTTTCCTTCCCCGAGCACGCCTGCCGAACGTCTATCCAACCCCCCGGGGCGTTCTTGCCTCGCGAGGGTCAGCTCAACGGCGGTTTTGAATCGCAGGTAAACGCCGTTCAGTTTCGCTGATTACTTCCGGGTTTCCCTTTCTCTATTCAGATGCACCCGCCGCTGATGGACACCGTAACGGTGACAGCGATGCTTTATCAGTTCGTTACTGCTTTTGGCCTATGAGCCCAGAGTTATGAGGTTCTGGCCCCTCGTCCTTCTATCTCACCTGGCAAACCATCACTCTGCCTCCTTCAGCCTGTCGCCTTTTTTTTTCACCGACGAACGATGGAATCGAAGACATGCGCGTGCACATTTTCAGTATTTCTACTCCCCCCCTCCCTCTCTCCTCCTCTGCCAATCTGCAGATATGGATCCCCTTTGCCATTCCATACACCTTTTTCTTTACCCCTCCTAGCTTTGTTTGATCAGCGTTGATAATCCCGCCGGTCGTGTTCCTCCATCCAATCCCCTTGTACATACGATAAAACCCCTCGCTGATCTGTGAATACTGTTCAATTGTAGTATAGCTGTGGCGAACGTCGAAACTTGTTGTAAAATCGAACACCGCTCTTTCTACCTTCGGGGACTCCTTTTCAGGGTCGAGTGGAGGATAACAGGGGGACCCATATCCACTCTGAGGTGTATTCGAGATGTTTCTACTGGCTATTCACAGTTTCGCCTTGGTTTCGGGTCCTCGTTGGCCCGGCGCCGGCGCGACAACGTCGAGAATCGAGTCAACGGTGGTAATAACCCACTCAGTCCCTTCATCAGATGCCAACCACCTGTCCTCGTCATTCGTTTCGTATCCCTGACCTTGAGACTCGCGGCCTTTCAGTAGACCGAAAACGTGGCTTGTCAATTGAGGACCAACTCCACCCTCTGCCCTCAAACAAGCGCTGCCGACGACGGAAGTCATGACGCGACTCAGGTTTCCACGCTCATCTGTGCTCGTGCCCGTCCCTACGAGAATTGGAGAGGATGATGTCGTTGATGGTGTTGATCGTGGCGTAGCAGAATTCGCGGACCCCAACCCACGCATCCCGTCTCCGTTGCTCCCGCCTCGACCGCCGGACCCATGGTTCACGTCGCTCGTAACGGAGAATGGAGACAGCACGGAACCGTAAGCCTGGATAATGAAGGCTAGAATCGAGATTCCAAGATCGTTCCAGAAGGTTCGCAGGGTTCGCGAGCGCGTGTGGGTGTTGGTGTAGGTTTGTTGTTTTTAAAAAGGCGATTACCGAAAATAAACAGAGCGCAGATCAGTAATGGAAAATAAACGGAAGCCAAAAGAAAAAAAGGCCATTTCCGATCGATATAGATGTTAATGGTATCTCGGTCCACACCGGGGGGATGGTGTAACGCAGAACGGTATAACGGTAAATGGATGAATGGTGATGCAAGTAGGACCAGATGAGGAAACAGACGCGCGTTTGGCGTGAAGAGGAGAGAGAGAATTGGAAACCGGAGGAAGAGGGACGACAAGAGGCAAGAGGTGCCGTGATATGATCTGCAGGAGCCACCACTTTTTAATCCTCTTGTCATCTCCACCTCGTAACATCGTGGGACGGGAGCGGGAAAAGGGAACAGAATCAGGAACGATGCCAAATAGGGCCTGGCAAAAGAAATGCCTTTTGATTCCTCCCCAAAAGTCCCTCCGAGATCCGCTGTTGATTGCGTGCGGATCGCGGAGGGAAGGGTTAAGCTCGAATAAAACCGAGACCCGTTCCGTCGGTTCGACTTGGAAAGCCTAACGTGAAACTGGGTGTCGGTGTAGAAGCAAAGCACGGGGGATGTGACACGTTGCCGTCGGCCGAAGTGATCACGAACAAACGAGAGACAGAGAACAAAACGAAGTGTAGGGGGAAGGTTTGGAAATGTGATGACTCACCCATGAAGTCTGGATGGTATGAACTCAGTTTATCGTGGAGCTTGTCCGCGTAAGGGTCGTAAATCGAATCCCACAGGGTCCGACCACGCGCGACAACGGCGTCCTTGTCCTCCGTCCTGGTGATTTCAGGAGGGTCTGGAGTGAAATATGCACGATGAAACGCGAACCTGCTGAGGGTTTTGGGGAGGCGTTCCTTAACGTCATCCTCCAATGCGGATGTGAGCTCCGCCAAACTGAGGATGACCTGAGTGAGACCCGAAAAACAAGACGAACACGCGTGAGCCCCAAGAGCTAACAATAAAATCGCGCACGCCGCCGTCGCACTGATCGGGACTCACCCTGGGCACTCCAACAAAAACTGTGCTCTTGAACGCGCTCTCACGCATCAACGCTGCGATATTGACCGCCCGTTCGATGCCATGCCTCGTTGCGACATCGCCCGGATCTTTCCTGGTCGCGAAAGAGTAAAGATGTCTGACAGATGCCGGGAGGTTCGCGGTCAACAGAGTGCAAGTCTGATAAGTACACTCCTGATGAGCGACCGTCCAAAGGATGAAACCGAGGATCTCCCTGACGAACCGTAAGCACCAACCATGCGGTTTCCGCGTTCTTCTGCTTCGCATCGAGCAAGGTCGACTTGAGAACTCCGTTGAGCTGTGGAAGTGGTGGTAGTTGAGGAGGGTTTGGACCCCTGAGCTTGAGTAGGTGTTTGACGGTGGACGGGAGTTTCATCAGGATCGCCGAAACTTACGTCAGTAGTGAGTATGCGGTGTACGACCTACCGAACTGCTGTAAAGGCGTAGACTCAGCGATCCGTGCTCTCTCACTCTCTTCGATACCATGTCTCGCGTGCCCCAGGTAGGTTCTGTTCGCGAGTGTCCATGAATCACCAGTCCCTAACCTTGAGTATCCGTTCCAGTTCAAAAAAGAACAAGTGATATAAATTTCGTCGCAACTGTTCCTTATACATATCGGTCGCCGGAAGAAATCAACGAAGAGAATGCCAGCACCACTACCTCTCCTTCCGCGGCCGATGCAAGGGGCGACGCTATGAAAAAAACTCTACCGGCTCGCGGGAAATTTCGAATAACAGGGGGTATACAGACTAGAGGGTAAAAACGACTACTTATTAACGTACGCCCAGCCAAGGTCGCTCAAGGTGTTGCTACCAGGAACGAAGAGCCGGTCGGCGTTGTTTACATTGAACATATCGTCCATGAAACCGAATGGCGCACAACTCTTGAGTTTGGGTTCATTCTTGCAGTAGTCGATGGCCTTGGAAGTGAAGTCCCAGATATGATCCATGCTGGGCTGGCCACCGCCGTTGAAGTTCTATAAGCGCATGCACAGAGTTAGCCGCCTTTGCCAACAAGACCAAACAGCAATGGACAACGGACCTGACAAGCGAACTCGGTCAGACGCATGGGCTTCCCGTAGCCAGACCACTTTTCGACGTATGCCACCAAGTCTGCGAACTCGACGTCATACCAGTGGATACTTACCTCGTCGATACCACAGTCGCCACCACACTGGCTCAAGAAGTCGTCCATCCATTTCTTGCCGTCGGGATTGGAAGTGGTGCAGGGGCTACCAAGTGTGTAACCTTTGTCGCCAAGGGGCCGAATATACTGGTTCCAAAGTTTAACACCCAACGAAGGGGGCATCTTGCCCTGCCCATCTTGGTTGACCCTGGAGAAGGCGGGATCAACTCGAGACGGGGAATGAAGAAGAAAGCGATTTTACGTACTCGTTGAAACCAAATATGAGCCTGGCGTAACCATCCTGGGCGTGTTTGACGAATTGGTCGATCTTGTCCTGGCCGGAACCCCATAGCATGATGCTTGTAGGAATGCCACTGGCCTTAACAGAAGAAGGGACCTCAGCACTCCACAAGTGGATCATCCCGAGGTTCTTGGAAGCCGTGACGAGCGAAAGCCTCGGGTCGTTACCAAGAGCCCAAGCCAATCCGAGCCATTTTTTACCGTTGGTCGCGGTGGTCGGGGTCTTGGTCTCGACGCTCTTTGGAGGTTGGGTGCTCGACGAGGAAGGCTTTACAACATCACCCTTTGGGGGGTTGGGAGTGTTGGGAGTGTTGGTTGGTTGTGGAGTGGAGCTGGAAGGCCTGGGCTTGCATCGTTTGGAACCACGCTTCTTCTTGGCAATACCGTGGTGGTTTGGAAGCTGCCTGGCCAAGTGGTCGGGCTGGATAGAGAGGGCGAGGGTCTGGGATGGAGCGAAAGTGCAGAGGAGGGTAGCGAGTGTGGATAGCGCAAGGATGTTGAGAAGGTTGATGGCAGGCATCTTCTTCAAGGGTCGTTAAAGAGGGAGAGTAAAGAATGACAATGCGTCTGGGACGAGAGCGACGGAGAGAGAGGAGAGGACTGAGGAAGGAACAGGAAGAAAACGGGACAGTGTTTTTATGGTTGCTCAAGCTTAAGTAATCAGATGCGACGGCAACAATCGGCTGTCATCCCAAGACAACCCAAGATGGCAACCCCCTGACCGTTGATGGATAAGTCCCTGATGGCAACCCCAGCAGTCGGAGAATAAATTCATTTCCCACGGTCGTCCCTCTTTCACACGCTCGCCACCGCTCTCTTTTTCTTCTTTGACCACCAAGTTTTAGTCAGGAAAGAAACCGGTTCACTCTCTTCTTCTGAGCGAATACCCTCAATTCCTCTCACCCATCCTCTCAACGTCTCCCAATGTCTGACGCCCCCGCCGCCCCTGTTCCAGAAAATGGCGTGCCTCCCGTTGCTCAAGATTCAAAGACCGCCACCGTGACCCCCGGTTTCAAGGTATCCCATTTCCCAAACAACTTGCCGCCATCACTTCCTAACTCCCTCCTCATCAGGTCTTTGCTGGAAATCTTGCGTATTCCACCACGGATGAAGGGCTGAAGGCCTTCTTCGAGCCAGTTCAGAGTGACATGTCAGCAAGATCTCCCCTTTCCTCTGCTCCATTCGCTCATTTTTCGCTGTTACTCTACAGCATCAGCGCTCAGGTCATTCTGCGCAGGTCTCGCTATGGCATTCGTTCCGCTGGTTACGGCTTCGTCTCTTTCACCAACATCGAAGCCGCCCAGAACGCCGTCGAGACTCTGAACGGAAAAGAGCTCGAGGGTCGCCCGCTGATCGTCGAGATCGCGAGACCAGCGGATGAGAAGGAACCCAGGCCGAAGAAGACCAAGAAGAGATCCATGGGCAGACGAGGTCCCAAGTCTGTCCCTGGAGAAGTCACCGACGCTGAGGCGAATGGTGAGACAACCGAAAAGGCTGAAACCGCTCCTGCTACCGAAGGAGTGGAGAAGCCCAAGAAGAAAAAGAAGAGGGCTTTCGTAGGCACTTTCGTTCTTGCCACGTCACAATCGTCCTGACCCTCGTCCTTAGCGCCGCTACAAGCCCAAGTCTAGCGAAGGAGAGGCCACCGCTCCTGTCACAGACGCCCCCCCATCTGATGCGCCCGCAGAGGATGCCCCAAAGCCAAAGCAGCGCAAGCCCAGGTTTCCTCGTCCCCCCCGCCCTGCCGGCGAGGATCCGATCGGCGAACCCTCCAAGAGCGTTCTCTTCGTTGCCAACCTCGGCTTCAACATCGACGACGCCGGCCTTGCCGCCCTCTTCACTGATGCTGGCCTCAAGGTCAACTCTGCCCGTGTTGTTCGAAAGAGGTGGGGCAGGTTCAGAAGGAGCAAGGGTTACGGCTTCGTTGACGTTGGTGATGAGGATGAACAAAAGAAGGCCATCGACGCTCTCCAGGGCAAGGAGGTCGGTGGCCGCGCCATCGCCGTCAAGGTCGCAGTCAATGCTCGTCATGAAGAAAACAATGCTGAGAAGGATGTCACCGACAGCAAGACCCCTGATGCTGTTGTTGAGGCCGCTTCCTAGACCGTTCCCCCAGTTAACGCCCACTCCTCCATAGTATTCATGATTTCCCCTCCCACGTCCACTGTCCCATTACTTCTCTTCTCCCTCAGTTATGGACCCTCTCCGGCTGCATTTAGAAGCGGAGAGATTCAAACGGGAAATTACGTTTTCGTTCCCAGACCGGTGCGTGTGTTATTTGCTCCTCGGCGACGCCAGGACTGTTGTCTTTCATCCTTCCACTGTCCGGTGTCGTGTTCCGTTTCTTTTTCTGATACGTTGATAACTTGCCAAAACGTTACCACTGTCGTATTGGGTCACCTTGAATATATACGACACTTTTACATCACCTCGTGTTTCAAGCAAGCGGTTCGATCGGCCCCACGTGGTTATCATATTCCCCCCTCTCATTCTCATGTCTGACGAAGACGACTATCTCTCGGACAAGTTTTTGGCCCAACTCGAGGCAACTTCGGAGCCTCGGCAGTCAAAATCATACACTGAGAGGAGGAAGCAGGCTCTGAAACAATCCCAATTGCTTAATGAACAAAACCGGAGGAAGAACCAGAAACAGATGGAACTGGAAGCACGAGAGGAGGGCTTGCGGACAAGCTTGATTCAGAAGGCCCAAGAGGAAGCTATGGAGAGTGGGAAACAGAACAAGGCGTTGGCGATCATGATGAAGATGGGTTTCAAGCCGGGACAGAGCCTTGGAGAGAGTCACCACGAGAACTCATCTTCCTCTTTCATCGGCGGGAATCTTGGGAATGCTCGGACTTCAGACACGGCTGGCGCCACCGGAGAACACGATGCCGAGGCTGAGACATTGACTCCACCATCCGAACCTCGAACCTCGATACATGGGGCACACAAGCACCGCGTCGAACCTCTACCAATAAAAGAGTGGTCCGGTGAGCCCCTCGGCACCTCCTAGTAGATGACACGCCTAATCCCTTACCTCTTGCTCCTCAACACCCGCATCACAAAATCTCCAGGCAAGACTGGTATTGGTGGAGTAAAACGCCCCCCCTCCCCGAGCAGGCTTGAACTGGCGGCTAAGAGAGCCAAACAATTTGAAGCCCTCAGTGCCGACGAGTTCCGAGATCGTGTGCGGAGAGAGTACGAAGACCGTAGAGCGGAAGGGAAGTTGAGACATGCAAGGACAACGTGTCTCAATCTTGATACGAATTCCGATGTCAAGGTACGGGTGGACACTTCGTTGAGAGACAGTGCCCTTGGGTTTGCATCTCATCTTGCCTTCCCTTTAACTCAGTTCAATCTATTCTGGCTCGACCCAGCGATTCCGGAATCGTTCCCACCTGGATTATTGGAGGCACTGGAAGAGTTGTGGTCCCCCTCACCTCCAGACGTTCTGGACCCAAATTCCTCAGATATTACGGAGCCCGGGCGTGGGGAGGGGACCGAGGCTGGATCAGCCGCTCGCTTAAGAGCCCAGATGCAAGTCGATGCACTCCGACCTTTAGACTCGACATCCTCCGGGAGCGACGAGGATCAGGATGAAAAGCGCCTGCTCTGCATGGGAACTGGTGTGGATTTCGACCGAAAAGATTCCACTGAGAATATCGCAGTATGGCCAGAGGAAACCTTACTCCAAGTTGGTGAATACTTGCGGTTGAGCGTGAGTCGTTTTCTGCGATTTACTTCCTTGGCCGTCATCGCTCGCATCAGTTCCTCTCAACATCACTCCATTGTTTGGGTGACATTGGTAGCATGGCCTACCGTGCTTACCGTTCTATTCTACTATTCATCCTGCACGACGCCTTTCGGCTCCGAACTTATCTAACGTCCAGGCACCACAACGATTGGAGCAAGTTCTCGACTACCTACGGAGCAGGTACCACTACTGCTTCTGGTGTGGGGTACAATACGCTTCCGCCGAGGAGCTGGAAGCTGAGTGCCCTGGCTTAACAGAGGAGGAACATGATTGATTTCGGATCGTCCTGGCATTTTTCTGTTGGACGTCTGACATCAGTTTCGGATCTGTCTCTATGAGGGGCGGGCCGCCGACGTCAACTTGTGGTTCTGATCATCACGGTGGAAGGGCGGGAGAGCGGTCGATATTCGGTCGAAACCTCTGGGATCGAGGGCTCAATGAGAAGGTGCGGAAGTCGCCTTTGTACATTGTTCCAAACCTCGAAACTCTATACACCGATCCTTTCCATCCCATTTCTGCGGTCGCTCGCCAATCATCATTGCTGGATGTACCTTGTTTCCGAATCTCCGGGCTCTTCGCTATCGCAGCTGTCCGATTTACCGCCAATGTTCGATCCCAGTCGCATGGTCCCAGCCAGATCACCGAGGCACGCAGATACACACGCAAATTAGGTACACGTATCCCCTTGCCGCGACCCTTGAGGCCTGAGGCACCGCATCACGACGATCCCTGCCCGTTCCACATACGCTGGTCTTGTGGGGGATAAAATTGGTGTCCGTTGTCTGTTCTATCACATACCACTGGACTAGTCCTTGGGGTCTGAGGTCCAAGTGCGCCACAAGGATAGGGTGGAATGGACCTACGGAATCGGTTTTACGCTGGATGCATTCCGAGACGGATGGATGCTGCGTTTGGCCCGCGCATCTTAGGCCGATTTACCTATTCACGGCGATGCGGAGGGACATTTGCAAACTGGGGACAGAATAGTTCAATTGGTTGTAAGGCACGCCCAAGGTAACCCGTATCCACGCTGGATGGCCGACGTTTACGCGTATATAACCGTACGGGGTGAGAGAAATCTATCTGGCTTGGATTGAGTCCCTGAATATCGGACTTCCGCGGTGAATGGTGACCGGCGACTGTTCCTGTCCCAGCGGCGAACGGGTCCTTTCATGTCTTTTCTCGAGCTGCCGATGAGTCCGGTGATCCAAAATCTAAACCACATCTTGGAGCCGTTCTTCGAAGATGTAAATTGCATCAAAACCGCAGCTGTGTAGTTGCGTATCTCCACCATCCCGCAGTCATTGGATTCAATGGTCCGTCGTCAGGCAATACAGGTGTGAAGAGGAGTCGGTCTGATTCAATCACTTCGAACATCCCTCCCCTGGCTTGGCTTATCGATACAGGAACGGGAAGCGTAACTCTTTCCCCCCTCGCAACCATCTAGAGTCCGACATCCGGCAATCCCACTTGGAGCGTGATTTATTCATACAGCGTATCAGTTACCTTTCACGCGTAGTAGCGAGTACCGCGTGGCAATAGGTTTTTTTTTTCGCCCTGTAACATTCGACAAGTTGATGATCGATGCAGCCGGGCTTCCTTATGGAATGTAATGTGTCACTCTCTTTCCCCAGTTGCCTTGGTATACGTCCAACTGTAACCAACGGAACACTACATTGTTATAAGGGTAATACAAAACGTTACAAAGTGGTCGTTTACAAGCAGGGCATTGCCTGCCACGACACGCAGTTCAGAAGGCTGCAAGCCCGATAAGCTGGGTGTTGAACCCGGCTACGTCGTCGTGCCAAAACAAGATGTTGTGGGGAGAGAGAGGGAGAGAGAGAGGGCCAATCATGATGGAGGAATCAGGCGGAAGTGTGGCATGTACGAAGATTGGGCGACTCTCTGAAGGGCAACGAGTTCCAGGTGGTCGATGTCGATGATCCCAGGTAGGACACGATACTTGGTGTGCGACGGATCCGCCGCTCTGTACTGCATTTGCTGGTTCAACCCAAGGGTCAGTGCATCGGAATTCAAGTAGATAGGCGAGATGCCACCTCAAAGAAGAGTTTCATTCTCTTCGCCACCTCGGTAGCGAGCTTTGCACGGCTAATGTAATCAACGCTCTTCCGCCAGTTCAGCGTTCGAATCTACGTAATGCGCGTAGATAATATCCATGCGATAAAGAGCGAGACACAGTACCGACCTGACTTGACCATTTTCCATACGGCAACCACTGCGAAAGCTGATTCGAGACCACGAATGAGCCGGACAGACGAAGTTGGACGTACCTCGAGCCTCATGGAGATTGAGGACTTGGAACCGACGAACATCCTGTCATCTCTTCCGTCCAGGCCGGTGTAACATCCCCTCAGTGCGTCAATAAGAGGGTAACCGCACTTTCCGTTCACTTTGAACACTATCATTTCTTGCAGCTGATCCCGGGGGGTGGGATCGGTCCTTTTTCTACGATATTCACGTTGGGGGATGCAGGCGCCATCATCACAACCGCACATGCACGAGTCCATGAGTGTAACACTGGTTAAATCCTTACAGACATTTCATGAATACAGCCTTATCGCGCACTGATATGCAAGAGCGCTCACCCGGCTGCCCACCGTACCACTGAGTGAGTTGGGCACCGCAGTTGAAGCCTCGTTGCCTGTATAACTCATCTAGAGCCCAGTTAAAGGTGGAGAGGACAGAAGATGGGCGCCGATGATGACTATCTCTGGAGTCGTAGGAGGCGGGGTTGTATTACGAGAGAAGTTCGTGCACTTAGGGCCGTCCTCAATTCGTTGTGGGGAAAGGACGGCTGCCCCACACTTAAAGCGATGAGACCGCTGGGATAGTTCCTGATGGTTCTGGGAGAACTGGTGAAGGACCCTGGCGAAAAAAAAGACGTCCAAGGAAGCTGTGCAAGGGGGGCTGCGAAAAGAAAACCGCCCAAGCTCTGCCAACTAATGGCAAATCCCGTTAGCTCTCGTCGCGTTCCGAACTGTACAACGAAAGTCATCCCACATAGCGTGAGGCTCAGTCGAGCTTCGACCTCATCGATTGCATGCGCATGCCCACGGACGACGACGACCGCATACCTCAGAAGAAAGGATCAAATAGTCAGTCACCATCCATGACTCGACGTCGACGACGACAGGGATGATCATCGTTGTTTCAGACCCGATCATCTGCCAACGTAGCTATGGTTGTATGCGTGGGAGCAGGAAACATGATCGTACAGTTGTCCGGCTAGAGATTGTGCGCGGCCAGGTAAAGCGAAGAGGAAGGGAAGCAACAGCTCAATGCCCTCTAGTTACGTAGACAACACCGGTAGGGCGCCCCGAGAGTCGCAATCGAACTCAGCGGAAGCAGGCGGCCTCGGGGTGAAGGCGCTTCCATGCAGGAGCATGGGAAACAAACAACGGGGGTGAGAGGGCACCGGAGATGGTACGATATGGATATAGTGGATAATAAAAATAAATGAACCGACACAAAGGAACATGCCATCAAGATCATTTGCAGAGGTCTGGATTGTTTGGCGAGTGATATAGAGCGGAGGAGAGGGGCGGAGAGAGCGACAGCAGGAGAACAGTGGAACACGATGGGATAATGAGAGGAGGATGCAGACGTAGAGAAACAAGAAAAAAGAGAAGTACGAAAGTTGTCAAACGGGTGTGCGGAATAATCAAAATCGACGTGTCAACACCGATTGATGGGGAAGGGGGGGCACATGAAGGAGAGTGTACTAGAGTTTGACGAGAAGACAGTAGAGTCCGGAGAGATTGTCCTTTAACAAACACCGACAGCAACAAAAAAAGATTGTCCGAGGATTAATGGCAAGTGGGGTGGAAACCATGCATGAAGTGGATCAGGCGAGAGGCGACACACATCGTTGCACTAAGTTGTTTCCGGGGAAAGATGAGATCACAACAACGTCCCGGTCCTCGGCGAGGGAATAGTCAGGCGTCAGCCGTTCGGCACGACGGGGGACGTGGCTGTTCTCATCATCAGACTCGGCAGGGGAAGATGATCCGTCACTCCTGTGCGGAATATGGGAGACAAAGACGGGGGGAAGAGTGGGAAGCGAAACCGGGTTAATGGTCGGGCTCTGAGAGCGTCTGCGAGTGCGGTGGGCGAAAGTTGGGGAAACAGGCGAAGACGTAGGTGTCTTGCGTCGGACAAAGGTGGAAATCGGCATGTTTGCGGATGATTCTGGATCATTTACATGCCTGTGCCTCGATTCTGGGCCAAGCTTCAGAGCGGAGGGCCTGTGGCGAGGTGAGGTGGTCTGCGAGGGCGTGTCAGTGGTATAAAGCAATCCTCGATCACAAGAACGTACCCGGGTAGGGAGTTCAGTGTCTGTTCCATCGCTAGAAAGCGTGGAGGCACTCCTTCGATGGGAGTGAGACTGAGAAGGACGTTGTAGGGATGAGCAGTCAGATCGAGGACGGGTGGCCAGACTCACGATGGGCGCGCCGTAGGGAGAATACCTAGCAACACGAATCCTGGATGAGATGTGCTCATGGATCGGCTCATGCTCAGACGAGACGACAATGGAAGGAGAAGAAAACTCCTGTGTAGGAGAAGACGAGGACTTGTTGTTGTTGTTGTCGAGTCCAAGAGAGGCCATGAGTTCGACGAAGGAAGGCAATGCGGTCATTGCTTGCGATGAGGAAATGGGAATGTGGGGGGGAGTGATAGGTGCCTTGGGCGACCTTGGGAGGGAGAGGAGTGATGGGATTGTTGCTTTTAAAAGGATGGGCGTCGTCAAGTGTTGGTCGCCATTCGGAATGGTGGATCGCCTTGGAGAGGGAGGGGAAGATAAGAGGGCATGGTCGGCAAGACAACTCCGTCTTGACCTCTTCCTTCCTCGACGGTTTCGTGGATCATCTCCTCCCCCTTCCCTCCCCATCAATCATGAATCAACAACAACAGCCGGCTGTCAACTCCCAACCTGGCGCCTCGCTTTACATGGGCCAAAGACTCGAAATGGAGTATCTCTGTGCAGGTGCACACAGTCCCTACATTCTTTTGTGTACAATAGTCAAACTATCCTCAAAACAGACTGTGGCGCGAAAAACGAGATCAGACCTCGTGAACCGATTCGTTGTAGAGAATGCGGTCACCGAATCATGTATAAGAAACGGACCAAGAGGAGTAAGTTTTTTTTAATAGCTGAAACCTGTTGACGGTTGCTAATGCACCATCCCTCTCCCTCCCCGAAATACCCCAAACCTACAGTGGTCCAATTCGAAGCGAGGTAGAAAGAAGACAGCTTGGACCACTCCTCGTGTTATGCGACCGTGTCATCACGGCCAACGAGATGGAAACCCGTTGCTTATCTCAAAACAGTCCAAGTCCACTTTTTGGCGTGTTTCCCAGGCGTATGCTTGGTCCTTGGAGAAAATTTACTTGGGTAGTAACCTCGTTTCCGTAACACCCTCCGAATCAACTTGATATGTCAGTGCTTTGGCCTCCTCAAGTCACCCCGTGTGTTGCGGGATTGAACGCCCACCACACGAGGCCGCCGCATGCGGTCCCGCAAGTGATGAATTGACGGTCCTTCTCGGGCGTTGGCAACCGCAACGAATGACAGCAACCGGCGGTTCGGGTATCGCGCTGGGGTTGCTTGTTTCGATGTACAGATGTAGGTAGGAAGGGACGTCTTGGGTTCCCCGTTTCCGACGACGAGATCCATCGATAGGGAATGATGCTGCTGACAAGGTTACAACCTGACGCCGGGAGAAGGTGGGATGGAGGATGGCTGTCCACCTTCAATATTCCAATGACGAAGATCTCGCTCGAGGTTATCAGTGCCTGCGCGGGCACTTCAAGCACACTTGCACAGCTGTTTCATGGTCGTCCATCGCCGAGGTCCATGAATTCAAGTCGGACCGACTCAAGTCAGGTGATAACTGGGTTGCCCTGCCATCCCTGGCGTTGCCGTCAACTCCCCACCTTGTCAAGAAAAAATAAAGTTATGCCCTGTCTATGACAACGGATGCCTTGTTGCATCGAATGATACGAGATGACCGGTTTCGATGAACGACGACATTCTAGGAGATCTTTCCCAGGAACGGTTCCCACTTGACTCTCTCTCTCTCGTCGAAACCAGGGTCAAGCGATGAAGCTAAGCTCAAACCGGATTGTAATGCACGGAAGGATCATCTGTACAAAAGACACGATAATTGAAACCAGGATCAGAAAGTAGCATTACAGGCACCAGGAACGGTGTATCCTGTACAAGAAGAAAAAAACATGGGGGCCTTTGCCATCGTATCTCAAGAAAAAAATAGCAACAACCGCCCATGTCGGATGGCATGTCATCACCCCGGCCGCCACGGCAAGTTCCGAGCCGTGTTGATCGGACTTTTGTGTGGGTTGTTCACCCATTCGGGAACTCGGGTGTGTCAGCGGCCTTGACACAACCATCCCCCACCTCTCGAGGGATTGCAAGAAAACCACTCTCCCTCCCGACAAGTTATCCATCAGCGACACGCCATACCATACAAGCCATGGCTGGAACCAAAGAAACCAGACTTAGGAGCGAGTCTCAAGAACAGGACGAGGTTTGGACCCAACCAACTCTGGTACCACCGTTTGTGGTGCTGAACCGGTGATTTCGTCGAACAGGACAATCACAGCTCGGATGAAGAACAAGGGTCCGGCGCGGCAAGACCGGGTCGGAAGAAGAATCCAAAGTGCGGCCAGATTCTTTCTTTCTTTTCACCAGTCTCATTCTCTGACCACTTCCCGCACCCCGCTCTCATCGTCACCGTGCTTACGATGCACCGCTTTCTCCTTTCTTCTTCTTTTCTTTCGGGATCATCTTCTTAGTTCGCAGGCTGCCAGGCGTGACCAGAACCGCATAGCTCAGCGCGAGTTTCGTCTGAGAAAGCAGCAACGAGTATGTGCACCCTCAGTGCCCGCTGACCTCGCGATGACGAATCGCGTTTAACATGTCGATGGTTTGGTTGACAACTCTTGCCTCGTCAGATTCGCGATCTTGAGGCATCCGTAGAGATCCTATCCGGTGGGAGGGATGTCGCACTCTCCGAGATGCGCAAGATCCTCAAAGGTTCGTCATCACTCACTACACATTCCCACATTTATCATCCAAACCTGATTTAGATCTTATGGCCGAGAACCACACCCTACGTGGACTCCTCCGCAGTCTCAGCGCTTTTATTGGCGAAGGCGCAGGAGGCGTTTTACCCAAGCTCGGTTGGAACCTCGACGACTTTGAGAACTACATAAACCGCGCCGAGACCGATACGGCTTGGGAGAGCTTCCAGAAACACAAACGTGACAAGCAAAACACTCAGCCTGAAGCCTCGACATCACAACCAGCTACCGCCTCCCGTAAACGACCAGCAGATGATACCAGCTCAAATCGCAACAAACGACAAAGGAGTATGACAGCAGAAGAACCGCACGCGTGCGACTTTCTCCCAGCAAACGGAAACTCTTTCAACGATATGTTACGCACAAACGCCAGCGCTTCACCCATGTTCATGACGCCACCGAGTACTACCTCTCAACCGACGTACCCTGTATCTGGTTCTGGAAATGTATCCTTCGCATCGGCTGGCTCGGGTTCCACTCCATCTTTCTTACACGGCTTGGGTTTGGAATCCCCTGCAAACGGTACCACCGATTCCGTTCCTCTTTCATTACCTCCCCCAAGAATCAATCAAAGCTCGACGGCAGCGACGGAAACCGCAGAGGAGAATGAGACCTTTGATCCCAAGAGTGAGGAAGCGGGGAAACTAATCGGGTATGTCCAGATGATGTTTATCTTGACATGCAGGGGTTGACGCATCAAGGAAGATACCACTTGGATAACTACAAGAGAGTGAACACCTATTGCCTGCCTGCTTCGCTTCGCCCAACGTTGTTGCAAAGGTTCGTTGATCTTTACCGAGTTTCGAACCAATACCTTTCTGACAGGGCTACACAGGACAATGCCTCATGGTATGGATCATCAGTCCCGTTCGGCGGGTCAGGACTCAACTCACAGCTCCTTTAGAGAGCATAATCGATTCTGTACTGCATCCAGAAATCAGGGATCGGATGATCATGTTCAGAGGTGCTAACCTTATCCCTCTCTCTCTCTGCCCCCGGTAGCTGACCTAACCCACCATAGGTCGCTATGACCTTGTGGACTGCCTCCACGACTACAGGTTGTCGGTGAGGATTCACGGAGATGAAATCCTCAACCACGCGAACTGGGAAATCACGGTAGGTTGCTTAGAACTTTGCTGGCATTCTGCTGAAATCCTGCTTGCGCATAGGAAAAATGGCTCAGACGTTATAGGTTAGTCCAAGGTTTACGAATGTGGAAATCTCGCGGCTGATGATGAATCGGTTTCCAGCTTGCTCGTTGATACACAAACCATTGAAATGGTTAACCGCTGGCGACGAGAACGGCACGACCCAGAACTCAGGGTTGCAGACTTTGTAAAATCTACCGAGAATACAGCATGATCACCAGCAAGGGTGGTAATTGTGTTGGAAAAGATTATAGTGGTGACGCAGGTGGCAGCTTCCGGAAAGACAGGATACCGTGATGTTTATAATGTACCGATGGAGTAGTATATGTCGTTTAGATCGCTATGGGATCACCAGGATGCTTTTTGCACTCCTGGGATTTGACCCTGCAAGGCTTTCAGTCTGAACTGGAACTAAGAACCCCAACCTACGCGTCAATAACAACGGAGGAAGGGAAAACCTAAACGCAAACGCGTACCCTGCAGAGACCAAACTCGCTCATGATGCCTCGTCCACGACCAGACTCAGTACACCTGTTTTTGACGGTAGTCGGGCGTGTGTATCTTCCGAAAGTATTGAGCTGGAGTTGGGCTTGGTAGCGGACTTGGGGAGGGAGGCTTTGGTTGCGAGCTACGTAGAGGTAGGCTCGGCGAGCGATTTCGTTGGCGGCTACGCCTTTGCGGGCTTTGATATCGCGAAGGACTCCAATTTTTGTCATGATCCTCTCTCTTCCGTTGATGTGGGTACGTGTAGGAAAAGTAAGCTTTTGAGGTTTGAACAGTCGGTAGAGAGGTACACGGAAAGGACGGATGACTACGCGCCGCCGATTTCCGTTCCTCCTTCCGTTCCGACCCTCGTCCCCTTCCAAGTCCCAACTCGAAAAAAAAGTCACCGTTCGGCCGTTTCTTCTTTGGCCAGGCCAGGTCGTTTGTTGCGAACCCTCTGGAAGAACCTGGGATATGCCATTTTCTCGAATCTCTCCACTTCAACTAAGGTAACGCATCTAGAACCTCCGTGCCACAAAAGAACTCACCCTGTTCTATTTACCTCCCGCTGCCCCCCGTTCATCTCGTCATTTGCATCTCTGGTTTTTTCCTCTCTAACCGTTCGACATATTCGACGGCTCCGACGCATTCTCGTGGGTTCCCAATGCTACAGCAAATGACGGTAGCTCGACTAATCCACTGGAGCAATCCCAAACGACGAAAAGCCGTCTCCTACCTCTTCGCCCTCACTTTCTTCGCGTCCGTCGTGACAGTCTCGACCTCCAAAGGTCTCCCCTGCCCCGCAAGACACGATCGAAGGGCCTACTTGGATTCGGAGGATGACGGTGCCGGAGCGAGGAACGCGACCATCCACGTTGTAGAGAAGAAACAGAGACGGTGGATACAGGAGACGCGACCCACGCCTACAGGCCATTGACCGACATGAGCAGTTCGTCCAATTGTTTTGCGCACAATCATTCCTCCAATGCACCCCCGTCTCTCGGCCATTCAGACAACTTCCGCCAATCACCCAATGAGGATATTCCGATTTTCGTGCATCCCGAGAGCGCACGCCAAAACCTTGCATCTGCCATCCAGGCGCTCCTCCCCCATTAAGTACTTTCTCCACTAGCCGAAAAATTTGGTTTCAATCGTACTGAGATGAAGAGCGTGTGTCGTGGAAATGAGATGTACTGCTGTATACAAAACTATTACACAGACTGGGTGCGATAAAAACACGATAAAAATGATTGAAAAGCACGAAAGCGAATGAGATGGTCGTTTCAATCGTGGGCAGTCCGATGATCTGCGTGTGTTTGCGGGCAAGGAACCTACTACTACTACGGGGTGCTTGATTCATTTCGTGAGTTTCGGTTTTGCCCATTTTGTCGGTCTCGATACAACCTCTCTTGCTCCTCCATGGTGCCTCTGGGACGAGCCTAATTAATATCTGTCAACTTGAGACCGAAAGGTGAAAGACGCACGGTAACGGGTTCTCCTGGATTGGGATGCAACACACCAAAGCCAGGACGTTAAATGCAACCTGACATATGAATACTGCCTTCAGAGCGTCTGCGTACGATGTGATAGCTGCAATCCTCTGGTGCGTTGGTAGTTCTGGGATGATTGCCGTACTGTGGCGAATCCTTTCAATGATCTGCGGGTGGTAGGGCTCGGGTGTCAGGTGAACGGGTGGGAGACTGGGGAGGAAGCGGATCAAACCTCGAAGGCCCCAGGTTCTGTGATCCGCCTCCGGAGCTGCTTGGTAAGGATGGCCTGGAGAAGCGCCCCGCTCAAGCTGACCCCGAGCACTTGACCGGTCGTCCGGAAAAGGTACGTGATACCCGTGGCAACAGCGATATCCTCCTTGGCTATGTTTGCAATCATGGCCTGTGATCACGCCTCGGGTAAGAAAGCAGAATCCGGTAATAATCACCGCGAAGGCTTACAATCAAGGTTGAAGTGATCATACTTGCGATTCCAAACCCCTGAGGAATCAGATCCAGCCATAGGTGGATCTCAGACGTCCTCGAGTTCCATAAGGAAACTGACACGCTTGCAATGACACCGAGTGACACGGACGCCAATGTCAGGGAATACAGTTTACCGGTCCTGCGCATTATCCTGTGCAAAAGGTTGTTGGATGTGAACGGGTAAGGGTCGTCAAACACCGACTCACCATCCAGCGAATAAACTTCCGCAGGAAAGAGCAACCTGATGACAACGAAATATAAGCCACATGTCGTTGAGGGGGTTGTATCACCGTACCGAGTGTGGCAATAAGTGAAGTCCTGCGTCAGTGGATGAATTCAACCGCACAGCTGAAAAATACTACAGAGATGGCGTGTCAGTTGGGAGCCCAATGTGAGCTGATCTTTACCGCCTACCAGTGGAACATTGTACAACATTGAAAAGGCAGAAACGCTCGCGAAGAAATTAGCGAATGAGACAGCGAGGGGCGTCCGTTGCTTTATAAGCCGGATAGGCATCACGGGGTACGCGGCGACTCTGATTTCGACGATAACGAAAACAACGCCCCATACACTACCGGCGGATATGAGTCCCCATATCAGAGGGTGTGACCAAGGGAATTCTTCCGTCGATTTCAGGGATAACCCGAGCAGTAGGCATCCCACAGCCAGAACGAGCGTCAATGATCCGAAGAAATCGATTCGTTGAAGCTTAGTGCGAAGGGACAAGGAACGAACTTCCTCTGGGAGCGGGATATTGACTTTAATCGAGACCAGCACCATCGATAATGCCAGGACGGGGACCTGTAATTGATTGAAGATAAGCGGTTGAGATTTATGGGACTGCGCATCGCTTGCCTGAAACATGAATGCTGATCTCCTGACGTGGGAGTCATTAGGTTTTCACCAGCGAATCTTCCGAAAGCCAGACGTACCAACCAAACTGATCATTGAGCCACCCTCCCAATGGTCCGCCAAGACCAGCGCCAGCGCCAAATAGACTGGGAAACGGGTTAGGAGGTGTGTGTGTGTGTGGAGGACGAGACCCTCGTACACGTTAGCTAGACCTTGATAGAGACCCCGCTTCTTTCTAGAATACTATGTCAGGGATGGGATCGAGGTAAGAAAGGTGTAAGGTACAAACAGCGGTATCAGGTCCGAGACGGTAACAGATGCCACTAATGGTGATGTATCAATTTGTTTGTTCCCTACCCGCTCACTGTTTCCACTGACCAGTCATGACCCTGGGAACGGAAACGAAGGTATTGAGACGAACAATGAATGACGTGAAACTAGAGCACTGACCCACCGCCTCCCATCCCCGCGATCGCGCGGGCAGCGATGAGCACGTTCATCGACGACGCGATGCCACAGAGTAATGTCCCAGAACCGAATAACGACAACGCAAGAAGCATCGCGCCTTTACGTCCAAGAATATCCGATAATCTCCCGTATAGCGGCGTGAAGCAACATACGGACAACAAATACGCAGTGCCAACGTAAGACGACTGATTCGATCGGTTGAAGTATGCGCCGATGGGGGAGAGCAATGTTGCGACGATAGTTCCTGTGGTTACAGGTGTGTAGCTGTGTCCGGGAGTGAACAATCGGCGGAATAACATACCGTCCAATGCGCCCAGAAAAACAGCGGACCATAATGCCGCCAACGTCCACACGAGGCTCACCCCTGGAGCCTCTTGTTCGTTCGCCTTCGGAGGGGCCCCACTGACCACTAGCGTTCTGGACGATTCGGTCCTCCGGTGCCCCAGTAATGGACTAGTTTCGACGGGAGTTGTACTGCCAGACATGAAGGTCGAGGGACTGTAATCCGATGCACAGCTTTTGTTATAAAAAAAACTCGTGGCTCTATTTTGTTCGGGATGTATGGGACTGTGGGTGCCCAAATGAAGAGTCGAATATGGAGGGCGCAGGACGACGGACCGAAGAGCGGCGGGTGGGCTCAACGGTCAGGAGATGTCATTAGATATAAGAAAACGGAGGATATGTGTGGAGTACGACTAAAGTGAATTGTAAGTGCTCCGAACACTTCGGCAATGCACTCGAGTGCGTCCTGTTGATCACTCTTGCTTCTCCATTCTTCCCACGCAGTCCATCGGTTCCACCACTTCGTGTGGTCGCAACCCGTGCCTTTTCGCTTAGGTGCCCTGGGACGAAAGCGACGCCCCCTCTTCTAACGCTTACGCCTGAAAAATACATAATCCCGCCGCTAACCACCGCCCGGGACTGGCCTCGGCAATGCGGATTATCTATAAGAATGTCCGAACCCCTATGACCGTACAACGGGTTATTGGTGTGCCCCCATCATGAACTCATGTTCAATCTTGTTCCTACCTTCCCGACGTGCACTGCGAAATGACCCACCTGTCATGGCGCCATCTATTGCTGACTCGAGCTTACCGCCATAGTCGGGGGTGTTTCCATACATATGGATCACCGAGTCAGCGCTTTTAGATCCGTCACTGTGAGAGCATCAGACCCACTTGGTTCGCTGGGTGAGTGACGTGTGGCTAAATCTTTGGGATCACACCAGAGTTTAATTTTCCCGTTTCTCCAGGTTTTCGAAGACGTTCCACCTCACCTCGAGCACCTGGGCGACCTGCCTTCAACGCACCGAAACTGTGATAATAGGGTCCGGTGTTCCGCGGGTATTTGAATCTCTGGCATGAATCAGGCGGCGGTTCCGTGTGGAGCTCATTGAGTGCCAAGTCCTCTGCGTGGCTCAAGGCTGAATGGTATTGTTATGAAATTATTGCTCTTCACTTCTAAGCTAACTCGTGCCTTTTATCGAGCTTTGCCTCGTTGTCCATATTCTCGGGGCTACGATATACTCGCGACAACCATAAGGCCTCAGGAGCAGCGATGAGAAACTCACTGTGGTGGTTCGAATTCGCGTCAAATATTCCCAGAATACTATCCTGGTTCTCAGCGTTAGGAACTAACGATCCGTCCCTCTTCAGTATTCGACATTGCCGATTTCTTATCTCATCTTTTCAGTATTGGGCGCGGTCACCCGGAGCGAATTTGCAACGGCCTTTACGTGTGTTGGTGAAACGTACAAATGATTTGCGTTCATTTACACTTTTGATTTCCCGTGGGCGACGTTCTTGTTGCCTCTTAAGCACGGACCTAGCAAGCTTTCGAAACATCCGCTCTTCTTAAACCGCCCACACCAAGGGCATAGGCGGGTCGCAAGCCACCGAGAAAATCCACTGTGGAGTGACGGCGTGCTGATTTCGACCGTAGGAGTGGCGAACCGCCCACGTGCTTCATGTTTACCTCCTCTTGTTTGCATCGCCAGTGTTATCCCTTAACCCCCCACAAACATCAACACCGGTCCCTAGAGTTTACCGGTGTGGAACTTCGGGGGGATAACTTTCTCTCGACTGAATTCAAGTGTCCCCGCCACCTGTGCGTACTTTTTGAAGCACCGTTTACCCGATCTGTTTTGGACTATCCAATTTGTCATAGGACGCCAACCCTACCCAATGACCCATCCTTTTCTACGAACCCTCCCAACGCGCTACTTTTTTGCAGTGGCAGTGTGCATGTGTCATCACCTCGAGGCCCACACGCTCCGTGTCGATCGGATTGCGCCCACGACTCGCGTTCCCGTCAGCGCGGGGAAGGTAAGGGCGCGATTTCCCCACACTTATTGTACGGTATCTTTCGCAGGATTTACAATGAATGCGAATGGGACGGAGATCTGGTGTAATGGCTTCCGTGCTGCGCGCAGAGAGCGGAAGAAGCACACTGGTATTATCCTATGGCTGAGTAGAGAAGACTGATCCCCCTTTCTGGCGGCCACTAAGATCCTCTTGCCTTGTTTCTCATGCGAGTGTGGCCACTGCGTAGTACCCCGAGAATACTTTTTTGCAGAAGTACGGGATGCTCACGATAAGGATCGACAAGCTGACCTGGCTATTATTCGGTTCCTCTTCGAGGCTCGGACTCATGACCCTGCAAAGCCCTCTGCACCTACGCCAGTGTTTCTCGTGTGGCGTTTTCGGTTCCCTTTGGACGCCTTGATAATGGTAATGTTCCAAGTTCACCTGCTGCGGGTGGTACGTGGCCGCGGCTCGGGTGCCTGAAAGGTGCCACACACCCTCCTTCTCTTCGTTCCATGGCTGATTCCTGTGTTCCGCCGTCAACCGGTCACCTTTGAATGATTATTCCGCGGAGGCAAATTGATTCGGGCTTTAGAAGTACTTTATGCACTCTTGCGGAGAGCTCAATTGCTTACGGCCCTTCCGGAAGGGCTGTAATGAACCGATAGAGGATTGTTTGGTTCCCGGTTTCCTCAGACCCTCGGCTGGGCGGATGGCCCAGTCCGGTTATCGGACGCTCACCGTTGAAGATCCGATATCATCCTCTTTCCAGGGGCGAACTTGGTCGTCTTGTGCATCTGGATGCTGTGTAGACCCTGGATGCGTCCCCGCACCGAGATTGTGGATCAACCGTTATCTTTTCGCCATCGATATCAGTACTGATTTCGCATCCTGGGGGGAGGGCATAACGTATAAGTATGCTGACGGCTGGATAAAGATCGCCCGGGCTTCACTTTCCCGGGTCAAGATGCGGCTATCTAATCACCTGTCCCCATACTTTGTGAGGTTGGGATCTCTAGATGTCACGGTGCGATGCAGAAATCGTGACAAACGCTTGCGTTTGTGGGCTCTATGCCATCACTTTTGGAATTCAATATTCCGGTCATGGTCCGTTGTGGTCGTTCTGGAATTCAATCTGTCTGGAGCTTGCGTGAATTAGATCAAGGTCGACACCGGGTCTGTCCATGGGCAGTCAGTCAGGTGAACGATGGCGGATAAGAACGGTGCTGTACAAAATTCCGTGGTCAATATGGTCGGCCGGCGCGGTCGTGCGTTGGAAAGAGAGTTGGTGTGACACTACTTTTCACGATGAGGTCACCATACATGGCACGATTCAAACGAGTGACGAACGGTGACCTACTCATACAACTCCTACTCATACAACTAAACGCGGTGTGAGTTTAGGCATCTGTTTGCACGAAATCTTCCAGGGTGATTTCCACTCGGAGGCTGAGGGTGATGAACCCCCATCTCCAGCAAAAGGCCAGGCGGTTCTATCCGGCGATGAGCGCGCGATACGAGTAGTTGATTTCCAGTGGCCGGGTTCCTGGAAACGTGCCTGATACTGACTGGCTCGGCCAAACATCTCGTCGGATGGCCGATCGAGGGACTTGCAACGATCCCAGTCACTCACGGCTTGTGTGAAGCTCTGTGCGTACAGCGAGGCAGGTGGCGTCGAGGCTCCGGAACGAATGAGTGCACGACTGGCAGCATAGTTGAGGTGACGGATGCGTTCGGACGAGGCCGGCCTCGCTGGTATATTGCGATAACAAGGTTGATGATCCGAGATTGACAGATCTGGGGCAGCGCCGACGAACGGATGAATGACCTCAAGTAGTTGCTTAGCGAGATTAGGCCACCGCAACGAGGGTCAAACCTCCACGGATTAATGTCAGGAATTAACTCGGTAAAGGTGGATGTCCAGAGGATGAGATCATTCTGCCCGAAAGGGTTAGTTGTGAGAAGGTTTCCTTTCGCCTACGGCATATAGGTGAGGTGATTTACCTCACCTTACTCTGGCACGAGGTGGTCGCCTCCTACGCGACTGGCTGAAACGTAACGAAGAGTATAATAAGACGCCAAGCTTTCAAGTTTCCGATGAACGTTCCTTCTTGTTCCCGCACGCATGATCACTTTCTAACCGGTACTCCTGGTGCTTATATCCCGCAACACGTAGGTGTGGGGGTTGTACTATGGTGTCGCACTGAAGGGTGAGGTGATTAGGATGAAACCAGATATCAAAGGTAAAGTACGCGCTATGAGGTACTGCCAGTTTATTGGCGGAGTGCCGGATATGGAAACGAGCTTACCTAAGCTGAGTATAAGCAATCGAAGTCAGCGCCGGTCATTGGCTGTATCCCGCCGCCATTGTACGCCGACGCCTAACGACTTCAGACGCTCTCCCACTCCTTCCAAGTCTGCAACTTGTTCGCAGCAGACTCGCTGCCACTTGCTCGAGGTGTCGTTGAGGAAGACTCAGAACCGCGCGTAAAATACCTCATCACTGGTCCCCCGCTACGCACCCCACGGAAAAATCAGTCATGCCTTCGACGATGGTCCCCGGTGATGTTGGCAGCAGTCAGCCGTCCACGCCATTCACCCCCTCTTGGAAATCCATTCTAAGGCTTGCCAGTCCGTCCTCCAAAAGGTCTAACACGCGCAACTCCTCCCTGTTGTCGGTGGACACCAACATTCAGAAACAACTTCCTGTCCTTACTCCTTCCTCTGTCACCTCCGCCGAGGCCAGGTTCTCCTCCAATTCCACCTCTTCTACTACCCAATCCAGTGATTCCATCTCGAATCCCACGTCGCTGTCTTTGAGACCCCCACCGTCGTCGAGCGGAAGCATCACCCCCGCTTACTCCACTTCCCAACTATGGTCTCCGGATACACAACCGCCTCCGCCGCTAGGCACCAAGTCCTCCAAGTCCCGGTTAAAGACCAAATCAGATAAGCAGCGGAGCATGCTTGGTCGGGATCGCTCTCCGAACCACCTGCATCCTGGGGTCGGAATACAGCCGATTCCTGTCGAACAGACACGATCTGCCAATCTTCCGTTTCAGAAATCCGCCACTAGATTCATTCGTCGAGTTGCGTCAGCTCCCAACACTAAGGGGCTTTTCGCGCTCGGTTCCCGATCGACATCGGCGATCACGGTGACGAAGAACGGTTTGTTGTCCCCCGGCATGCCGCCCCTTCCTGGACAACAAGGAGCGTCGGATCACGAGCACACGTCGTTGGACACTTCCTCTTCTGGCTCATCGAACCGTCACACGTCAGTACAGAACGCGACGATTGGTGGAACGAGACCGAAGCCGACTCGGGCGAATAGTACTGGAGCGGGTATTGTTCTCACTTCGGCAAAGAGCAAGGAGCGGATGATGGGCGCCAATTTGGGACACGACGTTCCAGGACGAGTTGCTTTTAGGAGGACGTATTCGAGCCACTCGATTAAAGTACGGTCCGTGGAGGTGAACGCGTCGAGCTTCCAGAAGATCAAAATGCTCGGTCGCGGTGACGTTGGAAAAGTATATCTGGTTCGGGAGAAGAAGACGGGGAAGCATTTCGCAATGAAAGGTGACTTTGCAGCTGCGGTGTCTTTTGCTTATTGTTCGGATTTCTCACAGTAGTTGTTGCGGCCCATAGTCCTCTCAAAAGCCGAAATGATCGAGCGGAAGAAGATCAAGCGGGCTCTGACTGAACAGGAGATTCTTGCGACGGCGAACCACCCGTTTATCGTGACCCTTTACCATTCGTTTCAATCGGAGCAATATCTTTATTTCTGCATGGAGTATTGTATGGGAGGGGAGTTTTTCCGGGCTCTGCAAAGCCGTCCTGGAAAATGCCTGCCAGAGGAAGCGGCGCGGTTTTACGCTGCGGAAGTCACCGCAGCATTAGAGTATCTGCACCTCATGGGCTTTATCTATCGGGACCTCAAACCTGAAAGTGGGTCATTCCTCCTTTTTTTTTTTTTTTGCGTCGAGTGGTCCGATGACGAGGGGATCCCCTGTTTTTAGATATCCTGCTACATCACACTGGGCATATAATGCTGTCAGACTTTGATCTGGCAAAACAATCGAACGAGCCGGGTGGACGGCCAGCGACCATTCATCAGTCCGAACCTAATGGCGTAAGACCGATTTCCGCCGTCCCGTTTTTGTGTTATCAAGGGCTGACGATTGAATGGATGAATTGGCTCAGATACCCTTGATTGATACGCGGTCTTGTACGGCCGATTTCAGGACGAATTCGTTCGTGGGTACCGAAGGTTTGTGGCTCGCCTTCCACTTCTGCGCGACGCGGCGTTGAAATTGACCGGGCTGATAGAATACATCGCTCCCGAGGTCATCAACACGCATGGGCACACCTCTGCTGTGGATTGGTGGACATTGGGTATCTTGATATATGAGATGATCGTCAGTGCAACCGATTCTGTTGTCACGAAGGACGAGAAACTGATTTTACGTTTTGGACAGTACGCCACGACACCGTTCAAGGGGAGCACGCGAGACGATACGTTTTCAAACATTTTAAAGATACCCGTACATTTCAAGGATACACCCAAGACCTCTCCGTGAGTAGCACGTCCTCGGGGCTGTCACTCCACTTTTATCTCTCGGCTCTGCTGGGTGATGTGTCTGCGACCTTGACTCCGGCCGAGGGATTCGTGCTTTCGCATGACGACCAAGTGCTGTGACGTTGTTTCTCGGCTGCGTGGTCCTGATAATGGTTTTCTCGGGTGGTGAACTTATGGCTTTGTCCCTAGAGCGTGCAAGGACATAATCGTCAAGTTGCTTGACAAGAACGAGCTTACGCGGCTGGGAAGCAAGAGTGGGGCAAGTGAGGTTAAGCAGCATAAATGGTTCTCCAAAATCAATTGGGGGTTGCTCAGAAATACTCAGCCACCGGTGAGTCTTTCTTTGACGGAACATTCTCCCCCCGCACCTCCCCCACCTGTGGGATATGTCAAACGCCCAGTTGGTATTGACGGGAGGGGGTATGTGGTCGAGTGGGAAATTTTCCCGTTCCATGACCGAGGCCTCGGGATCGCATTGTACGCGATCAGACATGCGGTTTTCGACGTTCGCAGTTCCTCCCGCCACAAAGGAGCCGGGAGATGATCTGGTGATGGTATTTGATATTCAAGTTTGCTGACACGTGGATTCTTTGATGACCACCCTCGGGGTCTTGGCATCAATAATTCGGACCATTTTTGCAGATCGTTCCAGCGTCAACGCACGGAATAGACGAGATGAACTTCCGGCAGATGGAATCTGGGTCGATGCACCACGATACACATCCTATGAAGAAGGGGACTGGTGGTGGAGAAAAGAATGGGACGCTCAAGGGATTGGGCGGGAAACCGGGCGGGCGAAGCAAGAACAACATCACTGGCGACGACGATATGGAAACGGCGCCGGCGACGCCATCGAGCATGACGGGTGACAAGGAAGACCTGTTTGGGGCGTTCGCTAACGTGACGTTGCATTACGACGGCGAGACCTAGTGAGTGGTGAATTTTTATACGGCTCATTGGATATGCTGAAAGACGGTTGTTTCTTGTTTCTGCCAATCAGCTGATCATAATTTTGTGGATGCTCCCGCTCTCTGATTGCTCACTGGAAGGCAAAGGTTGTGCACGGGGTGGGGTTCGTCCGAAATTGACCCAGTCCGCAATCCCATGTCAGCTCATCGGGTCGGTGTTTTGTTCGCATTTTGGTATATGTCGGTTTGCTTGTTTGATGTCCATCGCTCTGCTATTTTCCATCAGTTGTTCATCGTCATTCCTACCCTCCCCCCTTCGTTCTGCTCCTGTGGGAGCTGTTTTTACCCTTCATTTACGGATTCCCCCCGCACAAGTCGGTAAAGAAAAATTAAAGCATTGTATTATTTTGTCAGCGTATAGTGCAGCCCCAACAGATATATAATACTTGAACCGTTTCAGGTTTTTTTTTAATGATGCATAGAAATAAACACGGAGAGTGTTCTGTAGGGAAAGGTCAGAAAGAAAAGTCTGTGGAAGATGCCGGGGAGTTGATTTGAGGTTTATTTGCGGGGGGAGAGGGAGTTTGACATTGATACTGTGTCTATCTAATTGGTGGTAGAGTGCATGGACGAAATAGAGAGAGAGAGAGGGAGAGGAAGAGAGAGGAAGAGAGAGAGAGATGTAACCGGAGAAGAAGAGAACGAAAAGAGGAATAGGGAACCAGGTCAACGGAGAGAGCGACGCAGTTACGTCTTTTGGGGTGAATTAAAAATAAAATAAATAAATAAATAAATAGCTTGTTTTCCTGTCTGGCTGTCAACTTATTTCAGTCCATACCTCCGTCTCTGCTTCCGCCTTTCTTCTAACGGCGCTTCTCTCCCCCTTCAAGCTTCACCCGCCGTCTTCTTCTCCATATCTCCCCTTGGTCATCCATCCCCTCCTTATGGCTGACCTCTATCCTCCCTCTTATCCCCCGAGGCAACAGCAGCCCCAGCCATACCACCCAAGAGATTCCCAATCCTATCAGCTTAATCAACACCAATCCCTGTCCTACCCCACAATCATGTCATCCCACCAGAACAACCACCACCAGCAACCGCAACAACCTCCGCAGCAGACCCAGCCAACTTCTGCTTCTCTTTCCCCAGATGACGAACACCCCCCCAAACTGCCAGACCAGTCTACAACTCCAAAACCCGACCAGTCCGGCCATTCCAAACCTCAGGCTACCTTTCTCACAAAACTCTACGCGTTAGTCGTCTCCATTCTCCTCCTCAGCCCAACCTCATCTTCTATACAGTCTTCTCGAGCGTCCAGAAAACCATCATATGATTCGCTGGGATCCAGCCGGAGAATACATCATCGTAGAAAAGCCAGAGCAGCTCGCCCTTCACGTCCTTCCTTCCGTTTATCGTCAGTCCCGCTTCGCAAGCTTCTCCCGACAACTCAACGTGCGTCCAGCTCCTAGTCTCGTGCCCTCTCTCCCGTTCTGACGCGCCTGTTTCGCCTGTTTACAGATCTATGGCTTCATGCGCAAAGTTAATCTGCGAAACGTCGACCCAGCCATCGACGATCCCGACGCCAGCACCTGGTGTAAGTGCCGTGACGTCTCGGTCACTCGATCGCATTCTTCCATTTTCTGACGCTTGTCCCTCCTATTCGTTTCCAGCCCACCCAACTTTGACACGGCATTCACCTCCCGAGGTCGTAGCCAACTTCAAGCGTCGAGTCCCTCCTCGTCTACCAAAGCCTAAACGGAGAGAGACCGATCCCGCACCCGGGCCGGCATATCCTGCCCAGAGGACCAACCAATCAATGGGTCCCGTGCCTCTTCCTGCCTCGTCTGTCCCTCAAAGACCCCCTCCCGTGAACGGCAACCCTCGTCCTCGAGGGTTGTCTGCCACAGGAAGCTACTCCCCACTGAACCAAAACGGTGCCCCCACTGCTGGCTGGGGTGCTGCAGACGTATTCCCCTCCGTATCTGGTCCTGGCAACATGAGGGGCACCGCTTTGCGTCCTTTGACCGTTCCTTCTGACCCACCGATGAACTCGCACCTGTACAGTCACCCAGGTCACCTGCAGGGTCTTTCTCCGGCTGATGAAACACCTCCGTCGACTGCGGGCGGCTATGGATCTATGCCCCCTTATTCGTCGCATGGCCAGAACCGAGGGATGATGCCTGAACCCCAGCACCAGTTTGCTTACGCTATGACGGATCCACACCCTGCTTCCTCGGCGTGGGCATCCAACACGGCACCGTCCCATTCGGCCTCTCTTTCGTCTTTGCTTAATCCACCCAATCAGAACGGTTCTTCCTATCCTCGTGGGGCACCCGGCCCTGCACAGATGTCGTATCACTCTCCTTTTGCTCACGGGCCTGGTCAACACAGCCCCGACAGCCGACCGAATACAGGCTATTCGGTCATCTCTGCTTATGACGATGCCGCTTCTCCTACCTCTCACGCCGGCTTTGACTATTCCCGGCCCAATTCGAGTCATCACAGGGGTGTGTCCCCCGGTTCTTCCAGGCCAGGATCCTCGCACCGGGTGAGCTCGGGGGGTTATGGACAACAGGGCTCGTTGAGCGTTCGTAGGGTGCGGAGACATTCACAAGCAATGAGTCCTTATCCGTCCCCATATGGGGATGATGATCGGCCACTGACAGTGAATCACCCCGACGACCGAACGCGAGACATTGGGCTTCCAAGGTCAAGAAGCATGATCAGCATCAATCAACACCCTGAATACTCTTACAACCCCACACACGCGGCAGGAGACTTTGCTTACACTGCCGGAGAGGGCGACATGTGGCCCAGGGCGACTAGACCTGGAACCAGCGCAAGCTCTCTCAGCACCACGACCACGGGGTCACCCGAGACGGGCACCCCACCGGTCACACGTGGTGGACACCCTGGAGATTATACGGAGGCGGATGTCAATCGGTGTAAGTGTTTGATCCCCTTTTCACCCGTTCTCCGTTGCATTCTTTATTGTCACATATCCCATCAACTGCGTTCATGGTTTCATGCGGTTAACTGACGATTAGTTTTGCATTGAACGCTGGGCACAGTCACACCTGACTTTGGATTCGTGTCGATGACGGACCATTTACCACACTACAGCAAGGAGTTGGAATAAGGTCTGGGTCTGAGGTCTCTCCTCCATCATAGAAGTGGAATCGTCGTTTTTGCTTTCTTTCTTTCTTTCTCATGCAGCACCTTTAGGACGGTTTGTTTACTTACGTTTAGGCTTCTTGTCCATTTTCCCCCCTGCCAGTCCTTTCAGCT
>Ga0307514_10000958_pt1 | contig 43268 bp, 44 predicted proteins | sample 16_EM_MG_FD_203088 | JGI IMG/M metagenome (GOLD analysis project Ga0307514, IMG submission 203088) | Populus trichocarpa ectomycorrhiza microbial communities from riparian zone in the Pacific Northwest, United States - 16_EM | ecosystem: Host-associated > Plants > Roots > Unclassified | place...
GCATGTGTAAAGACAGTAAAGTTGCTTGATGTAATATCATGAGAAAGCAAAGTGTAAAGTGTAACTAGGTTAGAAACAACGGAGCGTACTAGGCTTAAAGAGTGTTTGATGTAATATGTTCAACAGTTTTGCCTCGGTCGCTTGCAGGGGTTCGGTCGTTAGCCTGTAAATGACAGTAACCAATAAAATTTTGCCCTGTTGTTCCAAAATCGCCGCAGCCCATCCGTAATAGCAAGTTTTCGGTTAAAGGCGGGTTTAATCATAGACTCCAAAAAAAATTTTTTAAAAAAGACTGAACACGTTTGTAGTCTGGATAGGTAGTATAGTCTGGTACTCCGTACAGATGCTTGTTGGTGGCTTTCAAAACACATCTTACTGGTCCCAACCTCGTGCACGTATGCACACGTTACGTGCAGTCTCGCACCAGACGTTCTTGGCGGCTCATTTCTTGGCATGGATCTTTGGTATATATGCACAAGTGAGCGGGCCATTACGTGCATGAATGGCAATCGGGATTAGCTGGATCATTACTCTACCGGTAGTCTTCTTTTTTCTTTTTTGTAATACAGTATTTTACACGCGCCCAGGGGAATGGGCCAGCAGATGGACAGTTTCACCTCAAAGCACAGTGTCGGAAGTACCCCCAAAATTGAGAAGACCCCCAGTCGAACTAATGTCAGTTTCTATATACCTATATAATACTACTCTAATTCTGCATCCTGTTGCATAGTCTACTGTACCACGTTGTATCATACTGATAATCCAATTGCCGCAGCTCACCTTCAGATTGTCTTGAATCTGGGTTTTTTTTTTTTTGCTGCAGTTCACATGGTTTGAGACATACAGCAGCAGCGACCAGAGGTCGTACTCCGTACTTCTCGGTGTATTTGCTTTACATCATTCAAGTTACAGATGGCTATGTTTGTTTTTACCACCCACATATCATCCACGTCCTGATTTCTGTTCTACCTGATCTCGTGCCCAGACTCTTATCTACCTGCACTAAAATAAAGACGCTGTGGGGAGTAGATAAGAGTCTGGGCACGGGATCAGTTCTACCCAGCCTTTGCAAGGCTAAGATTACGGCTCTAATTTCCACGTTGTGCCAGAACCATAAAATAGTTGATAGGATTATGGGATTCTGTCGTGTGCCTGATTAAGTAAGGATGCTGTAACTGACGACATGTTGAATGCAGCTAACATGCCCCATGCCAACCATTCCTATTATGATGCTCTCTTCACGAATAATCTGATTTATCACCCCATTTCGTTCATGTGCCTATCCACCTCTCAGGTCCATTTTCCGAACTTCTCGTACGTTAGGGTATATCAGCAGTGAGCCTTTTCCCTGCATTGTGCGTGTGCGTCAGTAAGGTACGATATCATCTCCTCTTTCCTCCTACATAGAGTACTCGAGTACATGTAGATTATTGTTAGATATTGTCCTATATCAGGTTCATATCATGAATCAGACTATTCCTATCACTTGGCTGGTGCTGGCAAAGGGAATATGACTTAGGATTCATAGGGCTAACTTTTTGCGCCTGGATCTTACTACAGTTACGATACCTAAGGACAAAGACCTCCCCTGTAGCCCAGTACTGCTCTCCTGGGCAGTGGATATCTGAAGATAGAAAGTCTTCGATTTTACTCGGCTTCATCCTCACATTGGGATCTCCGGCGCCGATAACCTCACTGTACACTTGACATAATCAGCCATGCCTGCCAGTCGAGTCTTCACGTATGTTCCCGAATACTGTCTGCCTATTCACTTCTGTACCTATTTACGCCATCGCGCTCATGAACTAATATTGAACCGCCCATAGTCAGCGCAGTGCTGCCGCCATCTTTCTGCTCTCCACCGCTGGTGTCCTCTACACAATAAATAAGCCCGCTCGCACCCGAGCTCCCACAACAACAACTGGCACTGGAACACAGGGCACCTACCAAATTCCTAGCTTCGCCCTGGGAGGATGTGAGAGGTCCGGTAAGGCATCTCCAATCACCTGTTCTTCCAATATTTGTCGTGCATGATGTCGTGGCTGGTGACTGGTGGTGATGTTGCATTCGAAAATCGTTAAGCTTCTGTTGTTGAGAGCTCCTCCAGATACACGCAGGAGGGTAGGTATTGTCGAGAAGAGTGTGGGGTAGTGCATGACATGGTATGTGCAATGGGCTTGTGGGTACACATACTAACGAGGTGTGTGAGTACATTACAGGCGGTGGTGTTTAATTTCTGTGCTGGGCTAGTTTTTCAGAGCGATGTTAGGTGTGTAACTCGACAGATCAAACACCAACTACTCTGTACTGAGGACCTGAATTTTGTCGTTATTCTAGAACGGCTTTTGTGCTGGGTTGTTGGATTTGTTTAACTGTTGGTTTCTTTGCTTCTTTTGTGAGTTTGCTGCTGCTATAGACCTTGGTTGGATTGATACCCGAACATCCTTTGCTTTACCATTTCTTGCCTGGCTCTGGTGAAGGGACTTTGAATATCGATAGGTCTCCTTCTGCATACAGAATGTTCAGGTGTCGGGTCAGGGGGTGCTATCTGCCAGTTGACAGTTGACATGGTGAAGCAGTGGATGCACAGCTATGTACTCAGAGGGATGAATTGTTGCTGGCTGCATGCATGCTGAAGTCATTACACAAACTGTTCAATACAGACAGTGTGAAGCTTGCATGCATTGTGCGACAATTAATCACTGTACCAAGTACTTACGTACCTACTACTTACATAGGCCTGTTGTTTCGCAGATACCTACTTAGGTATCCAGTTTCGATGAAAAAAGAAAAGAAAGAAACCCGTACCCAAACAGGAAAATTTCGACAACATAGTCTTGGCAGACTAGTTACGAGAAAGTACTATATATATTAGTAATAAGTAGCAGTCTCGCATCGTATGTATACCGGTACGCCGCGCTGCGAAGATTCAACTATTACTCTGCTCCTTAAGTGAGACGTAATTTGATAAACCTTATGCAGGTAAGCCCGGGCAGGAGAAGGGGTCCCCTCTGTTGGTTTTTTATAAGGAGTACTTAGTGGTACCTCCAAACTTATATGTAATCACGTCTGCCCATTCATTCTTAGTGTGAAAAGCCCAAGTGGACAGCACATACTCGAGAAATTGACTAGCGTGTTCAGAGCTGGCAATACCGTATATAGTCTGGAGGGTAGTCGGCAAAGTGCGGAATTATGCTCAAGAAGGCAAAGTACCAGACAAGAACCAACCTTATCGAAGGTAACACTTTTGACTTTTTGTAAGATGTAGATAGCAAACTCAGATTACGAATGCGAATTCAATAATCTGGTTTATCTATTTATTTCTATACTTGAGTTTATTTATATGTTGTGTTTGGGGAGCACCTCCAAGATGCACACGAGTTCAGTCAAGATCACCAGCTACAGATCAAGGATATTCCAGCTACGAGTTTTGTTATTGGCGATGGTAGTGTTGGGCACTGAGTTGGAAACCTTCTACCATTCTATTCCAGTCAGTGGGGATGATACAATACACCTGGGTGGTTGGGGATTATGTTACACTACTCCCGCCTCCATCACACCTCCATAGATAGATATTGATTTACACACAGTAATTTTTTGATACTGTATTGTAGGATAGCTACGTGATGTAGAGGCAGAATGTACATTGCAGACTATTTTTACATTATCATAAGAATTTGAGAGTGTAGACTATATGATAAGGACAAGCCTAACCGGCAGAGGTACGTTGATTGGCAGCCTCCACAACCTGTCCCGAATATGCATCTGTTAGTTATTCCGTGGCTCAATTTAGTAGCTTAAAACACGGAGATGTGTACCTTTGCCCAATTTGTCTGTAGCACCACATAGGACTCTGCTGCCGCAACCAAAAACAGAGCCAGTGAAACCCCCGTCCACAACCCCAATAGATCCCAATGCCATACGAACCCCGCCACGACTGACAAAGGCAAGGCAATTACATAATAAGCCACCAAATTGACCCACCCGCCAATATATTGCCGACCTTGGCCTCTGAGAATGCCCGCTGCCATTGCTGCAATGCCATCGACGAATTGAAAAGATGCCGCTAGGGGCAGAACACTGGCCACGAGACCAATGACTTCCAGATCGTCTGTAAATAACCTAGGAATGGCGTTTTTTGAAAAGTACAGAATCAGGAAGTTGATGCATCCCTGGATTGCTGATGCAATGAGTCCTGTATATGCTGCTCGCTTTGCGGCATCCTCTAGTGTTGCGCCCAGGAAGTTGGCTACTCGGGTTGAGCAAGCAATTGATAATGCAAAAGGAATCTGGTAAATAAGTGCACATGCGGTGGAGATGATGGACTGAGCGGCAACGTGTGCGGTTGAGAAATAGCTTGCCAGGAGTGTAAGTACTTCAAATGCCAAAAACTCTGCTAGCAGCATGAGTAAACCTGGAATTGCAAGCTTGATCTGATGAAATGTGAGCACGACTAATATGCTTCTAAATAGGGCATAGTAATTACCATAGGCCACCAGTTTTGCCATGTCTTCTTGGAGAAACCACCCCAGCACTCTGAGCCTCCGATGAAGCGGACATAGAGAAACAATAGTAACGGCATCAACCAGTTTGTGATAACAACCGCCGCTGGAGCGCCCTTGAACCCAATTCCAAATGTTGGATGCTGAGTCCTTATATTAGCAACTCGACGAAAGGTTAATGCGGTGATCTCATCAGTGTAAAGGCCGTACCCAGACAAGCCCCCAGTTGAGAAACGCATTGATTGGAGAGGTAATCAGCAAAACCCATGTTGACGCAGCAAAAAGCCCTGAAGCCTAGTTAGTTAACGGAGCCATGTAAGAATATTGGTATATCCGACCTTGTGCTTGTGTGAAACGTTTACCAGCTTCAAATATGGCATACCCAGGCCTACTCTTATTAGTGGTGTACTCCAGTTGCAATTTTTAATGTTTGAGGACTCACAGCCCAAATATCAGTACACGAAGATAGGTGCCTGCCAGCGCAGCAAGCTGCTTATCCGGCACTATGAGGTTAAGAATATTTTCCCCAAAGTACCTGAACCAGGGTTTTGTTAGCATTTGGTATATTTCGGGTATAAAATGAAAGTACGGAGCGTCGTACCAGACCACTGAGATTGGTATCGATATAACCAGAAGAAAGAAGACCATTCTCTGCATGTGCAGTCCAACCAGCTGCTTTTGTCCTGCGCCATAAGCCTGTGCGCACAAAGTATCAAGGGATGTGGCCAGCCCTAAGTATATACAAATCAGCAATGTCCTATCACAGGCTGCAATCGCCAGCCCTACCTTGAAAGACAGCATATCCTGTAACCGTTCCAGTCATCCCCGCCAAGGACACGGCGGCCAATTCGTTTTTCCCCAGATTCCCCGCTGACAGGATAGATGCCACTGTCAAGCTATACTGCAGACTGAAAGTAATCACAAGAGGCAAGGAATACCTAGCTAGTACCTTGGACTCTCTCTGCCATGTTGTATGTATCCTACCTGCCATAACAGCATCCTCCCATTTTGAAGCAAGTTCTTGTAAACTGGTGGTTTCTCCGCCATTTTTATCCCCCCCGGCAACAACTCTTTCGTGGAGAAGGGACTTTCGATCGCCAGGGGCAAATGACGCCTGGACTCGACCGTCATGTTGTATAGCTCCATATGAGGTGGTTTTCAAATTGTTGTCCTTCAGTAACCTCCGCTCGTCAGCTTCTATATCTTCCAACTCAGCATGTGTGAGGCAAAGGTTCAAAACTCCTGGTGAGGTTGAAAGAACAGCAGGTAGCCCATAACTCCCAGGAATCACAGGTGGTCTCCGGTAGCTGCCCGAAAGTCCACCCGCAGAATGGGTTTGCAAAGAGTGACCTTCTGCAGGAACGATGAGCGGCAATGATGATGGGATCGACACGCTGTCGTCATTACGGCCTGTATGAAGGGATTGTGAGCTGGAGCTGTCCGAAGAGGGTGGCCTATGGTTGCCAGAACCCATTGGCGAATGCATTTTGTACGAGCGACGCAATTAGATTCAGAAGCACTACTTAAGTCATTGATAAGCCTAACTAGCTACTGTGACTGCCATGCAATTGCATGCTTAGTGGAATGCCGGTAGTCTCCCCACCACACATCTGCATCGGACGCAGATGGTCATCGATGTGTGATGGCATAGATCTAGTCTCGCATAGATCAGCAACCAGGCACACCAGTTTGGGCATAGAGCATCCGGAGATCCTAAGGGAAAAATGTACCTACAGACTCAAAAAAAAAAAAAAAATAGCAAAATCAAAACTTTTGATATTCTACTCACTACACAACCACAAATGCCTCAACTGACATATAGGGCAGGTTTGGCTCTCATCCCTCAGCTTTCCTCTGGTAAAGTTCAGCAGGTTGGTGGGTACATGCAAACATGCAATCCCCGTTACAGACTACCAAGCTTAGTCTGGTTCGTCGTACGAAAGCCGTAAATGACCAGATTACCTTTCGTAGAGATAGATTATACAGTGCTCTCGCTCACAATTTTCGGTTACAGCAACACCCTCTTTGTAACATGATAAGTCGGCATTGCTGGATCTTTCACTTACCTTAGTCAGTTGTCTGGAGCAGCACTTCACATGACGTGAGATCCAGTTTAGGTAGTGTCATATATGGAGGCCTGCAGAGTCTCCTAGTCTGATGCACCAGAATTACAGTCACACCTTGCTATACTGGTCACTCACCTCTCCAGTACAGCAAAGAGAGGAGCAGATGAATTGTATTTTTACTTGGGCTGGGTTTGGAACTCTATTATAATGGCATTTCTTGTTGGCAGCTACCTATTGTACGGACAACACCGCCTCATGAAAGGAAACTGTAAGGCCATCGGAATGGCGGGGTCTCTTGATGAGCATAAAAATAAAGTAGTCGGTTGGTGTAAACGATGCGTTATACTCGAAGGGGCTAAAGCCGACCTTCCATTCCAATTTATTTTTCCACCCAAGGAACTGAGATTTTTTTCACTCTGTATTACTTAAGTATCTACAGGGCATCTACTCACGTTGTACTTGCTATGAGCTTTTCTTTCTAACTCCATCTCCCTGTGATAGCAACAGGGTGTTCACTTGCACTTTTTAAACATATACCCAAGTTATCACGAGTCATTTTGATAGACAGCTTGCACCAATTGCCCTCTACCCCGCCTTCCTCGGCCTGCTGTCAACGCAATCTCTGCACAGTCGGGAGTTTTTCCTGTTCCTTTTGATCGCAGCCTAAGAAGTTACAGCAATGGGTAACGCTGCGGAGCTCTCAAGCCAGCATGGGATTATCCCATACCCCCCCATTACACCACACCCACCTGGGAAGGATGGAGAGGTACTGACAGACCCAGCTCCTCTCATGACTCTCGAATTGCAAGATGGTACTGCATATCAGGGCTATGCATTTGGAGCCCACAAGAGCATCTCAGGGGAGCTGGTCTTTCAAACAGGTTAGCTAATATCTAGGTTCAGACACTCCCTAAGAGAGCAATGCTGAATATGGCTTTGTGTAGGGATGGTAGGGTATCCAGAATCTACTACAGATCCTTCGTATCGAGGGCAGATACTCGTCATAACATTCCCTCTTGTCGGGAACTATGGTGAGTCCTCCAATGCTTGGATGTTGTGGTAGCGAGGCTGACAGAACCATAGGTGTTCCATCACGAGAACAAATGGATCCTTTACTCAAGTCCCTACCAGAGTACTTCGAGGCGAAGACCATTCATGTAGCAGGATTGATAGTAGCATCGTACGCTGGAGAGGAGTACAGTCACTTTTTGGCAAAAAGCTCGCTAGGCACATGGCTAAAGGAGCAAAATATTCCTGCCATATATGGTGTTGACACGCGTGCTCTCACCAAGAAGATCCGACAACAAGGAAGCATGCTTGGAAGACTCTTGCTCCAAAAACCTATAAGCAATATACGTAGGCTTATTGATGATATCACCCCAATTGCTAAATCTGAGAAGTTTGAAGCCTGGAGGGATGAGTTCGAGATTGTGGACTGGGTAGACCCAAATAAGAAGAACCTGGTAGCAGAGGGTATGCTTCAACTTTCCTGGCGGAGACTTCATATTTCTAACAACCAGCGCAGTTTCTATACAGGAACCCCAACTATTTTCGCCTCCCGGGGATGTTGCTCTAAAAAGGCCCGACGGCAAGCCGATCCGTATTTTGGTCATTGATGTTGGGATGAAATTGAATCAGCTTCGATGCTTCTTAGCACGAGGAGTCGAAGTTAAGGTCGTTCCATGGGATTACGATTTCATAACCCTGGAGCAAGAAGAGACATACGATGGTTTGTTCGTCAGCAATGGCCCTGGTGATCCGGCAATGGTTTCCTCAACTATCCAGAACCTTTCCAAAGCTCTTGAAGTAGCGAAGGTCCCCATTTTCGGTATTTGCCTCGGTCACCAGTTACTTGCCAGAGCTGCTGGAGGGCAAACAAAGAAGATGAAATTCGGTAACCGCGGCCAAAATATCCCCTGCACTAACTTGATCTCTGGGAGATGTTACATTACATCTCAAAATCACGGATACGAAGTGGACGCTGATACACTGCCTGCCAGATGGAGGCCACTTTTCATCAATGCCAACGACAAATCAAATGAAGGAATCTGGAACACCGAGAAACCATTTTTTAGTGTGCAATTTCACCCTGAGAGCACCCCCGGGCCTAGGGACACTGAACTTTTATTCGATGTATTCATTGGAGCTATCAAGAAGAGCATTTCAGGTGGTCCATCAAAGGCAATGACACTGCCTGTGGAATTTCCCGGTGGAACTTTAGAGGAGCAAGAGAAAGCACACCCCAGGGCCCAAGTCAAAAAGACATTGGTGCTTGGTAGTGGGGGTCTCAGCATTGGGCAGGCTGGTGAATTCGATTACTCTGGGAGTCAAGCCATCAAAGCTCTTAAGGAAGAAGGAATCTACACAATTCTCATCAACCCAAATATTGCTACAATTCAGACCTCCAAGGGACTTGCAGATAAGGTTTACTTCCTTCCAGTGACAGCCGAGTTCGTTCGCAAAGTTATTCAGCACGAACGCCCAGACTCCATATATGTGACATTTGGAGGTCAGACTGCCCTCTCTGTTGGTATAGAACTCAAAGATGAGTTTGATGCCCTTGGTGTCAAGGTCTTGGGTACTCCAATCGAGACTATCATCACCACCGAAGACAGAGAATTATTTGCCAGGAGCATGGATTCAATTGGTGAGAAATGTGCTAAGTCAGCCTCTGCCAACAGCGTCGAAGAAGCACTGAATGCCGTCAAGGACATTGGCTTCCCTGTCATCATTCGAGCTGCTTACGCACTTGGAGGTCTGGGTAGTGGGTTCGCGGACAATGAGGAACAACTCATTGACCTTTGCAATAAGGCATTCGCTGCCAGTCCACAAGTATTGGTCGAGAGGAGTATGAAGGGATGGAAAGAAATTGAATATGAAGTCGTCAGAGACTGCCGAGATAATTGTATCACGGTTTGTAACATGGAGAATTTCGATCCGCTGGGAATTCACACAGGAGACTCCATTGTCGTAGCACCGTCCCAGACACTTTCTGATGAAGACTATAATATGCTCCGCACCACCGCGGTCAACGTCATCAGACATCTGGGCGTTGTTGGAGAGTGCAACATCCAGTATGCTCTGAATCCCCACTCCAGGGAATACTGCATTATTGAGGTCAACGCACGTCTTTCCCGATCCTCCGCGTTAGCCTCAAAAGCAACAGGATACCCATTAGCCTTCATTGCAGCTAAGTTGGGTCTTGGAATCCCTCTTAACGAGATTTCTAACTCAGTCACCAAAGTCACCTGTGCATGTTTTGAGCCTTCCCTTGATTATGTCGTCGTCAAAATTCCACGATGGGACCTCAAGAAGTTCACCCGTGTTTCTACACTCCTTAGCTCATCTATGAAGAGTGTTGGTGAAGTTATGAGTATTGGGCGTACCTTTGAGGAAGCAATCCAAAAAGCCATCAGGGCTGTTGATTACCACAATATTGGATTTGGGGAGACCAGTGCGCTCATGTCCATCGACGAGGAGCTTCAAACTCCATCAGACCAGCGCCTCTTTGCTATTGCCAATGCTATGCATGCTGGCTACTCAGTGGGCAAGATTCATAGCATGACCAGCATCGACAAATGGTTTTTACATAGGCTTATGGGTCTTATCGACATGGCAAAAGCCCTTACCAAATATGACGCTAATACTGTCCCCCTGACAATGCTCAAACAGGCCAAGCAAGCTGGTTTCTCTGATAAGCAGCTCGCAAAATGCTGGGGAACCAACGAAATGGCCGTTCGTAGTCTCAGAGTTGAAGCAGATATCATGCCTGTTGTGAAGCAGATCGACACTGTTGCTGCAGAATTCCCTGCCGTGACGAACTACCTCTATCTCACCTACAATGGAAGTGAGCATGATATCACTTTCACTGATAATGGTGTAATCGTTCTAGGCTCTGGTGTATATAGGATTGGTTCTTCTGTTGAATTTGATTGGTGTGCAGTTACTGCGGTTAGAACCCTGCGGAGCAAGGGAATCAAGACTATCATGGTCAACTACAACCCGGAAACGGTCAGCACTGACTATGATGAGGCCGACAAGTTATACTTCGAAAACATAAATATGGAGACAATCCTTGATATCTACCACCTCGAGCACTCCAGCGGTGTCATCATATCCATGGGAGGGCAAACACCAAACAACATTGCACTCCCATTGCATCGTGCCAACGTCAAGATTTTAGGAACTTCTCCAGAGATGATCGACACAGCTGAAAATCGATACAAATTCTCTCGCATGTTGGATAGGATCTTTGTTGATCAGCCTGCGTGGAAGGAATTAACCAGCTTCGAGGAGGCTGCTGAATTCTGTGAAACTGTCACATATCCTGTCCTCGTCAGACCTTCATATGTCTTGTCTGGTGCAGCCATGAACACAGTGTACTCAAAGGATGACCTTGCGTCCTATCTCAAGCAGGCAGTTGATGTGTCCCGTGAGCATCCTGTTGTTATCACTAAATATATTGAGAACGCCAAAGAAATCGAGATGGATGCCGTGGCAAAAGACGGAAAGATGATAATGCATTTTGTTTCCGAGCATGTCGAGAATGCTGGTGTTCACTCCGGAGATGCTACCTTAATCCTTCCTCCACAAGATCTTGATCCTGAGACAGTCCGGAGGATTGAAGAGGCCACAGCCAAGATCGCGAACGCCCTCAATGTCACTGGCCCTTTTAATATCCAGTTCATTGCCAAGGATAATGAGATTAAGGTCATTGAGTGTAACGTCAGGGCCTCTCGGTCGTTCCCATTTGTATCGAAGGTCATGGGCATTAACATGATTGAGATGGCTATAAAGGCAATCCTCGGGCTCCCTGTGGATGTCTATCCCAGGCTCTCAATCCCAGAGAATTACGTCGGAATCAAGGTACCCCAGTTCAGCTTCTCCCGTCTTGCTGGAGCTGACCCCATCTTGGGAGTCGAGATGGCCTCCACTGGTGAGGTTGCTTGCTTCGGCCGTGACAAGTATGAAGCATATCTCAAGGCTTTGATCTCCACTGGGTTCCGCCTTCCTAAGAAGAATATCCTCTTATCAATTGGCTCTTTCAAGGAGAAGATGGAAATGCTACCTTCCGTTAAGAAACTCCACCAATTAGGCTTTAACCTCTTTGGAACCTCTGGAACAGCTGATTTCTTCCAGGAACATGGGATCCCCTGTCAGTTCCTGGAGGTCCTGAGGGACGACGAGGAAGCCAATAACCAGAAAACTGAATACTCCCTAACCCAGCACTTAGCCAAAAACTTGATTGATCTCTACATCAACCTTCCCTCCGCGAACAGGTTCCGGAGGCCTGCCTCATATATGAGTCGAGGGTACCGCACCAGGAGGATGGCAGTCGACTACCACACGCCCCTAGTAACGAACGTCAAGAATGCAAAGCTTTTGATTGAGGCTATTGCACGAAACTATTCTTTAGATATCTCCACCGTAGACTACCAGTCTAGTCACCGCACCATCACCCTCCCAGGTCTCATCAATATTGCCTCTTTCGTACCAGGGCTCGCGAAACGAGGTAGCAAGGACTTTGAAAAGGTCTCCCAAGCGTCAATTGCTGCCGGCTTCACACTGATCAGGGTATTGCCATTGGGTGTGGATAACTCACTGATTGATACTGCAACTTTAAAGACTGCTCAGCGGAATAGCAATGGCAAGGCACCCTGTGATTTCAACTTCTCCGTAGCTGCAACCTCGACGAACTCTGAGCAGCTGGCTCAGGTAAAATCAACAGTTGGTTCCCTTTTCATCCCATTCAACCACCTTTCCGGCAATATCAATAAGGTGGCAACCGTGACTGAGCATTTTGGTGTCTGGCCATCTATCAAACCAATTATGACTGACGCAAAGACTACTGATCTTGCTTCAATCCTACTTCTAGCTAGCCTTCATGGGCGCAATATCCACGTCACAAGTGTTACCACTAGGGATGACATTCGATTGATTGCTCTCAGTAAGCGAAAGGGGCTCAGAGTTACTTGCGATGTAGCTGTGTATGCGCTGTTCCTCTCCCAGAAGGATTACCCAGAGTGCGCCGCACTTCCCACTGTCGCCGACCAAGAAGAACTTTGGAAGAATATGGACATTATTGATTGTTTCACTGTCGGAAGTCTACCTTACCAACTTGCTCTGGACGTGAAACAAACCCCATCTGCTGGAATGGGTATCCCAGACACATTGCCTCTTTTGCTCACAGCTGTTGCAGATGGACGGTTGGCGGTTCAGGACATCATCCTCCGCCTTCATGACAACCCAAAAGCTATCTTTGATCTACATGATCAGCCACATACCACGGTGGAGGTTGAGATTGATAGGGCATTCAAGTTTTACTCGGGCGAAGCTTGGTCGGGTTTCAATGGTAAGTGCTTAAAGGGCACCGTTCAAAGAGTGATCTTCCATGACAAGACAGTTTGCCTTGATGGTCAGCCCGTTTCCAGTGAATTGCTAGGAAGGGATTGGTCGAGCCATATGCCACAGCCTATTCAGGCACCACCGCCTAAATCTCCGGCCATTGGGTCCTCATCTAGTCGCCTCGAGGTCAAGACTCAAGAGGTCATAAGCTCAAGTGGATCTCTCCGACGTCTCCAGTCACCAGTCGTGGATAGCCTTGCTATTACTAGACCAATTGCCCAGGCAACAGAAGAGCATCTTTCCAAGATGTATCCCCCTTTGGCCTCAATGTCCCCATCTCTAGCGGAGTTGCTGGTTCGCTCCAACTTTAAGCGCCGCCACATCCTCTCCGTCAAGCAGTTCAGCCGTGCTGACTTACACTTGCTCTTTACTGTAGCACAAGAGATGAGGCTTGCTGTTGAGAGATGGGGTGTGATTGATCTTCTCAAGGGCCGTCTTTTGTGCACTATGTTTTTCGAGCCCTCTACCCGTACCTCTTCATCCTTTGACGCAGCCATGCAGCGGCTGGGTGGGAGAGTGGTCCCTATCGCCGCTCAGACATCGAGTGCCCAGAAGGGGGAAACTCTGCAGGATACCATCCGAACTCTTGCTTGCTATGGAGATGCTGTGGTCCTCAGACACCCTGAGGAGTCGAGCGCAGAAATTGCTGCCAAATTTTCTCCAGTTCCTATCATTAATGGAGGAAACGGAAGCCTCGAGCACCCTACCCAGGCATTTTTAGATCTCTTTACCATCAGGGAGGAGCTTGGAACCGTCAACGACCTCACAATCACGTTCACCGGTGACCTCAAGTATGGCCGTACCGTACACTCCCTCGCCAAGCTCTTGTCGCACTACCACGTCCACATTCAATTAGTGTCCCCCCCTCAACTGGCAATGCCTCAAGAGGTTAAGGATGAATTGGTGAAATCGGGTCAGCTCCTTTGTGAAAGCCATGAACTCACTCCAGAAATCGTTGCGAGATCTGATGTCCTCTACTGCACTCGGGTCCAGAAGGAGCGATTCGACGACTTGAAGGAATTTGAGAAGTTAAAGAACAGCTTCATCATTGATCATTCTGTTATGAAGAACGCGAAGCCGCACATGATTGTCATGCACCCACTACCAAGGAACGCCGAGATATCTGAGGAGGTGGATTATGATCAGCGTGCAGCTTATTTCAGACAAGTGAGTTACCCTCAGATAGGATATCTTTTGATTTATACTAACAGCGTAAGTAGATGAAGTATGGATTGTACTGCCGCATGGCACTCTTGGCTTTGGTTATGTTTTAAACTGGGGGATTGTTAATACTATGGAGGGAATTGGCATTTTGACGGGTTGGCAAAAAGTTCTGTTTGTTGCATTTTTTGGTGATAATAAGGTGTACAGCTGAGATAGACAGCATATGTTACTATTGCTCTATTTATTTATTATTGGGTTGCAGCAGGGGCGGAGTTTGTCATTGTTTTGTTAGACTGGAATGATTGCATAGGTCGAGGCGTTTTTTGTTTTTGTGTTGGAGGGAGAGGTATTTCATTTTAAGTTCACGTCACGTGGAATTATGGAGCTTGGCGTATTGCCAAGTTGAGACAACCGAATAGAACGGACTAGTCTACTACTTAGTACAGAGTAGTCTGGAGCACTATTGAGCAAACACATCTTCATCAATGCCCCGCCTTGAGACCACGCCTTCCAACGTGCGATTCATCAACTACCGGTAATTTTATCCAGGCCCTCAGAACTGGCAGGACAACCCTTTTATCACCATTAGTGCTTTCCGTGTCTGAAAGCACTCTAGACTTATATTGAAAGAGTCTTGCATAACAGTGACTATATATCTCTATAAGCCTTTCTTGGGACTAGGACAGGCGAGACGTATTATTCATGTTCTATTCACCCGAGCCTGACTGTAGAGTACAACTCAATTGCATGAATAATCACCAATTGCCTGGTAATTATTAGCTTGCTTTGTACCTATATGGTATATGTCTTATGCTAATCTCTCATTGGTACTTAGTAGTGATCCTTGGCTCGGCCGGCCCCGTTCGCTTGCCCTCGGCTCAAACCCGAAGAGCAGCCTCTCCGCAAGGCTAGAAGTCATTCCAGACCGGCGGAGCATCAGATCTAATATGGATTCAAGACGCAAATCCCTCATGTCAACCTAGATGTTCATCACTAGATCGGGCTAGGTATGCTATTACGTCTATAGATATTGGGGAGCTTGGACTCTAGGTCTTTATTTAAAGTCAGAGAGTAGCCCAGACTTCAGGGTTACTCGAGTATGGAACTGAACTAACTGACGCCCGCTCTCCACAACAAAGTTTAGCTTCTAGTCCTTTTTAGGCTTGCTTGTTTTCCACTGATTGATACCCACGGCTTTTGTCTACGGCGCTGACGGATCTACGACGAATCAGTCACAACGAGATTCCTTTCTCGGTCCTTGGGAGCAACAATGACTGGAGATTCCCACTACATCCTTCGCGAAGCCACCCCAGCTGAGCTGGAACAAACCCGTCGAGAGCATTCTTCATCTTGGGCTGGTGGATTGACTGGTGAGTTATGTTCCAATTCTCTCGATCTCTCAAGAGTTTTGGTCCAATAGGCTGAGTCGGTTTTTTAGTGGAGCAATATATTGGCCGTGAGATCCATCTCGCCAATATTATCGACACCGAGCATGGGGGGATGAAATGCTGGATCCTCACCTCCTCAGCTGAACCCTATCGAATCCTATGCTCATGTGAGACTACCGGCAAGCCAGCTTTCGTTCGTAGTGTCAAGGGTGGCAAGGAACAGGCGAGGGAGGTCACGAGCTACGTCATTGGGAATGTGTTCACCCTGGAGCAGAATCGGGGGAATGGATATGCAAGTGTGATGCTGGATTTGTTAGCCCAAAGACTGGCAACAGAGTGTGAATTTGATGCGTTGTATTCTGATGTTGGGAAGGTACGCCCTCAGTTACCGGAAATTTGGTGAGAGGGAAGCTGGCTCATCCTGAGAATGATTATAGAAGTTCTATGCTCGCAAGGGATGGAAGCCACACCCATCTAACCATATCTCTCTGCCCCCAGCAGCGAGTGACGTGCAAATCTCCGGAGTGAAGCTTCTAGAAGATCGAGATCTCCCACCACTCTGCAGCAAGGATGTCGATTCAATAAAATCCTGGTACCACGATACCCCCCTCCAACCCAGTCTCGATGCCCGCATAGTATATCTCCCCACATACCATGTCATGAAATGGCATCACTTTAGAGAGGAATATTTAGGCAAGATTATTTTTGGCAAAGCCCCAACTATCAAAGGAGCCATATCGCCAAGTGGGAAGAGGTGGTGTATCTGGAATAGGAATTTTAACAAGTTTGATTCCTCTTTGAAGAAAATGTCAATTTTGAGGATAGTAGACACTGAGGAGAATGATGTGGCTGAGGAGGTGAAGGTTAATGAAATTGTGGCTCTGCTGAAGGCTGCACAGGAGCAGGCACGGCTATGGGGGATGAAAGAGGTGTTGGTGTGGAGCCCTAGTGAGAGAGTGGTCAAGGCCGCAAGGGAGATTCTGGGAAGGCAGGTGGTGGTTGTAGAGAGGGAGGAAAATAGTATTTGTTCTTTGAGGTGGAATGGGGAGGAGGGGCAAGGTGCGAATGTGATTTGGGACTTGAATGAGAAGTTTGCATGGTGTTGATCAGATTTTGGATACTTTGCAAGAGGGTGCAAATTTGGGTGAGGATTTTGGGCAAGTCTGGTTGAATTACCCCTCTGGTATTTCGGGGAGTTGATATTTTTTTTCTTTGATTGGCTAGTACTGGTTTTGGCTCCCTTGTGGAGCTTCTTGGTTTATAGATTTTCTTCTTATTGCTTTATGAGTAGCCTTAGTCATCAAAATATTATTAGCTAACTTACATCGGTTGCAGAGCAGTTGTGAGGAATATTCCAACATTTTGTTCAGGGTAATTATAGCTGTATCGGTTACTATTCTCTGTAAAAGTATTGGTTCAAAAGTCTTATACCTAGTACTTGGCAAGTAAATTGGCAAGTTCTTTGCTGTTGTATTATCAAGTACCTGCAAATCCTGTTGAATATGTAAATATATCATAGTTGCAGGGTAATTATACCTTGAAAATACTCCCCCTGCCTAGGTATTAGAGTAAACTCCGGGTAACGCTCTTTAACGTATTAGTCTGAGCGCCCTATCAGCCCACCCAAGGTGAAGAAATCTACTAGGGAGTTCGTGTTGCCGTTTGATATATCGCCGCTTGGGTGCCCTGAGAAAACTGCCTCTATAAACCCCCCGGGCATCTCTATAACCTCTCGATTCAGAAGCAAACAGGTTGTGCAACTCCACCCCTATGGTCAAGTTATTATAGCAGATAATACTAATCATGCGATAATATCTAGCGTAGACACCGCAAGAATACGAATACGGTCAAAAGCATACGATTACCGACCGCACTCTAGGTGTGTTCTCATCCCCAATCCACCACCCTTCGAATTTTTTTTTTTCTCTTTCCCCCCCCTCCCCCCCAGTACCACGCCGCCGATTGGATGGGAATACCTAGATAGGCGCTAGGCTAGACGGATGTCTGTTGTAGAGTTGGTTAAGAAGCTAGCCATTAGTTTCGAAAATATTCGTCAGGGAGGTGAGCAGATATAGTTTGGTAGGCATCGGCATCTGCAATCAAAACCCCCACTATTAACCCCCACCACGCATATCCCTCCCTAACGGTGCCTCTAGCCCTAAATTCTGGCATCTCTAGAATTTTTACTCACCTGTACCGTTAGGGTGTATCCTCACTCGCTTGTTCAGCTACCCACGTGCTGGAGCGTAATGTGGAACCCCTCACCTATGGAGGGAGAGCTTGGTAGTCGAAGAAGCTGGTGGAGAAGAACTGCTTAATTTCAAAACATGCCAATAGTAATTTGCCTGCCATTCGCAAAGGTCATTTCACCCCTAATGCGTTGAATACTTCCCTGCCGTGGGCGGCATACCAATTAATGGAAATATCCGTATAGTAAGATCATGATGGCTCAGCATAAAAATATGAGTGTAGGTGGTTCTAGTGACCCAGTTGAAAGAGAGCTTAGTGGGTGGGCTGCTCCCAGCCAATGTCTCCGTAGAGTACACACAACCAGCAAGGCCAGTTGAAGCTCTGTAGGTTATAGGTTGTATATTAAATTTAAAGACATAGAGGTTGTACTTACAAAATATCACATATGCACATATCGTGAGATGATAGTTATATTTGGTCTCAAAACATCATATAATAGTAACCTCCATAGTTATTGCTACTCACATAAGTGGTCCATCATAGGCAGGGAAAAGAGACCGGAAATCTATATATGCATAAAGGCTATTGATGATAATAGGTATATATCCAAAAATCAAAAATCATAGGCCTACCACCCCCAAGAACCTAAACCCCCGAGCAGGTTCCCCAAAAAGGCACTCACTCCCTCTTCTTCCCCTTATCCTTCTCCGCCCACTCCCTCTCCCTCTTAATAACCATCTTCCTCACTCTCTCACTGACCCTCTCCCACTCTCTATCCAACCCCCCCCTCAACCACCACGGCACAAACCCATACCCATTAACACAATCCTCCGCCCACCCCACCGTGGCCTTCCTCCTTCCTTCCTCAAATGTCACTTCCTCCTCCAACATCCTCTCAATCAACCCCGTCCCCAGCCCCTGCCCTCGATACACAATCTTGACCGTAAATGCATTAATCTCCACTTTCCCATTCTCCATCTTCCCTGAGCCCGCCACGCGCCCAGGAGGTAGCTTTTTGTACGCAAGAAACCCGACTACATCCCCCCCCCACTCGACCACCCATCCTTTGATTGAGGAGTCATTTGGCCCCGAGATTCCTAGTGCAGAGGGAAGTCCTGCTTTTGCTACTTCGGCCGCGCGGTCGAGGAAGCCGCCGTACATTGCTATGATACGCTCTACGATGCTGAGGTAGACGAACCCCGCTGCCCCCATGTAGCATAATGTCCGAATAATTGCTTCGGGGTATCCTGACCCGGATATGAATCCTCCGCCCTCAACTTTCATCGCAGAGTCGAGGAGGCGGAGAAACACCCATATACCAGCACTGATGAAGATGATGACCACGGGGGGAATGGGGAGGGCAATGTTGAGTCTGTCTGAGAAGGGGCGGAGGAGAGGGGGGTGCAGGACGACATGCCGGCTGAGGACTTTGGATTGCTGCGCGATAGAGTCAGTGATGAGGCGGAGGATGGTGATGTAGTGTTGCCCACTGGGGTCCAGGTCAGTGGGGGGGTAGAGGGGGCGGATAGTGAGGGGCTTAGGTTCTTCTTCGCCGAGTCCGTAGCCGCCGCCAGGGTGTGGTGGAGGGTCGGGCGTGGGCCCATGGTGAGGTTGGGGTTGGGGAGGGTCGTTGAGGTGGGCTGTGGTGCTTGGGCCAGCGTCGGAGGAGGACATGGTGGGGTAGAGTGGTGGGAGATCAGGCTAGAGTGTCTGGGAACGAGAACAGTGCGGAAGGTGAACCGACGGTAATGAGTGGGAAATGCAAAAAGAAAAAAAAGCAAACCTCGGAGTAGGTATATCTGGCATATGCAGATTCCCCCCCCCTTTATTGCATATCATATGTACATCAAGCACTAGTTTCTTCATTGGCTAGATATGCACGTGACTGACGAACCTAACCCTACTTATCTGCAAGAGTTGCAGCGTGCTTGCAGCGTGTGGCTACCGCATCCACTGGCGAACAACGGTCCATGTCGCTTTTTCAAAGCTAACGCGTAAAGGTTACATGAGTACAAAACAGGTGTAGTTATATGCTAGCGCGCCGTTAGCTGCCAGGTCAGAATGAGGATAGCCGTATAGGATCAAGCTAACATACATAAATGTGCTGAGACTAACTAAAAAGTAACAAGATCGGTCAGGTCTAACTGGTCTGGTTGAAGGTCTAACCTGCTTCTCCTAGTTCAACCTAACGGCGCGCTAGCATATCACTCGAGTAGATACGGTATATAGACTGCGCTAAAACAGGTGGATGGCAATTCTCACACCGGTCCATGTAAATTTTTGTGAGCATGTCGCGCAAGTAAAGAAATACTGTAAGTATATAGAAATAAATTAATAGTAAAAAATTTTTTAAAAAAAAGGCCCGATGTTTAAACATCTATGGCTGCTTTATCTCAGCTTCATCAACAAATTCAACCTCTTCATCGGACTCCATCTCAAGTTCCCATGGTCCAATAGTGAGATCTGGCAACCCGCGTACATACAATTTGTGATCATCTTTACCAGTCGGACAGAGTGATATATCGGTTTGCTGGAAAGCTTTGATAATAGCATCTTGCTTGCATTGATGAAGCCATAACCATGCTTCAGCTACTGCATGCGTGATTGCAATTCGACTTTGTCCAACACTAGTATCATCACTCTTCTCATATGTCAATGATTCTTCCAAAATATCTGCCGTCTTGTCCTTTATGGTACTTTCTGTAGTTTGAGTGCTGTAAGACTACGCGGTTTTAAGGCGGTCGATTTTGCCTTAGGCCCCGGTCGAACTCTTATTTTTGCTGGAGATGACATTATTACTGGTACGCTGCCAGTGTGGGTATACTCCGTAGTACAGCAATTAATTACATGGACCGTTGTTACTCAGTGAGCGTGTTGCCATCCACCTGTTTTGCGCACAGATATCACCTTCTCTGAGTTAGTTCGTACATGTCTTAAAAAGCGACATGGACCGTTGTTAACCAGTGGATGCGGGAACCTCCAATACACTCCACAATACAAGGCATTCTAGCTATCATGTTTCTCCATGCTCTGTGAAGAGAGGTGCTCACGTTTCTAATTACTTGCGATTGACACACTCAGGCTAACTCTACATATCCCCCAGCCAGAAAACCCTATATATACTCCAAGGGCACAGGCCTCTGCACGACTGTCGCTATATAGACATCAAGTTGTACCCCCATACGATTGGGGGCAGACCGCGAATCGGCTCCAGTATCCGTACCAGTCTATGGTTAGTGTGAGTCTAAATATGTACAGTACAGTTGGCAACCAGGCTAGGTAGTACAGTACGTTCGAGCAGTGAGACAGGCACCGGTAGGTATATATCATCTTACACACATACATTCTGCCTAGTACATTGTTGCACGACAGGACGAGGAGAGAGGTGATATATATCCCCAAATCTACCGCCTCGCTATGCAGAAGCCAAAAACAAAACTACCCACGACTAGATCCTACAAATATTGGGGATCAAATTCTACAACAAGAAGACCCTGTTAGCGATATTGGGAAAAAGGTCTCGAAATAGTACTGCATGACGAGACAGGAGGAGCTCAACTCATTATTAATTTTGTGTTCGTGCGCACCCCTGCCCATGTAGCGTGTTTAGTGCTATGTACCCGAGCACTACCTACCTACCCCTGGGCTACAGAATGCCGTTGCCAAGGCTGGGCAGCCAATGGGCGCGCAGACGCATACGCACGTGAAGCGTATATATGCACCAGGTGACGGACAGCTTGCGTTGCTCCATGCATTAGGCTGTGCCCAGGTGCATGGTTCTGGGCCCACTCCGATGCAGCAGACCCCCACGCCCGTCATACCTATCAGACTCCTCGTCTGACAGATTCCCACCTGAATAGTGCTAATGCGGCAGCAAGTGATAGCAACTTAGCGGACTATATAGCAATTAAACATCCCGAAAATAGGACAATCAGAAAAGAAAGAAATCCCATCTGTACATATTACCCCTTTATGACGCTACCCCCTTTTTTGAATCCCAAATGTCCAAATCTCCTAGTCCACGCCCTTTCCGATGAAGCACAGCTGGATAGATTAGTATGATACAATGTTGCACAGAACGTAAAAGGTTGGGTTTGAAGTCTTGCTAAAGCAACCAACCCAGTCATGGAATAAACCTCTGTAGTAGCATAAATCAAGGCTACAAGATAAATTGCCGACATTTAGGAGGCACTGTATACTGGTGAAGCGAACGAAAGTAACTCGTATACCGGAAGTCATTCCCAGAGGGTCTCAAGTAAAAACGCTTCAACGGAAAAATCGGCTAATCCATGATCATCCAATCAATCTGCCCTGGCTGATACCCATCCTACTGGGCATAGTTAGCCATGTACTGATCTGGCTGCTTCACCTCCTCCTCCTCCATCTTACTACCAACCACAGTCTGAGGATAAGTCTTTTTCCTCCACCCAGCGTACTCATCAAACAGTGACGGCCCTATCATACCAGTACCAGTCAGCACCAACTACAAGAGAAGTTACTAAGAAGACAAGGCGTGCTCAAACATACAGGCCGAATCCTCCGAATACCCCTCCAGTCCCCACCCAACGCTCTTGTTGAATGGCAAGAAACTCTCCCACTGATCCCGATTTACCACCTTCAATTTTGCTGCCTTCTGCAGAAACTCAACGAATGCGTACAGGTGGGGAATGGCTCCTTCCATCTTCTTTCCGCCCTCTTCTTCGGTTCCAGATGTAGGAGGTGTGTAGTCGATCCGGTACCTATCTTTGTCCAAGACAACCCTCAGGAACTCTATGGCGATGGGCAGCTCCACGTTCTTTGCAGTTGGCAGGCCACCAGATTTACCGTAGTTGAAGCAGTATTTGTAGAAGGATTTGAAGTCCAAGGAGTCAAACGACGAAGAGACTTGGTCAAGGATAATTGGAAACCGGTCGAGCAGCTTCTCGTTGGAGTCAATTCTGCAGGGTAGGCAGTTAGTATAATTTTTGATATTGTGAATTTGGGTACGCCGTACTCAAGCCTCTTCATTCCTCCTACAAACTCTTCTCTAGTAAGGGTGAAAATGGTTTTGGCACCCAGCTTCCATGCCAGCACATAGAACGCAGCACTCTCAGCACTTATCCCCAGCTCCTCCAACCACTGATTGCACGCTGCTGGTGACATGACCTGGTCCTTTTCTTCATCTTGATACATCTCGAACCATGCTTCAACATTATGGAATGTAAATGGTGTATATTTCCTAGCCCCTTTCCTCTTGGATGATGCGCCTCTTGTTGTCGTTAGGACAGTCTTTGCCTTTTTGTGCTTCGTATCGACTACTTCCTTCCCGTTCACCGCATCTATTTCTACCGCATCGCGAGTGCGTTTCCGCATGACTCCCGCCGGCGAGTTCTCAGCCAGCTTCGCTATTTCAGTGCTATTGTTAGTTGGGGAGATGCTGTTCGCTTTTTTATTCTCGGGTTCTGCGGAGCTTTCCGTAGGAGGCGTGGCCCTTGTGGGTACAGGTATTTTTGTTTTTCCGTTCGTCACCTTTTTGGTTGGTGTTTTGGTAGCGGTTCCTTTCGGTTCCACCTCCTTTGCTCTTCTCGTACCCTCTGTTGCCCTCTTGGCTGCGGGTTTTTTCGTTATCGTAGGTGGTGTTGGTAATGACTCCTTGGTGGCAGAACCCTTCTTAGACATAGCTCGGGATCCACTACCAGTCCCAGCATTACCTTTGGCTGTCGACTTACTATTGGCTACCGACGTTTCGCAACCTTCCAGCAAAGCTTCTGCTGCAGCTTTCGTCTTCGAGCGTGAGGAGCGTGTGGTTGTTGGCTGTTGTTCAGCCACAGCTGCAGCTCTCTTCCTTGGAGGCATGACTGATCTTAGCTGCTTGTGACGGGAGACACCTACCAACAGGCCCTGGGCAAACGGTCTTCTATTTGCTACTGTGTCCTGCTTGCGATCCAGGTTGACTCGACCCGAATGTGCTAGCTGTGTTGCGTTGTGGTACGGAGCTTCTCCAGTGTAATGCTAGCTTAACCAAGCGAGTAAAGGTTTATACTTGGATTCACGAGCTTGCATTGCAATGCTGGTGGTTGCCCCCAGCTAGACACCCTGAATCTCCTAGACGTTTACAGACAATAGTCAGGTTGTACAGACAGGCTTGTTCGGGTTCAGTGCCTTTCTTTATTGTCAATATCGATCAATAAGAATGTTTGACTGCGGACTATGGACATGGATTCAGATGAGGTGCCCAACCACGCTTTACAGTGCAGTTCTTGGCGGCAACTGGCTTCTGAGAATTTCGACTTTGTGCTGCAGACTCAACCCAACAACGGTGATCATGTCTAAAAAGGCAGCAGCGACAACAAACCTCGTCGTCAAGCTCATTGTGGGAGCAGGGCAAGCCTCACCCTCGCCTCCTGTTGGCCCTGCCTTAGGTTCTAAAGGCGTCAAATCTATGGATTTCTGTAAGGTTGGCCTCACTATTTTACTCCCTACTCCCTCCCACTCCCGGAACATGAAGCTTAACAAAGCGAGTAGGAATTCAATGCCAGAACAGCAAATATAATTGTTGTAAGATTCTATTCTTCCTCCGAGGCTATATTAGAGATTTCCGGCAGAGTCAACTAAGAAGTCACACCTACCATCTTGCTCACAGGGCACGCCCATTCCGTCACGAATCACAGTTCGCCCAGACCGAACATTCACTTTCGATCTCCGAACACCAACAGTGTCTTACTTCCTCATGAAGGCTGGAAATGCACCCATCAGGAAGAACAAAATGAAAGGAGCTTCAAATCCAGGGAAAGAATTTGTAGGAGAGTTGACACTTAAACATGTCTACGAGATTGCAAAAATAAAATTGACGGTTGGTCCTAGGATGGTATTATTGAAGGGCAAGAGACTGAACTAACGAAACCCTTGGGGTTAAATAGGAGACCCGGTTACAAGGGATATCAGAAGAGGGAATGGTGAAGTGTATATTGGGTGCTGCAAAGAGTATAGGGATCAAAGTTGTTCCGTAAGTCCGGATTCACTCCTAAGTGGTTTAAGATATATGGAGTACGCTTGCAATGGACGGATGTTGGGCGTTCATTTATGTGGCATTGGGTGTCTGTATTGTTGTAGAATGCTGTTGTAAAGTGGGATATATCAAACGACCATGTATCTCTGGTACTCGAGTAGCTAGTGAGTTTTGAGTATAATAACAGAGGTCAATAGAGAGTCACCCATAATAAAGAGTAGATCTACCCTCTGTTTAAAATACGTTAACTGAAGAAACTATTGCACTCCCCTCACACTCACTGAAACCATCATGTAATGGTGTTGCTCTTGATGTGCTGGTCCCTACCTCGATGTCTCAGAACAATACAGAGGGACTGTTCTCGTTCCCGCTCTCAACCGGATCTTGGCATGCGCAACGATTTAATTGGACGAGAACTAGCTCAAAGTCGGTTTATCCTTGAATAAGCACAGGCTTGGCATAAGACCATCGTGGGGGCTGCACATTGTGACTTGTAGTTTCTTAATTGCACGGCGCCTAGGTGGTCAGATTTTCGGGCTCTTGACAGGCGTAGTTAGGGGCGAGGCCTTTCCCCAAAGCATAGTTATTTTGGCGCGTAGGTAGATAAGAGACTGGGACCGAGAAGGCTAATCATACAAGTTTTTGATGGTCGGAATACCCTTCCGGGCAAGCAGGTTAATGGCAAGGCATTGGTCCGAAGCATATTTATTTTAGTGTAGGTAGGTAAGAGTCCGGGTATATATGAGGACACCCTCCATCACGGATTTCTAACACAGAGAGAGACCAGTGCCGTACAGTGCCTCGAATTCCTTGAATAAGAGGGCTGTGGTAGTACCGGTACCGGTAGTCTCGGATCTGCTATATATTAATAAGGGGCCAGAAGCATATGCCGCACTATTTAACCACCAATCTATCATGCCTAATACACGTGGGCAGTGGAGTTGATCCATGAACAAGCTTCTCTGCAAACACGCCTGCAATTCGCTTAGTCTGGTTGGTACTGTACATCCCCCTCCGCACTCGCTATCGATAAGCGAAGGCAGAGGTAGGTACTCTACTTAGCGGCAGGAGGTCCGCGGGACCCAACACAGTGGGACGGAAATTTGGTAGGTATTGAATATTGACCAAACACAACTACACGTGTCTTTTTGAGCCAATCAACGTTCAGGCGTGAACCCATGGCGACTATGCAAGTTTTTACTTCGGCAGCATGCATAGTACAGTACAACGTCCCTGGATTCCAAGCCATACACACCAAAAGTCCAAGACACGATAATATAAGTAACAGCCACCGCAATGACATTTTCATTTTTGATCATCGATTGCGACCATCGAGATATATATTTCGAGTGACAGGACTCGCTTTGGGGTCTCTATCAGGTGTCGACGTGGGATACCAATCTCGAAAGCAAAATGGGGCTCACATCCAAGGCCAAAAACGTATGGGACACATACACCCCCACAGAGAGAAGGGATATTGCCATATACATCACCGGCATCATGTTCTACAAACTAGGGCTTGAAGCCTTCAACGGGTCGATCACGACGTTGGCGGTCGACAGGTTCGGGAAGGAAGCCTTCAAGAAACAGGGGATGTTACAGGGTTTGAATCAAGCATTTCAAGTAAGTGACATTCCGTGTTGCTGATGAAGAACTGCCCCTGCGATCGGATTAGTGACGTGTGCAAGATGCTGACTGGAAGGCTTTAAGTGCGTGGGGTCCATTCTTATTGCTCCTCTGATCCGTCGTTTTCCCACACGCTCAGTCCTCGCCATGGCAGTCATGGTATTTGGACTGTTGACAGCTATACTGATGATAGTGGATGCGTCCACTGGTGGGAGAGTCAAGAGGGGCAATGAGGACACGCAGTATGGCAATTGGAACCCGAATGGGCTATTCCCTGTGTATTGTGTGAGTAGTTTTATTATTTTAATCCGCAAGGAAACAATCTGACCAATTTCCGTTGCAGGCATCTGGTATTGCTTACGGTATGGTTGAGCTCATTCGCCGTGTCATCCCAAGGGATATTGTTGGTGGAGACGTCAACAAGCTCCGTAGGATGGATGCCATCGTCCACATCTTCTATGAGGTTTCTGGTACTGCAGGTGCCTTTGCAACGACCTACCTTGTTCTGAGATTCGGCAACAACTACTCGTTCTTCGTCACCCCGGTCTTTTTCACTTTTGCCTGTGTCATGTGGTCATTGGTTGGTACCCACGGATTCCAGAGAGAATTGGAGCATGGGCAACCGAGCTACTTGGTACAGCTGCTGCAAGGCGCCAAATACTTTGGTCTCTCTATTTGGGTGGGCGGCAAGATTATCTTTTCCCATAGGAAATTCATCTGGTTGCCTCTTGGGTATGTGTCCCGTATAATTTATTCTAAGTACCTTCACCTAACCTTCCTTTAGTTATTCCATGGCTCTCTATGGTCACCGATATCTGGAAAATGGGATCGCCCCAATAATTGCAAAGCAGGTTTTCAAAAAGTCCGCATATTCGCAAATCATGGTTGGCGGATCCAATTTTGGTGAACTCATTGGAGCCTTGACTGTCTTCATTTTGAACGACCTCGTACCAACTCCGATCCCATGGTTGAGAGCTGACAGCTTATTGCTTCTCATTGTTTGGGTTTTCTCCTTCTACTACCCCCCAGTTGGTGACATTAAATATGTCTGGTTATTGGCATTGGTATGTTCATCCAATCCCTCCAATAGTTTGGCACGACTGACCCCAGCGGTATAGGTTTTCATGCCCATCTCTTTGGGTTGGGCAGCTGGTGACGTGTCGCTCGCCGCGTACATACAGGCTTCTTTAGCCCGACGTGAAAACGAATCAGAGCACGTTTCCGCCTTGGGTGCCGTCATGGCCTTCCTATACTCCACCTACATTGTCATCTACGCCATCCTGTCTCCAGTTCTTGGTGGGTATGTGGATGGCTTTTTGAAGGACGGGGGAACACCGCAAGATGCTCTCAAGAATGTTGCTGGAGTTCAGTTCACTGTTATTTCCGGTATTTTGCTGGCAAGTACTTTCATCCCGGCTGGGGCTTTTGCTCTCAACCCCAGGCTATTGTTCGGGGAAGATTTGAGTGGGTCATTGGAGACAGTGGTGGAAAAGCAGGATGTTGAGCTCGCTAGCTTTGATGAGAGGACAGATGTGCCAGTGGCAGCGGCAGAAGCTGCTCATGCATCTTATTAAGCAGCTCAAATATTCATTCCAACCCGGGATTGCTGAGGACTTATGATCTAATAACGGCTGCGGGTATTTAATTTTTTGTTTATTGGTGTATAAATTTTATGTTAGCTTACTCCTTGGTGTATTGAATTTAAACCTACCTTGGAGTGTTCTCGTGCCCAGGCTTGAGTGGCAACACTGGCAGCGGTGCATAAATATGTGGCCGATGAAGGATCACTTCACCCAATACGTACATGTTCAGACAGAATGTATGCGCCCGTGTATTTGAGAGTAGAGTCAGAGGCAAGCTCGTTAAGCTCATCCATATAGTAGAGAGCGAGCTCATATACATAATTGTCCTATGCTGTGGCATACGTGCGATGCCTTGGAAGAGCAAAGGCTTGTAAGAACAAAGAACAGCGGTCATGATGCTGTGGCTTTTCAACACCCCTCCTCAGGAAGCAGGATCAGTCTCGTTAAAAACCTCCAAAAAACCTTATTGGCAAAAATAAAGGTAAAAGAGTACTGATTTTACACCCTACTTCCAACACATCATCCCGTAGGGTGCAGAACTGGGGCGCCTTCGTACATATATCTGCAAAGTTATCTTTTACTTGTCATGTGTAGAAGATTGATAATGCCTTTCTCAACCAAGTCTCTGACATGGTGGTAAGCGATATCAATATGCTTGTTCTGGGCCCCCGACGAGAAATTCAGATTCGCGAGAGGCCCGGGCCCCCCGCGAGTATGGCAAAAACGTATCGGGGCAAGATGTGATTACAGAGAAAATAATAATAATAAAATATGGGAGAATCAGGCATATAACAGCTTCTTTCGGTATTACATTTGGTTAACCTGGTTAAATAGAACAGCCATTACCCTGATGAACAACTTCTAGCATGCACACTTCGCATAACTCAGAACTGTCTTCTCCTGCTGGTGGCGTTCTACAAGTGTTCCATCCGTAGCTGATACCGTATTTTTTGGTTATTTACGACCCAGCGCTACTGCAAGTTTTCTGATACAAAATCCACGCTCTTGTCCGTGCAAGTGGCTTGAGATCCTGAAAATCCCACCACTTCACGTTAGATTCTTGCTAGCGCCGGGTCGTATATAACCAAAAAATACGGTACTCCTCCTATCCAGCTGAATCACTCTGGCGGTTTATGACTTAGCATCTCGGATATAGATGTTTACCAAGCCGAGATTACTGCCACTCAGTGATTATCGCCACCTCACAATCTTCAATTGCCACAGCGGTTCGGCTGGTGCTTTTTTATTTTATTTTATTTTTTATTTTTAAGGAGTCATTAATTGCACTTAGCCTATCTAGACTATGGCGATGGGCTACCTACGGGCTGGTGCTTCTCTCTTTAATGTGAATATATATTAGATCACGACTGCCCCACACTGTATATTTGCTCTTATTTTTAATTCAGCAAGCCTTTACCACATCGTTCACTATTACTATCGGTGACCCTTCTCAATATATTAACTTAGACTACCAATTTCCCTACTACACCCTCTCCCTTATTACAATTTTTGCTAAACCAACCTTCTCCAGACCCCTTACACAGATTCTATTTTTACTATATCCGAGTTCTGTTTTTCCACTGGCAAATTGTGTTTTGTTCTATTTTTTCACCTTTTTTTTGATTTTTACCTGTACCTAGCGAGAATGGCGTGGTTGGAGAAAAAAAAAAAAGTCCCATTTATTTCATTCTGTACATTATCTCATTTCCTAGTTAGGCAATAGAGCCTTCCGAAATGGCGTGGCGCTGGCTGGGATCAGGGGTCCGCACTGGAGGAGTACCTACAAAAGACCTTCCGAAATCCGCATCCACTGGGAAAGAAGACTCCATGTCGCTTTTTAAGAGCTCACGCAGGAAAGTCGGTATGCAAGGTCCAAAAAAAGTGGCTTTAACGTGAGCTCGGCCTATGTTTTAAAAAGCGACATGGAGTCTTCTTTCCCAGTGGATGCGGAATATACTTCTACATATAGCTATCGGATTACCAATCAACCCTGGCATACCATGGTTAACCCTTGGCACGATACTAATGATTATCTAGAAAAACTGGTCGTGATACTACAAATTCCAGATCTAGTCCGTGGAGGCAATGGTATCAGACAAGGCCCTCGAACAACTCTGTGAACTCGTTTTCTAAAAGTCAAACTTACTTTAGCAGATTTATTGGAGCTCTCTGGACTCGTTTCCGATGCGTGGTTGTTGAGAAAAAATGGTTTGAAGTTCTGTAGCTGAAAACGGGGGCATTCACTTTTTTCTGTAGCTCGCTGGTGTTGGAATATCAGGTTACGATATGAGGCTAACAAGAGCAGCGGTACAGACGTGTGGCCAGTGAAGGAACACTTCACCCCGTATGATATGTATGAATATAGATATACGTATGAAGATAGACGTATATAGGAAGATGTAGATATGAGCATGTATTTCGGTATGGAAGAACGTACAGGACGTGATGATTGAGAGATGGATGAGTTAGAGACTACATCCGTATGCATATATACATGACTGCGATAGGTATATCACACGATAGGATGTATGTCACATCATGACTCACATGTTAGTGTAGACACGTGAGGTTATGTGATGATCATGATATGGCGGCGAAGACATTTCAACAGCTGGCACTCTAGAGTTGTGGTACCGCCACACTTGGCGCTTGTTGCAGGGATTTTCGCCCTCTGGAGGGATTTCGGAAGGTCTCTAATAAAGCGTCATAGCCTTAAGTCGGAATCTATGCTCCCGCGAGGCCTGGGCTCCCCGCGAGAATAAATTCGTCTCCCGCGCGGCCTGGCCCTGGAACATTACCAGCTATCTGGAAGATGTTCCCTGTATTTGATTTCCGAGTATTTCTATCCTCCATAGTTAGAGTCAGAATAGCCTGATAGTGTCACATTTCCACTCCGTGGTTTTTTGTATGTGAGTGTCAGGTTTCTTGTAAGTATACCCATATGTTGAGTAGTAGGCTTCGAGGAGAATTGAGAGAGCAGTAACTGTGAAGGCAAGATCTGGTTGAGTACTAATCACAAGGTACTAGTACATGAGTGATTCAAGGATCTGAGAGACGTCAGCAATATCTATCTACTAAAATAAATACGCTGCAAGAGTCTGGGCACGAGATCAGATTATCACCGTCTTCGGCCTGTAATAGATATTTAAATCCATTCGGAACCTATTTGGAAAGAACCCTTGGCAAGTCACATGAAGAATTGATGCAGGTGCCAGTACTCGAGTACACTCCAGGTCTAGTCTTATTGCACTAGCCCCTCGTCACGTCAGAAAATGTATACACAAATAGGGGAAATGCCCGTATCCGAGAGTCTAATTTGTCGCATGCGGCTCTATTGGTGAGTTTCTATCTGGAGAGCATTGGGCATGCAACGTTGGGCGATTTATTGTCCAGAGCCGGGGGGGTCTTCGTCTGTGTAGGTATTTAATGAGGTGTTACCTCCCCTGTAAGCATATCATACTATTGAAATGCAGTTGAAGCTATTATGACAAGTGATGCACATTGCTAACAGCCATGAGATACATATACATAGAGAGCCTCACGTATCCTTAGAAACAGAAGATCCTATTACCCTGAAGTATCGCAAAACTATCAATCAATGCAACTAGACTACTTACCATTGGCTGCCCCCATATGACCAACCACCTACATATGATATGACTGGGGTCAACATGCTAGCTATTTTCAGAAATTCGGAAAGGCTAGGCAAGCAGAGTGCAAAGAGACCATTCCGACCAAATTTAGATCTATGGAAACAATTACGCTCTACAACATGGCAGCCCTCATGTCCTGCTAAAACCAACATGTTACCCAATATCTCCAGTATACGATATGACCTTCCTGTCTACTAGCACCCCTCCTACTCCACAATATAGGCTGAATATCAGCTAGGTGAGCCTAGGAGTATGAGGGGGCCTTTATCAAGCAGCTATCTTCATATTAAAACCACTCTTATAACAACAGCCTACAATATGGTGAAATCATATGCTATCAAATAAGCTATTCACCACTGTAAAATGTGCTATTTTGAGAATTTGCTAATTTATGCTACCCTGAACCTCTTGCTCTCAATCCACTGCAAATATGTATTCATAGTACTGTCGGCCACCGTGGAGAGGCTTCCAATAGCACCAATATGTCCCCACATTAAAGGCCACCACCCCCTACTGTAAGAATTACAGGCTATGAGGGGAAGACGTCTTGAAGAGTTTGTGCACTGAAAAGGTAAGAGTAAAGAATATATTTGTCAGCGGGAACTATAGAGGACAGGTGTTCTTTGTGCTAACAGATAGCTGTATATAACTTATTATATAGAACAAAGGAAAAGTTCGAAATACAGGCAGATATTCATCGCTTATATCCTTCACTAGTCCCCAGTTTTTACCCTAATCCAGACATCCTGTTCCTTCACCAGTTTTTCACTGCATTTGGACGTTGGTCATCCCACGTGATATGTATGGATGCGAGGGTATTTCCTACACCCTCTCCTACTTGAGCATCCATGAATCTAACCAGTTTTCCAGTACTTCTGAAGTCTCGCTCTATAGGATTTCTATTGGTGGTTCGTTGCCAGTGTCTGTTAGTACGTCGTCTGTTAGGAGGTCGTCCCAGCTTGGCCAGTCGAATTCATCCATCGCTGTTTCCATGCCAATATCGAACTCATCGGAGTGAGCTTGGTCAGGATGTCAGCTGGATTCTCTTTCCCCAGGATGGTATATATGACCAACTTCTCTGATTGGACTTGCTGGTGGATGTAGTGATATCGGTGTTCAATATGTCTGCTTCGTTGGAGAAATTGGGCAGTTTGTGAGAGGTTGTACGCCCCCTCGCTGTCTGTCTTCAAGATTGGTATTTTGGAGCTGACGCTAAGTTCTTGTAGGAATTGTTGTCCCCATGATGCATCCTTCGCTCCCTCGCAATCTGCTATATACTCCGCTTCTGTTATTGACAGCGCTACTATATCCTGCCTCCTGCTGTACCATCCCACTGGTTGTCCTCCAAATGTTATCAGTACCCCCGTCTGTGATCTTGCTCCCTCCCTACTATAGAAAGCGTCCGCGAATATTTCTAGTGAAAGTTTTCTCTTTGTAAGCTTCTTGATAGTGATGCCTTTGGATGGGGTTGACTTTAAATATTCCAGAACCTGGAGTGCTGTTCGCATGTTGCGTTCCGACAGTTCTATTGCTCTTCTTCCTAGTAGGTTGATATGAAGAGAGATTTCGGGCCTTGTCATTCTTCCGATGAACAACAGGCTTCCTATTAACGATTGATATCATTTCTGATCTGTTGGAGGTTCGCTTGGATCCTTTGCTGCATAATCTGAGATATCTATCGGCAGTGTTCTCTTGCTTGTGTTTGAGAATGTTTGGCTCATGGATTCTATCAAGGCACATTGTGTCAGTATTACTTCTTCCTTTTTCTATGTTAATTCCATTCCCAGCAATTTCAATGGTTTTCCTCGCTTGTCGAGCTTGACGTGCTGTTCAACTGATTGTTCGATTTTGTCCAAATCAGTTTGAGTAGGTACAATCCCTAGGAGGTCATTGACATGACTGCCGATTATGAGTTGTCCATTTGAGGAGGTATAGGTTCCTTTATCTCTGATATATTGCTTCAGTCCTACAAGTTGGAGAATTTTTTGAAGAGTTTTGAACCATTCGTGGCCCACTTGTTTCAACCTATATAATGCTTTATTGAGTTTCCAATACTCAACTTCTCCTTGTTCATTGATGTCACTAACATAGACATCATGGTGTAGTGTCGCTTGTAGGTATGCTGCAATGACATCTTACTGGCAAATTGCCCATCCTCGGTGGAGAGCTATGACAAGAAGGATTTTGAGGGTTTCTGGATGCATCATTTGTGCATAGGTTATATCAGTATCATAGCTGATACCTGCCTCTTGAGTGAATCCCCTTCCAACCTTGCAGGCTTTATATTTTTCAATAGTGCCATTAGTTTATCATTTGATAACATAGACCCATTTAGTGTCAACAATCTTAGTTCCTTCCGGAATATCAGATTTATTGACTTTGGTGAATACTCCATACTTTTCTAGCTGGGCTCATTCTCTGGCTCTGGCTGTTGCCTATTCTTCAGCTTAGGGTGAATTTCGAGCTTGTTCATCAGTAGGATGGTCAGGGTCTGTTCCAATGGCTAATACCCGCTTTTTGCTCTCCCTAGTAGGTTGGTCCCTGGTTTCCACTATTGCTGACCAGTCTTTCGTTTTTTGTCCCTTCTTTGGTTCTGGAGTAATTATCTCTGGTTCCTCAGAAGGTTCGATGTCTGTTTCGGGTTCTTGGGCTGATGGCTCTGGTTCAAGATCTCCTTGTTCTTCAGTCAATATTTTATCGTTGGTCAGAATCGGAGTTTCATCGTCGGAGTCAGAGACTGCTTGAACCAGCTGGGGATTTTTTGCTAGTCAGGTTTTGCCGGAAGAGTCTATCACCCAGTAGGTCTGGAAAGTATTGGTATAGTCGATAATTCTTCCTTCATATCCTCTAGCTGAGAGCTTGTCTGAAACCTCATAGTCAAAGCATTTTACTCTTTGCTCAAATGGTCGGAGGTTGTTTCGGAGGCATTCAGCATGTGTTCCTGGGAGAAGAATTTCGACTGGAGTTAATCCTTTCGGTAGGGCTTTATGTGGTAGCCAATTCTTCACATATATTGCCCACAAACTTGCTTTGTCCCAGTACCCCTTTGGCATTTCCACAGCGATGAGTGCTGTCCTACTCATAGTGAATATAGTGCAGTTTGCTTGTTCAACAACAGCGTTGGTTTCACTGTGTCTGGGTACGGTTTCTTTTAGCTGTATGCCTCTCTGCCGTAGTTCGGTCTGGAGGTTTTTATTCTGGAATTCGCCTCCCCAGTCAGCTTGAATATTTTTGACTGAGTATTCAGAGGCCTTTTCCAGGTAATTGATGATTTCGATCAGCGCATCTATAGTTTCGTCCTTGGTATGGAGCGGTTTTCCTGATATATATTGGGAATAATCATCGATTACTACCAGCAAGTATTGGTATTGCTTGGCCGGCATAGGCGGCTTTATGGGTCCTACCAGATCACAGTGGATCCATTCAAGTGGTTTGGTTGTCCGTATAGGCCCAACCTTTGATTGTGGTGCTGGTAGCTTGGTGGCTTTTTCCTTTTCGCAGGCCTCACATCTGGGGGGAACACTAGATTTTGGGTATTCTAGGAGAGTTTTGAGAGTATCATATAAAATGTACCTATACCTTTCATGTAATTCCTTGGGAGATTCGACTCTTCCTATCTTTGCTCCCCATTCCCCCCTTATCCACATCCCTCCTAAGCTATCTATCTCGAGGTCGAAAGTCTTGGTGTCACCTTTGTTGATGAAGCCAGAAAATCCATCGATTTTGATTGTTATGTGTAACAGCTGTCGATTGATGCGTTGACCACTAATGAGGTTACTGTAACATCAGGAAGAAAAAATCTGCGTCCTGACGCAAGCCTATCTTCATGAAGTAAGGCTATCTTCTGGTGCATCCCATGCGTCGCGTTGCTCCTGCAATAATTTCTTGCTTCCTGTGCGTCACGTAATCTTACTTTGTCACGCCCCAAACCTCTCAAGTCTAATCCTTACCTCTCCTTACACCAAGCATCCAAATTCCTACCCTTCACGCCAGATTTCTCCTTGGATCTATTTATTTGTTTACTCCTCACGCCGAATTTCTCCCTAGATCTGTTTATTCATTTATTCCCACCAGAATTGTTTCCACCGCTCATATATTTGTCGTTTATTCTCCACCAGAATTGTTTCCACCAGCATGTTTTATATCTCACCTCACCTCGGATTTTTTATTCCCTTCTAGAGATTGTTCCCACTCCCACATTTTACGTCACATCTCACTTGTTTGTTCCCTACTTGTTTGTTTCTACTGCCATATTTCACGCCGGATGTCACGTCGGATGTCACGCCAGATTTCACGTTGGATTTCACGTTGGATTTCACGTTGGATTTCATGTTGGATTTCACATTGGATTTCATGTTGGAAATTACGTTAGATTTTATGTCGCATATATTTATCTATTAGTCTGACTTGTTCACTGGCATATTTCCTGTCGAATTGCCTAATCATACATCGTAATCTACGTCTCTAGATCTATTTGCCTAATCATACATTGTATTCCACGTCTCTAGATCTATCCTATTGTTTACCAACCAACTCTCATTTGGCTCCAATGGGATCAAGTGGGCCATCCCCTCAATTTGCCTGATTCTCACCACTGTACCCACATCCGGAGTCACCCAGCCAACACGTAACATCCCTTCTGGTCCTTGTACCTTACCCCCTCCTATAGCCTGCAGCATCGTCACATGTGCCAATCGATAAATCTCTCCAGCCTTATCTCCCAGCTTGTAGAGCGTATTCAGTCTTGCTGGTATGTGCCCATTTAATGCTGTAGGTCCTGCCTTTTCCGATACCCGGTGTCTCCTAACCCAAACCCAATCACTCCGGCTTTGCCCTCTCCTGAACTTCCTGAGTCCTGTACATCTAGCATGATGCACAACAAAGCCTTCTTCATTTAATTTAGGTACGGGAATTTCTAGTGCCTCATATACTCATATCCCAGCACTCAATACTCTTGAGATACTCACCTCACTATACCCCAGTTCCCCTCTCAAAAATACGCTGGTCGCCAGCACCAGATCACACAACCCCGTAACTCACTCCAGATCCCCAAGATTGGATACGGTCCCAAAATCCAACTTCCCCTGTAGCTTCAAATACATTGGAACTACTTGATCTCGTTTTCCAACGTGATGTGTCGGATTTCCCGTTTCCTTTACTTCGGCCTAAGCTTTGATCATCAAGTCCTTCATAATGAAGGTGTGATCCTGCGTGTGATTGGTGATAATTTATGATATCACGTTCACTTTGTTGCTGCAACGGTATGCATCTTTCAAGCCCTTATGCATACATTCACTAATCTCTGTGGAGAATTGACCCAGTGCCCCAAACTTCGGAATCTGCTCTGCATAATGCGAAATTAGATGCATCTTTAGAAAATTGTAATGAGCTCCTTCTTTCAGGATATCATCCACCAATTCTCAACGCTCCAGGTTGTTTTCTTGACGCATTTTGGCCTTTTCCGACATCGTGAGATTGCTGATAGACGCTTGGCTTTGCTCTCTCAACAAGTTCTTGTGGGCTTCCGCCGCCGCCTTTTTGGCCCCCTTACCAGCCTGAAAACGCAAAAACATATCCTTCGTATTATGGAACCCACGTAGATACTCTTGCATATATGAAATCGTCTTGTCGGTATGGCTGTCATATTGAGTCATGAGGTAGAAGTCAGTCATGCTACGCACACACCAGATGGCTTTATTGAATTCCTGCACTTGACCTCTAGTGGGATGTGGCTGATTGGCTTTCTGTCGCAGTGCCGCAGTAAAGGCCCTCAGAATGACTTTCGCAAAATTCCGCATTTCCTTTCCTGACCACTGGGTTACCATTCGGTATGCTTTGGCAGGAACCGTAAATCCCGAGTAAGGTGGTAACCGGCTCCAGACATGGTCAAATGCATTCATGCGATCATGCTGTTCCAGAAACCCTTGAATCCAGTCCATCATATGATCAAGGACCCTAAGAAGCATATTGTGCAGGATATCTGCTCGAATCAAATCAGGTGGATTCAAATTTGGGACAGACCAAAGTGCATTCCTGATATTCTTAACCCTATGAACATTCAGACTCGACATGTCGGATTCCATATATATGGTGCGATAATCAGCATGACGGCAGATGAGATAGCCAGTTTCCACATGCTCTCCTAGCTTCTCAGTTGGAGTTATGCATGTGGGACAGCGGTTGCTAGCAATACCATGAAGTATAGCATTCTCCATATGGTCAGCCAGCCAACAAAAAAGCTTGGGGAAACATATCTGAACATTCCCATCAGCACAAACCATCTCGTACTCTTGCTGGCACTGCACGTTGGATAGCGGCTTCAACATGTGCTCTAGAATATCATGGACGGTCTGCAAAGCTTGGATTTCCTGCATATCAACAGGATACCCTCATATCTTGTTGGCTCGTTTTGGCGCAACTGGCAAGAATGCAATAGGTAACCATGCTTGTATGGAAGGAGTGTTTCATACAGAGCTCCTGATATTTCCAATGCTCATGTAAACAAGCCATAACTTCTTATCCCCTGAGAAATTGGTTAGATGCATTTCATCAGAGGCTAGCAGGATGGGAACCAGTGTTCCTCCTTCGGGAAGAGATGTCTATATGCCCGAGTTAATATCAGTCCGACAAGGGCGGTACTCTCAGATTACCTTACCTCTGTGTCTTCCTACCATGTCCCTGTATTGATCTCACTATATACACGATCCCCGTGACTATCATGTTCCCGGTGTGCTTTCCATATCATATTGGCTGCATAGGCTTTCTGCCGTAAGAGATACCTTACTGCAGAGACAATATTCCGATAATGGAATGGAACTCCTTTCAGTAGTGGATAGTCCACCATTCCTGGATACCAGCGGGGTCCACTTGCTGCCGCATTGACCAGTTTATACATTGTGTGGGCTGAGCGAAACTGGACGTGATGTGTTGGATTGATATCATTCAAAATGCCATCCTTGAAAAATTGATCAACTTTGGTTTCAGAGGTTCTGGCACTGTTGAAGAACTACGCAAGTCGATAATCAATGCCATTCCGAAATGGAGCGAATAAATTGTAGCCTGGCTCCTGTTCTGGAAACACATATTTGGCTATCGGGGTTCCATAAGCAACATGTGTGTTCAGTGTATTTGGTTGTTGGGCTTCTACATCAAGTTGCTCATCTTCTGCATCGGATTCCGAATCACTGGTGAAATACCGCACTTCGTTATCCGAACCCTTGCAAGTAGGGTCTGAATTGTAGTTCAAGTCGAGATCCAAGTCCAAATCACCAGACATGATATCCTGCATGTGCTCAAGGTCCCATCCTGGAGCCTCCAGGGGAGTGCTATCGTCGGCCCTGAAAATGGTGACATCGGAAAGTGAACGCTTTCTAGAGGTGTTTGATAAGCTTCGAATACTATCGGTGCCATGTACTTGCGAGAGGTGGTTGGAATATGCTCTAGCAGAAGCATAGAGTTTTGGACACCAAGGATATTTTGTTTTGTGTTTGTTCATGTTGTTTGATATGGTGTATTCTTTGATGGGGTAATGATTGATGGGTGTTGTTTGATGGGACAGGAATTGCGCTCATAACCTGTTGGAGAGTACAATCACACTATTATGTGATGGTATGGGCCATGTGCTTCCTTGACAAAGACCCTGTCAGTTGACCCTGACGCTAGTAGACCTGCCTCTAGCCAAGCCTGCAACCTTATCTAGCCGAGAAAAAGATCCACAGGGGTCGGGAACACACGATGATTAACAATGGCATTGGCAATGGAAAATAGACTTACTATATTAGGAAATAACCATGACTAAAACCACCTAAAACCAGTACAAACAACTTTATAATAGTAACATGATAGAAACAGATGATTCTGACATTGTTTGTCGGAATCAATCCAGATTTGGTCGGAATAGATCTGGAACGCGCCAAAGTTTCACTGGGAGAGGACACAAGGATATTGTCGACCAGAGCTTCAGATAACAATAGACTTACTATATCACGGGGTACCCAAAATTAGATCCACGGAGTCTGCTAAACAGCACAAACAAATATGTGAAACGCCCACACCTCACTAGAATGCCAAGTGGAAATAACATAGTAGAAATCTCACTCAGTAATGGATTCTGGCGGTGCTTGTTGGAATAGTTTCTCCTTGGCCTGTAATAATATCTAGATGTATCTCGTGGAAATAAGCATAGCTGGTAATATATTCCAATAGGTAGTGTTACAAACATGGCCAACTCTGTCCATTTCATAAATAGTTGTGTAGAGTCTGCTCTCCACCTAGATTATCATCACCAATATCCAGAATTTTATTCTTTGAGTATAATCCAAGGTTTCTACATACCTAATCATTATATTTTTCAGTCCTAACTTCAATATAGACACTATCTCCATTTCGAGTCAACACAGCCAATACCAGCTAGCAGTACAGATAGCTAGAATATCCAAAGGTTAGCACACGCAGAGTCATTACATTGTGCGGGCCTAACTAGGATTCCGACCTAGACTATCCCAATTCCCCAGATTATCTCAATTCCAATACCAATCATCTCATACCAGCTCCTGGTAACGAGACCTAGCATTACCGAAGGTTAGTACGCCCGTGGATCATTACCTTCTTTGACAGATCTAACTCAGATTCCGACTCAGACTATCCCAATTCCAACCCTCCTCATACGATATGCCGTCTGCACCCAACGAGGTCAGTCAGGGCAAGGCCCTTTTGAGCTGGAATAATGTCGACCCCCGCTATATCAATTGGCGAAACAGGGTCAAAGCATGGGCGAGGACTAATACCTGTACAGGAAAGCGAGCGGCAGGAATTGCCCTGTGGAGGTGATTTAAGACATTTGCATTGACCCAGGCAGGATTTCCTGGGTCGGCAACAGCCCTGCTGCAAAGTGGGACCAAGGCGATGAAAATGGCCGCGGAGATAACCTTGGACAAGGTATTACAGGATGTTTTGAAAAAGTCTCGTGATACTGATCGCAACCTAGCTATGGCCCAGGTGGCCAACCTCGCAGCTGCTGCCCCTGCCGTCGAGTTTACACCTGATGGTGGCAGTCGGAATACCAATGCCACCAGAGGGGCAGACAGTACATTCCGCAGGTCTGTAGGTCTGTTTGTGGTAGACCCTAGCCGCGGGGCAGCAGTAGTAGATACAGTCAGCAGTGAGTACAAGTGGGATGAGGGACCCTTCCAGTGTGTGGCAGTCATAAAATCTGCCACACTGCAGGAGGTTGTGGACAAGATCCGGCAGAAGGTCCCAGCGGGACGCACAGTAAGGGCAATCTTCGGTGCCCTAGATAATGCCGTTGCGCCAAGTATAATTCCTGATGCAACAACGCTCCAATCTGACGAGGAGGTTGAGGCATTTTTCAAGCTCACATGCTCGAAACCAATTCGGATCCAGGTGATCCTACACAGGGATCCCAACCTCATTCCACTCGTTGCAGACTCCCCCACTCCTGAGGATGGTGCATATTTTGCACCAGGCTCTTTTGACGCAGTGGAGGAATACGATGATCCTGCGGAGGATTCTGACGCCGTACATTGGAATTTGGCTAGCATGGCCAAGAGAACTTTTCCCAGAACAGACATTGCGTTCGAGGAGCACAAGCTCAAAATCCGCAAGCAGATTAAGAGGCAACAGAAGCTTTTGCGTACAATGAAGCGCAAACACCGAGCCAAGTTCCCCAATGGGAACATATATGATTCCGATGGGGCAGAATGGACCTGGCTGGTGGATATACGTCCCAAACTGTGGGATGGGCCTCAAATGGTATTTGCACGAGGTGTGGTGGATGCTGGCATGGCAGCATACGATGCACATCTGGCGGCAATTCCACCACCACATACACAAGCACACAAAGTAGCAGCTTCACAAGCTGCAGAGGCTATGATCAACACACAGTGGTCTGGACGTCCCGATTAGAGATGTCTAGTTCGGGCATGTGGGGCATTGGATCAGGGACGGGACAGAGAGTTAGTAAGCGGTTGGGGGCGGATTGTGTCGGCGCTGCATGATTTGTTTTTTTAGATTAATTAGCTAGCACTGCAATTGATGAGAATTACTGCGTACATTTAAAGTCCAGTTGGATAGCCTGCATCCTATGGAATCCATCCATCCTCTGAACCACTATGTCAAAACCGTCATCGTCGTCCTCCTGTTTGAAGAGAGCCCCCCAGGGTGGGCTCTCACGAAAGCGCCCAGCAGGGCAGCTCCTCGCAAAGCCTGCAACTACGTTGCAGAACCAAATACATTTCGAAGACAACGCTGGAGTGCTGGCACCTGGCATCGGAAAAGGCTCGCGTTCATTTTCCAGTATCCCGGACCTATACCAACCAATAGTATCAGTAGTGCAAAAAATCGTACAACATTATACCCTCTACCAGAAACCACTGTTGACACCAGGAGAGGTCCTCCTCCTGGTGCAAAGTTCGTGGGACTGGGCACAAAGGAGGCATCGCCAGCTGGAGCGAATCAAGTCCGTGGACACCTATGTAAGTTAGAAACCAATCCGCCTATATGAGTTGGATACTGACTGCAAGTAGCTCAAGCGCATTCACTCACGAACCTATGGGCACTTGGTAGCAGAGTGTAAAGCGACCATTACTAAGATATATGGTATCAGTTCATTAAGCTAGGAGCAATGGAAGGCGAGCATTGATTCACTATTGGATGGCAATCGGTTTATCTGCCGCCAAGCCACCCGAGATGTGAGGCTCACCCTTCCATGTAGGTATACTTCCTGACACTAACAGTAAGAGTAGGAGCTCAAGGGTCAGTTTCATGCAGAGGAGATCATCACCATCATATACCAAAAATACTACCAAGGTCCCAGGATGCAAGGGTGTCGAGACGCTGAGTTCCTGGACCATATTAACAGTATTTTCATCTGCTTTGTTGCCTGTGTGATCTGGCATTACCTGAAGTTGTGGAGGACTGGGGAGCTGAAACAGGAAGGACCTGAGTTCAAGTATGAAACAGCCTGGTGTAAGTTGATGAACACTGTTGGAAGTCGGACAGGTCATGTTGGAATCAAACTAACAGAGAGGCAGATACATACGAGAGGCTGCAGAAGACTTGGAATGCTCATCCAAGCACGGTCCAGGAACTCTTGTTAAGCAATGTCAAGGCAGATTTGGTGCGCTAGATCGCAGCCCAGGTGAAGATGGTGGAGGTAGAGCCCACCGAGGTGCCAGTGGTGGAGGATAGTGCGAAGTATGAGGCAGAACTCCGTAAGAAGTTGGAGCACTCATACGAGCGCTTGGACATCCCCGAGCAGAAGCGATGCAGGACACTCGGGGAGCTTAGAGATTCTGCAGTTAAGTTAGCAGATCTACTAAGCCCACCTGTTGAATTCGGTAGTGATGATATAAATAGGGAGAATGAAAATAGGGAGAACAAAGGTGAAGGAGAAGATGAGGAGAATGATAATGATGACTTGGACAGATAGAGTTGGGATATGGCGGCGGAAGTTCTTTAAGTTATCGGAATGAGTATTTCTTTTTGTGATTTTTTTGCTGAGTTTTTGTTTGGAATGGGTTTGGACACCTGGCGTGAGAGTGTGAAATAGAATGTGTCGCATTGGATGAGAGTCAGAAGAAACAGAAAGGGGAAGATTGAGGCATTTTTGTGTTTTATATTTTGTTTTGTTCATCTAGACGTCGATAGGGTGTGTAATGGGAGTATTTTTTTAAATTTTTTTAT
>Ga0307514_10000959_pt1 | contig 43249 bp, 33 predicted proteins | sample 16_EM_MG_FD_203088 | JGI IMG/M metagenome (GOLD analysis project Ga0307514, IMG submission 203088) | Populus trichocarpa ectomycorrhiza microbial communities from riparian zone in the Pacific Northwest, United States - 16_EM | ecosystem: Host-associated > Plants > Roots > Unclassified | place...
GGTAAATATTCATAATCCAGGAAGACTACATGAAGTAATATATGGATATATTGGCGATGACTTGACAAGGGCTCAGAGATTGCATCATGTCGAATTCGATGAAAGTTGTGGAGCCAGTTGTAGTTAACTAGTATCATGTCCATTCTCGCAACTTATAGAGACTTTAAACGGTAGAGTTTACATAAACTGACTAGTTCGCGAACCTCTTGTCCGGTTTGCGAACGGGATGAAATATTGCGAACCGGTCAGTCCAGTTCGCGAACTGGAGGGTTCGCCAATGGGTCGGAACATATACTAGTGCCGTACTTCATGTGTGTGCGCATACCAGTATGTTTTGCTTTTTTTTCCACATAACTCAAGCATCTATGTATATATATCTCGCACGTAATACGCGGTTGGGTAAAGTATGAACAAAGTTTGACTATTTCGACATGTATTCAGCACGGTATTCTACTAACAGCACATTTTCGAGGTGGACAATTGGATTGAAAACACCTACTCTGTTGGTCGGGTTCTACATTGGAGGTACCTACATCAAGAACACTGTCTGTGCGAATAATGCTCATATCCGCAGCCTTCGTTATCGCTATCGGCAATTACTGTTTCTTTGTATTCCTCAGTGGTCGCCAAGTTGGTCGGGATTGGAAGCTCAGTGACCGCCTTCCGCAGTCCATGGTCTCTGCGATTTCCACTGCATTCGTATTTCTTTTCCGCTCCTTTCTGGTTGCATCGCTCGGCATTGCATTCACCCAGCGTATCTGGCGGCTTTTTCGAATCAAACCTTTGACTGCCTCAACGATTGACTTGTTATACACCATTCTCCGAAACCCCGTCAACTTTTTGTACCCTCAAGTCATAAGAAGTGCAAAGATCGAGTACGCTTTTGCAACACTAATTTGGATTATACCGTTGGCAACTATATTTCCGCCTGGTGCTTTGCGAGTGGGATTTCAGCCTAATACTGTCGTACAATCGTTGGAAGTATCAACATTTGATCCTACACTCCATCGACTTCCCCGGGATACAAACTTCAGTAGGAGTGTCTTTATCAACTTGACCCGCCAAGCTCTATTTTCCATAAGTTATGATGGCGATTATGTGTATGTTCGGTCAGATTTCTTAATACTTGAGTTATTCCAACAAGTTAATATTTTCAGGGAACCGCTTCCGGAGATTATACGTCCCATCAAGCAGTCGCTCATTCGAGGCAGTTATCTCACATCACCGCCACCAACGGGGTGTGGACAGAATTGCACATATTCACTGAATTTCACAGGCCCGGCCTTCAAATGTACTGACATTAGTAGCAATCCCCTGCAGCTGAACAGTTCATATCATACTCAGGAAGCGTTTGTTGCTACTGAGGGATGTTATCGTAGCGGTAGTCAGTCGGGGATTTCGTGCCAGAATTTCAATATCAGCTTCACGGCGGAGTTTTATACGGATGAGAGGAAATTCAGCAAGATCAACTGTGATGCGTATCTAGCGGACTACAACGTTGACGTGACGTACAACCTCGGCTTGCAACATATACAGGCCATTGTGAAGAGGCAATCGATCATAAATGCAACTTTGGCAACTAGAGGTTTTCCATTCTATATAGAAAATAATGCCTTCGACACTGATATCGGCGGCCCTGGGTACAAGGATGGATATCTCGGCACCAATACCGACTTCCTTCTTCACCAACTCCGGGCCATCAGAGATGCAACCGTCCAGCCCCTCATTGGCACTGTCTACGGTTGGAATTCATCCATCACAATTCCCTATACTACGCTAGCTGACAGTTACAAACAGGAAGTGATCCCTTCAAGATTAATGGGACTATGATACTAGAAACACCATGGCAAACATTCCCCCTGTCATCACTCCGAGAGGATGGGAAACAAATCGAGGTTACCGATCTTCCAATGAATTTGAACGTTACTATCCTCGAAGACATGATAATCAATGCAACGCTATCCCTTCTAACATTGGGGAATTGGACCACCGTAGTGAGCGCCAACGTAATGACATACGATACGGTCTATAATTTCGATAGAAAAGCCTTTCTCATTCTTCCTTACGGTATTGCACTTGGTCTGTCGCTCATATTCATCTACATTGGAGTCACAGCGTTGGTTAGTAACGGTGTGCCTGCGGACAATGGAGGGTTCCTTCAGGTAGCATGTACGACAACAGGAAATGAAACGTTCGAACAGGCTGCTGCAGGAGGTTGTTTAGGTGGGGATAAAAATTTCGGTAGCGAACTGAAGGAACTAGTACTTCAGTATGGGGAATTGCAAGGTGGAGTGGTGAGAAGAGCTGGATTTGGTCCACCCGAGTCAGTGCAGCGACTGGTGAAGGGGGAACAGTATGGATGCGAATTGGGAAAGTTGAGAGATCTAGAATGATACTAGGTGCACGCGCATGCAGTAGGATAAAAATGTCAAAGAACAATCCTAGGCCGTTAGGTCGCCTAATGCTGTATTTGCAGTGAATTGATTATTTCATAGTAGTATTTGTCGACTGTGGGCTATAAGTAGTTGTACTCAGTCTCAGTGGGGATGTTCTAGTCCATTTACAGAGGAGGTTCCTGCAGGGAGTACCTAGTTAGTTCACGGAGGCTCACCTTCCGTGAACTGACTGGTTCGTTCGCGGAGTCTGTACCCCACCTCCGGAACTGACCGGTTCGTTTATGGAGTTGATTGAAAATTATAAATACACTGAACATTATTGTGATCCCTGCGGTCGGCTGCGGCTTGGACGTCCTGGCGCAAGTGCAATTACACTGTGCTCCATGTCATCGTTTGAAACCAGGCTTCTTAACCGTCCGTCTCGTCCAGGCAGAGCCATGCCCGACCCGGGATTACAATTTCCCGGGCTGAGAATTCCGGTCAGCTTTTGCCCTACGGCTTCCAATATTAGGACTACAGCCCTGCAGCGCCTTACAGTCATTGTATGAGGTGCTTAAAACTGAAATGTGTTGGGGTGATGGGGAAAAAAACAAGCTACATATATTCACCAACTTTGTGAAGCGGATCAACATTGTGGGAGTTGCTGTTGTTTATTCATACTGTATTCACTCTTACTAGAGTATGACAGAACCTAATAACCCCTCCACATTGTGGGAGTTATGCTGACCGTGTGAAAAGCTACCGAATACACATCAAATCTCCAATACTCCTGCCTTGGGCATGGCAACTCAAACGGTAAGGTCGGCCTGGTTGCTGGGCTGGAATTATACACATCCGGTAACGGTAACCTCGTCGGATGTGGGATCAGTACGCTCGGAAGCATCTTGTGTATTCGCTCGACGGCGTTTTTGATTGTGGCTTGGCTCGGGTGGAGCTGCTCTTGTGTTTCATCCTAGATGGAAAGTACCAGATGGCGCGGCAGAAGCTCCAGTGTTTGTACACTGTGCACCACCATCTCGGCCATGGCAATGAAGTGTGCACTCGACTTTCGCTTTGAAACAGTTGCGCTACGCTGAACGTACGCACTTGCATCGATTGAATTCAGCAGGATAGAGCCAGCTGATTATACATACATGGCAGTGCGTGGGCATATTTGAGTGCAGAACAGAGTATTGTAAGTTTTGTTGGACTTCACGAACGAACTAGTCAGTTCACAGAAGGTGGGAATCCGTGAACTGACTGGGCACTCCGCCGAGGAACCGCCTCCGTGAAGAACAGGGGATAAATCATTACCGTGTATGTTGGAACTAAGTCCGCCAATTGTTGGTTATATTCCTCGCCCCTTGGCACAGAGCATCTCTACTATATGTAGAGGGATTACGCGTTATTGTTCGGCCGGTACAGGGACTTACTGTGGAGCAGCAGGAGAGTCCGCTAGGGAGGGGGATGGGGAAGGGTGGAGTAGAGGACGCACCCCCTCCCATCGATCCACAACCAGTGCCAGTACCAGGCCAACAATAGTGCGGAATCCATCTACAAATAGCAGAGCTACTCTATGCTAAAGTATGTCCAATTTGACCTAGAATTGGTGGACCTATGAGGGTGGCTGCCTGGAGAGGAGAAGGAAGATTCACCACCCTCTTCATAGCTCCACCAATTCTAGGTCAAATTGGACATACTTTGGCACAGATATGCTCTGATAGCATTACCAGCGGATCCCATTAATAATTGGTGATGAAACAGGTCGGGTAGAAGATGGATAAAAATCCACTAGCTTCATGGACTCTCACTCACATTTTCAACTTCCTCAAATGTTACGATATGGAAGTTGGGGAGAACAGTGTGCGTGCATTCTATGGTACAGAGAAGAGAGAAGGAGAAAGACTCGAGATATATACAGGAGGCATCAGCCCCTGCAGCAGTGACCGTGTATCAGACCTGTAACATGTCTCCGGTACAAGTACACCTATAACATCAAAATTGGGACGAAGGTGGCTGTCTTCAGCGACTCGCAAGCGGCCATCCGACGAACGGAGCACCTGGAGCCTGGGCTAGGGCAGCCTCTAGCCAGGTGGATTAACCAGAGCGCGAGGACTCTTCGCAAAGTCAGTATTGAAACAGAGATCCACTGGGTTCCGGGACACACTGGCATCCCCGGGAACACCTCTTCCGCCACTGCAACTGATGGAAAGACCAGCAGAAACACCCTGGAAAGAGGTGAAGAAAGCAACGAGATGGAGAGTGGGCAGATACCGACACGTGCAAGTCTCTGAGCTGCTCTCCATGGAGAAGTGCGATATAGCGGTGATGGACTTCCTGGCAGCTAGTGATGTCGGGAAGTTCCCGCCTAAGCGAGTGGAGGAGTAAGAGCTGGCGGTCTCTCCTTTTGGGATTTCATCTCATTTCCTTTGTATCTCATCGATCGCTTCTTTAGATGCTTTCTTCTGTCAGAAGGGGACGACGGGTAGCAGGAGTGGAGCTCCGCCATCTAGCCGGCCAGCCCGGAGGCGGAGGGGATTAAGGGGCTGTCATACTCTAAGTAGAGTGAATACAGTATGATTAAAACAAAAAAAAAACATCAAAATTGGTCCGTTTGACATGATGTTTTGATTGCCATGTAGCCCCTGCAGTGGTCTATTAGACTCCAGTCTCCGATAATCTCTCCATTATGTGGTTGCGGAATAATTTGAAACTTAGAAAAAAATCCCGGCATATCTTACTGTGATTGCAGCCACACCCGTGCCGTTACCCCGCCCCTGCTCACCTTCATGACGGTATTTGTATAGGAATCCCGTCTCGGTTGCATTCCGTTGTTCTCACTACTGAGGCACCAATATATATAGAGTACAGTATCATGCAAGATAACAAAATAACTATGCACTCACGCCCGCAGCGACTAATCATGTTTTGTAAACTGAAATGACATGAGCCTTCTAGTTGCAGAATCCTTCCAGTTGCAAATCGGAACCGATCGGCATAATCGCAATCGGGAAGTTGATCATCGTACTGCGTGAATAAAACTTGTTTTGGAGCTGGTTGCCACGTCACAGCTTTCTCAGCCGCCCAACTGCAAATCCACATATTAAACGTTAAAACTGCATGTTCATGTTGGTGGCCTTAGTGTTGCCTTCAATCGCTTGCTGAACAAACATAACTATCGGATATATTCTAGGGCAAGTTCAACAAAATTCAACACCTTCGCGAACATGACTCAACAACGTACCTGCGCAGCTGCAGCTCTAGATGTACTGGAGTCTACCACTCTGCATACTCATAGGGTATCCGCCTAGATACCCCAAGATACATCACACAGCATTCAATCTGGATCAAGCAGACAGGATATCGATACGCACCACAGATTTCCGAAAGGAAACGGAAGCAGCCACCTGATACTAGAAGGTCGACGAGAAACCCCAAGCGCGTCATTATCGAGAGCGACTTCCTTGGAGTCGGCACCGGCCAATCTGGATCTCACGATCCCTCTAGTTCAAATGTCTGGCAAAATGTTTTCGGATATCCTGCATTCCACCAAGTTGGAGTGAGAACGATCTTTTAATGCTCTTCACGCCATTGATCAATCCCTCACGTATGAGGATTATCGACCATCGCTCTACACAGCATGTTGCAACTCCACCCAAACAGCATTGCTTAACTTGGATCCTTGCACAGAAAAGTTACCGCAACAGAAGTATCTGCAAGTTTCGGGATCAGCCTGCAATACTATCTTTAATTCGATAGTGAGTTTTATAACCTAACGCCGTTGAATGTCCCCAAGGGAGAAGTAGTAGTTGGGTTAGTTGATTCCTGCGCCCGTAGACACTACATGGAGATATTGACGTCAGGGTTATTGTAGTGTCATTGCTGTGACCGGCCTTGCAGGTCATGCGTTTGGATCATGGAGGAACCGTGAAACTCGCCAAATGTAGCTAAAGGACTTTCTACCACTGATGTTCAAAATATCCGAATGTCTTACGGTTACGACAGTAGTCTTGTTGGGCACAGCAAAGCCAAAAACAGGCTACTTGATTACCAACGAATTGTAATCCAGGATATTGAAAATGCCCGGTGCTCTGTTAAGGTGGATACATTAGAGTTCAATGTGTACTGTAAGCGCTGACAGTGTCTTATAAAGAAAACTCGACCTATCATCTTCATTGGACATAGTCTCGGTGGTATCCTTATTTTACAAGTAGGTACTTCCTGCTCCCGGAAATCTATTCAAGGACTCAAACTCACCAAGTTACTCAGGCGTTAATTGAGTGCAACGCAACCGGATTCATAGACACCTTCTCGATGCAACGCATTCAATAATTTTCTTTGGGACTCCCCATGACGGTATGCGGACTTATGACCTAGAAGATATGGTCGATGCCGAGTCTGGCAATTATGAGCAGTCAAGACATTACCTAGTCAAACAATTGATAGAAAGTTCAGTATTCGTTGAAAATCAAAAAGAGGAACCCCGCTATATCTGGGAGGAGAATAAGCCTAATGTTCTAGTCAGTTCGCGGAGAATGTCAGTCCGCAGAGTAACGGTGAGTTCACGGAGTCCCACCTTCCGTCAATGAACCAGTCAAATCAGTGCTCCATGAACTGACTGATGCTAATTGTGCTCAAACAAAAGTAACAATTACTCTAATTGCAAAGTGATGAATACATGAAATATGCGTAATTTATCGCTCTTTCGCCTCCTGGTCTCCAATTTACCATATCTTTAATATGGATAGAATGGTTGTGAAAAAACACTGATTTTCAGCGATTTTGGTGGTTTATGTTAAAGCTGCTCAATCAATTTCAAAGATATCGTAAATTGAAGACAGGGAGGTGAAAGAGCGATGAATTATGCATATTTCATGTATACATCACTTTGTGATTGGACCAATACTTGCAGACTTAATTGGACCGACTTTTTGTCATTTTTGTCAGTGCAGCTGAACTGAGAGAAGAGAAACTTTTTTTGTCCTGATTTTCCCTACAATTGGCTGTATTGCTCAACGAAGTGACTGGTCAGCTCATGGAGTGTGTAGGCTCTGGGAGCTGACCGGTCAGTAATCAGAGCCCAGTTATTCGACGGGTTGACCGGTCACTCCACGGACCGACATACTCCGTGAATTGACTAGAACAACACACACTGAACAATACAGTTAGTAACCATACAGAATGCACAACTCCTTCGGAGAAGACTCTATCTGCGTATCACGTTTGATGGAAAATTTGATGTTCAGATTCGACCAAACTTCTAGGGTCTTTTCAAATATACACTCTCTCAGGATGACTAATGATGCAGTGTTTTGGAGTAATGAATTGGGTTGGCTGTGTGCAACATTCAAGAGGTATTTACGTGAGCGGCGCTTGTATTTAGTGCTGCCAGTTTACAAAATGGCACTGTTTGGAAATATTGGATTAGGAAAGTTCAATGAGTATTCATTTATATGTATGGTAAACCGGAGATTGCACCACTTTGAATAAGCTCTATCCGAAGTCCGTAATCAGTAATAGTCAGGGATCCCAACCGTCTGGTCTGACTACAGTCTTTTGGGGCCCCGACGAAGCGTCCCATCCCGGGCAGCTGTACAGCTGACTGGTCCGTCCCGGGCGACATTTCTGATGACTAGGGCCCCGTGTAGATGACTGTAGTCCGGTACTAGTTAGGCCAGCGCTGATTCAAAATGTATAGGTAGGCTGAAAAATTAGCAAGATGTATTAGTGTCCAACGAGAAAAATGAAGCGAATAGTAATCTTAGGAAGCGTGCATGAATGAATTCTGTTAGACGGGGTTGGACGTAGTTAGATATTAGGAAGGAAGACATTTTAGAGGCGTTGGAGTCGCAATTTTGTCTTTAATTTGTGTGATTGCTCTTGGCCCCATGGACTGTACGGCCCTCAGTCTTGTAGTCTTGTCTTTGGCTTCCCTGGTCCTTCCATCCTTGAATCCTGTGCCTCGTAAATTGACATTCTGGACATCGCCTAGGACAGAAAGGTCGTACTATTGGGATGCCTGTTAATAGTCGATAAAACAACTATATATTAGATGAGTTATGTAGATGTTGTTGCATCGTTGAGAACAACGAAGAAAAGAGAAGAAGCGGAATTGTCTACAGTGTAATGAGAGAGAAATAGACAGGCTTATAAAGAAAGAAAACACCATACTCGCGGATGCCTAGTATGTCAACCGGAGCCCAGAGCCCGATGCCGGGGACTGCTGGGAACAACCGAGGACGGCAGCTGGGCGTCCCCAGCCATCTTGTCTGTCTGCCCCTGTCCTGCCTCAAAAAGACGGCGCAGTTTCGGTCCTGTCCTCGGACGGATGGACGGCAGCTTGCCGTATGTCCCTGTCCTCAGTGATCTCGGACGCACAGGACGGTGAATTTCGCAGGTATCAACCCAGAACCGAGGCAGCGACGACAGTGAAGGCAGCAGGCGATGCAAAAATCCAGATAGAAAGAGACAGAAGGAAAGCGCTTCCCTTTTCACTATCACCTGCAGTGGAAGACACTATAGATAGGCTAATTTGGGACATCAGCGCTGGACCAAGACGGTAACAACTGAAGATTAAGTCGCTAGCTAATTTAACTTAGTGTTTATGGGCCGTATTACATAGTGGGCTAAGTAACTTGTTTAGAGGGTCACATCTAACCGCCAGCCGCATTGTGGAAGCAAGAAACTCCGGTAGCCGGTTAAAAAGGAGGCGGGAATGACGTGCAAAAACCGTCCCACGGCTCTGCCAGGACAGGATTTTCCCGAGGCCGGCCGAATCCGGGATGGACTTTCGGAATATACCATTCCCGCTTTTAAATATAAAAATGACCACTTAGTCAGAATGGCTGCGTATTAAGGTCGAACGCAACCGACTTATAGAGCGTATTGAGTAGACCCTTTGACATCCAATAAGCTTCTTTATCTGAAGAATGGATTCCATCAGCCCATCATTTACTCATGCCAACTCTACGAGTATTTTGCCGATAAGGAAGCTTGTTGGACGCCAAATGACCAATGATTCCACCAGTCAGGAGGATCCCGGTCAGGGTTAAGTTTTGGTCTGGTCTAGGCCGGGAACCGGTCTAAACTGGATCATGAAAAGCTTGTTGTAGTACTAGTCTAGTCTAAGGTAAGGCTCAGACCGGGATCGGATCCGACTACAGTGGAGGTCACCTAAAAGATCCCGGCAGCGACCACAAAACCACGAGAAAACCACCCGGTCTCCCAATCGATTCACCACAACCACAACAAAAAAAAGAGAGAGTCTGACAAGCGTAACATTTTACTTAACCATGTGTAGAAAAAAGTTACGCTCTCAAAATATAAATTAATGGTGTGGGTAGAAGGATATAGGGTGTTAAAACCCCGGTATTTTGTATGGGCGGGTGCAAAACCGTAGATGCCAAGACACGCCAAGACATTTTCAACCGTGCTGTTTTATTGGCTATCTACACTGACTAAGCAGTCGCTATAACATCTTCCCCCATCCCGCGACGATGAGAGCTTTCTTGCCTTTCTACAAACTCTTTTTGCTTCTCGTTCAGTCCGTTGATGTAGGAGTCAATCCACCGCCTGGACCGATTTGCAAATCGCTGGATGGTACACAAGCTCACGGCATCTAGACCTGCTAAGACTGTTGATTCAAGCTCCGCAAAGGTATAGTTGCAATTCTCCCATGTGTATCGCTTTACTGCACCCCAGAAATACTCAATATAGTTCAGTTCGCAGTGGAATTTGGGGTAAAAGAGACATTCATGTCCCCTGCGAGTAATTTTAAGCTCCAGTAGTGATTTCTCTGCAAGAAAGTCCAGCTGACTTTCAAGGATACGTAGAGCACAAGAGTCCTTTCCCTTCTCACAATGATCGAGCTTGAGCCGTGCATTGTACTGTGTCTCTGTCTCGGTGTCCTCCTTAGCCTTGGCCGCGCTGCATTGCTTCTTCAATCCATCCCTCCATAAGCCTCGCTCTTGAAGAACCCGCTTCATTCCCTTTGGTTGCCCTATAAGAGTATCACTGATAAGAATACTCGGGGACTCCCAGATGCGATCGTCGTATCTAAAAACCATCCGCTGGGTTCTACCATCAGATAGTATAGTTGCGTGCATCTGCGGTTGCTTTCCTCCAGGGCCCAAGTTCATTCTATTTGCAACCAGTGCATCATTGGCCTTACACGCATGTCCACTGGAATTATCGAAGGCAAAGACTGCAACATGGCCGGGGTACTGCCTTTCAAAGATGGGTATCGCCTTTTCCAACACCTGCATTAACATTTTCTTAGAATCCCACCACCCTTCGTCACTTTTACCACTACCATATTTGAAAATCTCTGTTGCATAGTCCCGTGTCTTGGTTTCCTTATTGATGGTTGACAGCCGGCCTCCAGCTGCACAAAGAAACTCTGAAACCATAAGTCCCTTACCCCGCGATTTGGATTTCAACTTCTGCGTCCCCTTCTTCTTCCAAGAATAGGGATTATCATTGTTCGCATTGCAGGTAGACTCATCGTGTGTAACGAGTAACCGCCACCTCTCGCCATACGGTAAATGTTGCTTTGGAATTTCCACCCCGTCAATCCACTCGCCAAGAGAGGCCCGGATACTCTATCGGTGGTCAGCGATAGTTCATTGATACCCTCGGCCTGAGAGGGATCTGAAATTCATCGCGAGACCACTCACCAACCAGCGAGGGATAAATACCGTCTCCCTGTATTTTTCCACATCCTCCCGTTCATGTCCATCCACATACCCTTTCCCGTCTCTTGAATAAATCCATCCTAGTGTTCCTAGCCACCGCTTTGCAGTACTTAATGAGATACCCTTGTTCCGCAATGAAGAAGTAGCACCTTCCAAGGTAGCAGTGATCAGTGTCTCAATACCCACAATAGCAGAGACTCGGCGGCTTTGAAGCAGATTGCAAACAGTATGACATACACCTTTTGGAGTAACGGCTTTTACTTTGTTCAGGTATTCGCGCACTGCTACCAGTACCCCCTCATCCTCATACAGTGTATCGCACTTGACATGGGACCCAACTCGCAGCTTCGGTGGCAGAGTTCGTGATTGCGTCCAGTCTCTTTTCCATCTCCGCAAACACTTTGCATATTTCCTCCCTTTATCAATTTCCACAGCGATACCCTCACTATCTTCAACTAAGTGCCGAATGCGAGTGGTTTTATCCTGAGAAAGAAGGATTCGGGACCGCTGCCTTTTGAGTAACCGCAGAAGAGAATCTATCCGCTTGCCCCAGGGTGTTGTGAGATCTGGTTTGTTCTTCTTCAGCCACATCTCCAACTGCTCAATGTCATCGGCCATCTCTTTCTCCAGGTCTTGACTTTCTGGTTCATCAAAATCTGGTGCAATAAAACGAGAGCCAGAGGATCGCAGCACTGCAAGCGGTGCAGCAGGAATTACCGGAACAAAAAATCTCGCTATAGAACCATAGGTATTCCATAGCGCATCCTGTTTCTCTTTATCTTTTGCAACTCGCATTTTTGCTCTATTCTTCCTAGCCCAACATGCTCCTGAAGTATCCGATTTCAATGCTTTCCCTGAAAGCAAGTTCTCTGCCTCTTGCCAGCCATTGACCGGTTGTCCAATAGTCACAGGCAATGCCGCAAGCTCTCTGTCCTTGTAACCCATAACCGTAGCATCCCTCTCCAAGTCACTGTCACTTTCTGAGTTCTCAGAGTCATCCTCTGCTTCGCTCCAAGCTGGCCAGGCACCCGGTATTTGCACCTCAAAAATCTCGGCAGGAATCTCCCCAACATGGCATGTCTCGGCAGTAGAAATCGCGGGGGACTCGGCGACAGTAGGAGGAAGCGTGGTTGAGGTGTGAACTCGCTTGCTGGAACTTGAACCAGCCTCTCTGCTCTGAAGGGCTCTCTTTGAGGGGCGCCCCATTCCTATATAGTCACATAATTAGCATCTGCAGCACTCTCTGGACTTGGATCTTGGATATCTGCTCTCACTGTCAAGTTTGTAGCCGTGTTGGTGGTGGTGGTGTTGCTGGTTGTGTTGCTGGTGGCGAAGCGAGGCTTTTGCGACCACGATCGGTCGAATCACAGATTATCACTCGATGCAAAATTTATCCCTGTCACAACCCCTGCAACCGAGAGGTAAAACCGTAGATGGCGACCCCGTTTAGGTGAACTTCACTATACAGAAACCATTGCAAATGACGTAATTCACGCAGGAACTCCCGGGACCATACTGTCTCAAGCCCTAGTCAGAGAGCAAAATACTTTACTCGCTGGAAAATAAAGTCTCCGGACGCTAGCTATTGCGCAATGAGACATTGCACGGACTATCAATATTATTTTCCTTGCTTGTAGATTCTTATATCAAGTCATTCGGAATCCCAATTAAGAATAGAATTCCAATAATGTCCAGGATGATATGCATAAACAATTTCTCTTCTAAGTAATAATCTCAGTAATATTAGAATGTCGGGAGACTTTAATTTCTAGCGAGTACCAAGCTCGGGGCTAAGCCTAGTTTCTGCTTTAGTCCCGGCTAGATCCTTAGTCAACATCGCCCGTCATAGCACCTAGCCATTGTTGATTGTGTTCAATAAAGTGAGAGGATATACTTTTTTTTCTCTATCAGCGGGTATAACATTTTGATCAAGCAAACGATGGGGCAGGTTGCTGGAGGCATAAGTGACAAATGACCTATAATTACACTGATGTGGTATTCCTTAGCCGAACTTACCAAAACTTATCCCTGCAGGTGCTCCCGAATGTTGTCTGCTCTTGATAATAAACTACACAGCAACTGAAGTGGGATGGTGTGGGACAAGCATGTGTGATATAAGTACCATAATGGTGCATATTGCAAGTAGGAATAGAATACTTTACAACAGTGCGGGGATTAGCGTAATGGATCCAGTGACAATGAAGTAGGGTGTCGGTTTGGTGGGTAGGGAGGGAAGGGATTTGGCCCGATGGCTTGTGCGGCTTTCGGCCTAAAGCTGCGGGCATGAGGCCGGTGGCTTGCGGCCCCCATGGGCCGCCACCAGCCCCCATGCTGAAGAGTCAGTCTAGCCCCAGCAGTGATGCCCAGCATTAGTCTCCAGATGTGATACTCGGCTTCGCCGAGTATGCTCTCTCCTTTCCCATATATTTGCCTATCTTTCTCTCTCTTTGCTCTTTAGACAATCACTTTTGTACAATAGTCAATTCAATATCTCTATTCGTACTCGATTGATCTCAACAGGAAATAGTCTCTCACATTCATCCGAAGCCCAAATTATCCCGAACTACCATCTTGGGTGCGCATAATTAGAGCGCGTTTGGTTGCCCAATTTTGGAAATCGTAAAATTGTGAACTGCACAATTTTCTCAGTCGACGCTAAACTAAGGATCGAGTAGAAGTGGTCAGCCTCTAGGCGGCTGGGACCCAAATTCCAACATAACATTTTCGCTAAACAGTTAAAACCCAACGAATCACCTGAAATGGTGCTTTTTCTACAACCAGTTGAAGATCTGGCAAATCGGAGACTATAAGGACCGACAGAGACAAGTTAACTACTCTTCATTGAGAACGTTGCGATCGGAATTTGTCCGGAATTAATTGGTGGAGAGGGCCGCGACAGCACTGAGGAGCTCTGGAAAAGAAGATGACTTAAATTCAACCTTTAGTCTGGAACATTCCGATCGACCCAACACATCAGGGGATCTAACCGCTATCTGATCTATCCGAGATCGCATTATTGTGATCATCATCACCTCACTCGGGCACCTTCGTCATCCCTCTCCGTTGTTTCTCTTATCCACCAGATGACTCCACCCTGTTGAGAGCAAAAGAGAAAGAACGAAGAAGCTCAATTGTCTATCGATATGAGAAAGGCAAAGAATAGACTTATATACCAAAGAAAATACCGTACTGGGCGAAGCCGAGTATGACAACCGGAAATGATGCCGAGCATCAGTGTCGAGGCTTCGGCATGGGGGCAAGCGAGGGCTACAAGCCACCGGGCCAAATCTCATGCCAACACACCCTGTACGATATCCATTCTGAGAGTATAGGCAGATAGATGAGGTTAGTGACACTAATGGTCGATCAAATTGCGACGTTGTCAAGAAATATTTAGAGGGTAATATTAGTTACATTCTTCATTGTGACATACAGTGAATATTAATTGTAATAAACATTATCTTTATGTACCACGTTCAGTGGGCTTATTCTGCCTATGACCGAAAACCATCGATCATAGCACGCATTGTATTGAGTAGCACTGGCAACACCCCCCAAATTACATCCACCCACTTGATATTCCCGGGACAATATACACCATCTGTAGACATCAAGAACGAAGCCCATACCAACCAACTGCAAATACATGTAATTGGGGCAAATGTACGGACAATCCAGCGCATACTATTAATATCCTGAGCCTCCGCCTTACCCTTCGTCTGCAGTGCCCTCCAAGTTGCCCATAGGGCCCATACCATCTCGAATGCAGTCGAAACTAGCATCAACACTCCCCCAACTGTTATCATCCAGTAATACTGATTCAGAGCTGCTCCGTATTGAGCGAGATCGGCGGTGCTGGTCGTCAGCGTTTTTCGAACTAGTCGCCCAATAAACACGCTGCCGAAAATGGAGACGAACACCTCGACGACGGCGTTATCGAGCGCGCCGTTCATGAACCCCATCTGATGCGAGATGATGGAGAGGTTACCGATGATCCATGTGGCACGCGGACGTACAGCCCACAGTTGAATTAGCTGCCAGAAGTCCACCCGGTACCCACTCGCCCTGATGAGAAACGCAGTTGAGATGATGGTGACGAACTGGAGGATGACGCTTCCGGCGGCGGACCAGAAAGTCCATGGTTTGTGAGAACGGAGGCGACCGCCAGAAAGGACAGCCCGGACGCGGGTAGAGCCGATGATGACGAACATCGCGATGCTTATGGAGTTGTAGATGGCGAACGAGATAAGGACGCGTTTTGGAGTAGGGCATTTGTCGTTACCCGAAAAGACGATAAAGTCACCCGGAATCCATGGAGGATATCTGGTAGAATTACTAGACATTTTGAGGTGGGTAGGAATATTTGGGGTTAATGCCGTTTATGTGTCGACCAGATTTTGTTCGAGAGAATTTCATAGGTGGAGTGATGGAGTGAACCGAGGAGCCATACAGAGTTCCTTCTATCAGCTGGAAACGTAGCCATTCCACCTAGTTCCGTGCAAAGGGGCATAGAAGAACTATCCGGCTTTGCAAAAGAATGCAAATACACAAGAGTGGAGGAGACCTGCCGTAAAGACTGGGTTATACCATATCACTTCGGCGTTGGCGAATGTCTCGACTGCATTGTCTTGCGGCAAATCTACTTCAGCTGAATTTGAGGCACTGCATAAAGATTGGACACCTGGTCTCCGGCAAGATACACTACTAAATTGGCAAGTAGAGAAATCGCCACTTGTAATTTTGAGGTAACAGAGATAGAAAATAATAACTTCTATCTCAGCTCCAGCCCCTTGCGCTCAGCCGCACTAACAACGAAACCAAATAGTTAGACTTGAGTACCCGAGCATTTATGTTCAGCTCCTCCATTCATTGCCTTTTCCTACTGTATCTATAGTAAAAGAAGCAACCTATTATCCAAGTTCGAGGTTAAATACGGTTAGCTAAATGCGAAAACCACTATGGTATGCGGTGAAGATTGGAGGCGTTAGCCACATTTTGCTGGTTCAGAGTGAGATAAGAACTTCCGTCTTCAAAAAATCGCGATGATCATTTGGGAGCCAGCTGATTCGCTCAAACTGATAGTAGTTGGACACTTTTTCTTTTTTATGAGTCGTACCAACTATTTGACTATTATGGCAAGTGCTTCTTTTCACCTCCGACCTCGATCCAGTTTGATCACAAACTCGGTGCACTTGTAGTCTCGAATATGCAGAACTAGCCGAAGACGCCACTGAATCGAGCTTTTAGTGTCACCAAGCAAGCGAAGGCTTGTTTCTAACCCAGCAGTAGGCTGCATCGTTCGGTTCCGTTACCTGCAGGAGATCCAGGGACGCATTTTCCGGCAGCAGACACGTCAAATACTATGAACATCATTATAAGCCTCGGTGCAGGGTGATAGTTCAGCCGTAACGAAAGGAATTATCCACAACAATTCAGTAACTGCTCATTGGGCTACGGAAGCGAGAGCTTCAACTTCAAAAGTGGTCCAAATACATATGTAGCTCCATCGCGTGTCAATAGATTTGCTATCTCGGAACCGAAACATATAAACCTTACGCCCAACTCGCCAAGGTCAATTCAAGCACTGCAGCACATCATGTCTTGTGGAGGCATATCGGCATGCGGAGGAGGATGTGGAGGAGGAGGAGGAGGAGGAGGAGGACCAGTCGGGAGTGGGGTTCAGATAGTGGGGATGATGGGGTACGGTATTTCACAAGCAATACGCAACGTCAAGGAACACCGGATGGCCTCATACTCCTGTATCGAAGTGGGATCAGTGAAACCCGATATCGTACATGGCATCGTTTCCAGTGCAAACCCTCTCACCGCATCTGATCCAATGCAACCAGATACCTGGCGAGTTGACCTCAGCCCCGTCTCTCGTATGGCACGCAAACATAAGCATCAATGGGAGCCAGACGTTAGCCTCTTCCCCTGAATATGTGGCCGGTTGTAGACTAACATCTGCCAGGTGCATCTTCGTCGCTCCGGGCGCTCATTACTCAGCAATCCACGAGGAACATGGGTTATGGACCAGATCGAAGACATTACCATGAAGCTTGCACTCATGCAAATCAACATCTACTCCAAGGCCGGGAACAAGGTAGCCAATGTTTGCGCCGACACATTCACAGAGCGAACTCACTATCCAATGTATATTAACGAGAAGGGAACATATCCCCTCATCGATCTGGGAAATCAACAATCGCTGGGTTTTCTACGGGACTTCAGACTCGGCGGGGTCAGTAGTTACACAGTTTACAAACGCTATCACTCCAAACACTATAGGGCCGAGCTTCTTGTTGCGACAGGACTCGTCAACGATGGACAAGCTGCGCAACTGCTGAAATTCTCTTTCGTCAAATTTGGGTTTTCGGGCGGAATTGTCCCGCGGGTCAAAGACAATATTGGCGCTAAAATGCATGGTGAGCTCAGTGAATGGGATAAACTAATAGTCGTTTCTATGGCCTGTCAGGGAAGCTTTCAAGGCAAGCACTGCTGGGATGCATTTTGGAGGGTGATGGTACAGGGTGGGTGGCCGTGGTTGCGACAGTGGCCGAAGAGATTCGGGAAGCTGCTATTCAGTGTTATGGCGGGGATATTTGCAGCTCTGAGACATGGTGCAGTGATCCCAAACGTGGGCGCATTATTGATGATACTTGCCACAAAGCTGGTAGGCAGTCCGGATGGCACACAGAGCACCTGGCGGGTCAGGACTGCTGATCGTTTGAACGCGGCGAAAACCTCCGTGGAGATGCCGGATCCTGAAAAGGTATGGTTCCCTCCATCAGCCCTGTGGACCCTCTTGTGCTAACTCCGAACAGGATAAGGAAAAAGACCACGATGAGGTAGAGAATCCGGCTCCGAGGTGGACTCTGGGGCAGAATCCGCCCTTGGTACCGCTGCAGATACCGGAACACATTGTCGTTGGCTCCAAGTGCAACCATGGCACGAATCTGTCTTTCACCGGCCGTCTCCGGCTCGCTCACTCATTATCCGAATTGGCCAGCCATGTCGAGGACGGAAACCAAATCACGGTGGCAGATACGGTTGATAATTGTGATGCCAGAGCGGAGGTGCACATGTATGCTATTCAGCAAAGACTCTTGATGGTGTGTAGGGGAGATAATCAGTGTGTTGCATGCGCTTTTCGACTAGCTCACACTATTGGAGCTCTTGTAGTCAGTACGTAGGGGAAAGGAGGTAATTTGTATCGGTAGCTATGCGCGGGATATGAGAGTGAAGAGGAGGGTGCTAATTGTCGTGCTCGAGACTGTTCCTGGATTTTCTTACTATCCGTTAATATATTTTTCATTGTGGTTTATATTTCAGAAGGTGCAGGCTAGTTGAATGTGTACGGTAGTCGAATTCCAAGACAGCATCAATAATTCCGCAATTGAGAACCACTGTTAGAATTACATATACAAGAGGTTAACCGGGTGTGCGGCCGGCATCGCGAATGGTAACATAGTGAGACAGAGCCAACCGCTGCGCATTCCACAGCCATACGTGTTTGACGAATTTGAATACATGGAATTGAGTTAGGGCACGTAGTGGCCCTAGCGTTTATTTTACGTCTTAGTTTAGACTTAGTCTTAGGTTCTGTCTCGTGCCCAGCCACTTGAGCCTCATTCACAAGCTCTGGCAGCAACGAGAGACTGAGGACGAGACAATCTAGTTCGGCACAACAGGTTATTTGGTGCAATAATATTCATCATTAAGGCAGCTCCCTAATGGCATGATCCTGTCGAGACTCCAGTATTCGGAGTCCGTAGCTGCAATGGGGACTCGGTATCAAACTATGATGCTTCTACCTTCCTCACAAATTTTACTAAACACAAACGGGCCATAGTTCTTTCGGTGTTTGTGTTTAGCATTCAAGCTTGATAGAGCCAGCCGCTTGGGATATATCCAGCCGCTTGGAGAGGTGCAATTAAACTTGTGTACCAGCCTTGTCCGATTCAGGAGGCTGGACAATTAACATTCCCGAATAGGTGATCAGTTTTACGATGGGGTTAAACGCTCAAACCCAATACCGAAAATTCACAAAGTTTTTGCTCGCAGTCTATGTAGATAATAACTTCTCTGCCTACACTTGTCCGAAATTATTTGTGAGTGGTGGAGGTACTCCGGCATATCGTCTGATGTCAACCCGAGTTCGGCATACCAGCAAGTGATTCACCGGCCACCACTGAGGGTATCTCCACCACACACAATCAGTTTCGGTCAAGTGCAGGCAGATTACCAGAGCAGTTATTATCTACATAGACTGTGACTGAAGGCTTCTTTTTGGATTTTTGGTGTTGAGTTGGAGGTGTAAATCTCAGGTTATACTGACGACAAAATCGTCCGCTGGAGTCCCTGCCCTGCCTAGGTGCACAGGCGTAGTATGAGAGGCTAGCATGCTACCTTCATATGAAATGCTACTGGAACTAACTACATTACCTAGCAAACGCAAGGATATACCGACGGACAAAGTATATACTTCATTCACTCATAGAATTGAACGCTAGTGTAACACCCGAAAAGGTGACTTCCGGTGGCAACCTATCAGTACCAAAGCTCAAAAACTAAGCACTGACAAACTAACAAACCACCTCGATTTCTCATTTTCACTGTATCATGTCGCCGTTAAGGAGAGTTAGTAATCTGAGGTAACTGTATGCGGTCTCCCTTTGAATGAGATGTGAAGTGTTAGAGAACTTCTTAGCAGTCGAGAGTTTAGAGAGCTCGAAGCTGGGAGCTGAAAGATGATTTTAACAGGGTGTGGAGAGTTGTTTGAAGCTGGAAGCTAGGGGTTTTTAAATCTTAGAGCTGGATGATAAAAGACGAGGGCTCAGAGTAGGTCATCATCGGGAGCAGATGGTGGCGGTAAGGTCATAACAGCAGACGGCAGACGGTGATATTGTATATGAAACAAGGCAGTAATAGTAGTATATATAGCCAATACTATACGCCTGTAATCGTCACAAATCTAGGCTGCTTGTTGTCGTCCTTTCTTTAAACCGAGATGCAGCGTTCGGCTTGATGACGTAAAGTAATAATAAATAATACGTGGACCATAACATGCCAATCGCAGAAGAAATTACTAGAAATGAACGTGTGAAGTTACACATCAAGGTCGGTCTCAAATATGTTGAAAGAGGGCAAACCCAGACATATACCGCTCTTGATCTCATCAGCTGATGTTTCAGTCACTTCTTTGCCAACTGTCCACAATGCAGATTTTTAAGTCTTGCCGCTACAAAAAATGCTTAATTTTGCCGTTCCAGTTATAATTTAAGTCACTTGGGGCAACTTATAATTCGACTTTAGGCGAGTTAGAAAGCTTCGTGTTCAACCTAAGTAGCTGAGGTTAGCCACAATGCTATATTATAGCTTCGTCCACCGGACTTCCTACGTAACATACCTCCTTCGTCGGCTCTTCAGTGAAAATTCCCGGAATATAAGATCAACCTCGGAGCTTATACATTCTTGACAGAATTCCATCTTACTTTCTCCATCAGCGCGCCAAGTTTGTAACTCTTCTGTCTTGGCTTGGCGAGCTCATTATGTGGCTCAGATTATGTGCGATTTGATACTCGAGCAATAGTGCAGGTTAATGCGCGGTTGGTAACCATCAGCGCTAGAGCCACTATGTTCCGGGATACGAAAGGTTCCAAGACATTCCCGGTAGTTAAGGCAGTTGGTATTGATTGACGCACCTCCGGGAACACTATCATACCATGAGGTCTAGTTGCATTCTATCTAATATATATCTCGATTCTTTCTCCTCATCTCTCTGTACAATTGTCTATATTCACGATTTTCCCCGTATTGCAATAGAAACTTAGCCACCTTGGTTGTTCGTCAAATCCTTTGATTTATCATCGTCGAGTAGGGCCTTTTGACTATCTATAATATATTGTAGTATATGCACCCAGTTACGGAGGCCCAATCTTGAGTCGTCTATTCCATAGCCCTAGCAAAATGCTTCGCTTGCACAACGCCGCATTGGGTTTTATCCAAATGACTGCTACAGCGAGATCACCGATGCTAATGTCACCAGACTAAATATCTTGTTTTGATAGTTGTTTCTAAAATTAGACGATAACTGCGTCAGCAGCAACTTACTGGTTTGTGTTCGGCTATTGACAAGAGTGCTGGGTACAGAGACTGTCACTACGTAAGATATTCAATTAATTGATGTTACTGAGTTGTTTTGCTCCAGACGTTGCAGGGCGAATAATCTTCTGTAGGATGGATTTGAGTACGGTTATCACGTGGGTTGGTTTAGGGTTGAGCGGTGGAGCCGCTCGCCCTTTAGTTCATCGGCTAAAATGCATGCCTGGCAACGGAACGGGCCGAGCCACATTTGCGAAGTTCATCTCGAGAAGACTGATTCTAAACTGCTACATGGCTCTAGATTGCTACGAAAACAGCGATCTGAATGTTTCGTCCCTCACGATCGCAACACGTCAGAAATTACATTCGACACGAATAAATCATTCATTGAGGTGAAGCCTGCTGTAATTGTACTATTTTAATTGGGTACATACCTATCCGAAGAGCCAGACATTACCAAAATACGGTCGCCTACATATTATAATGTATGCAAGCCTGAGGAAATGACATATGCATACTGTTGCATAAATAGACCGTTATCCTTTGTAGGGCTTTGTTTTGTTTTTCGATCTAAATATTGCATTCACTCTATCCAGAGCATGGCAATGCCCGATTACCCTCCTCCTCCTGTTGGACCTCCCACCATCTACCCTTCCTCCTCTTAACAAACGAAGCCCAATGGAAAAAAAAGCATGGTAGCATATAGAAATAAAAGAAACGAAAGAGAAAGATCGCTAATTATACTCTGCTCTGCTCTGCTCAGTGGCGTGGAAACTCCTATATTTTTACAAACTGGTGTGGTGTGTTCTCCTGTTTTTATAATGAGTCATTAATGCGATGACTTCGCAGCGACCGTTATTATCCAACTGTGTAACCAGCCTCCATCCCGAGATTCTCCTCTTCATCGTCTTCCATATCCTACCTTCTACCGCATATCTAAGTATTTGGTAGTGAATCTGGGAGGATAACGAAGATCCAAAGCCTAGCCCCCGATGATACGCGATTCACTGAATCAGTTGACGGAGAGGCTACTGCCGGGATATCTGGTGAGGAATTGTTCCGATATGTAAGGGAGACTGGTGTGCACGGTACAGAGACTATGATACAGAGAAGAGAGAATGACAAACACTCGAAATATATAGTACAGGAGAGTGGTTTCAGTTGCGCGGTCTTTTCCACCGGGGAGATTCGAGGAGGTGATAGCGGATGTGGAAACGGACAAGAGGAAGTGATGGAGTAAGACCATGGCATCGATATCTGTATTGTACCCAAACACATATCCAAAGCTAACGTTATTTACAAATAATGAGATTGCAAAGCAGTTAAGTAGTATCCGATTTATGTGCCCAACTCAGCCGCACTGACACTTTGGAGTTCGTAAAAGTTCGTAGTCCACATTGAGGGGTCGAAATAGAGTAATCCGTCTGTCGGTCCATCCCCGCCTACTCATTTTCTAGTCTCGGGAGAGATAATACAAGCCCTGAGCCCTACCAAGGTGAAACTATGTTTTTTTGACCATATTAGTTCCGAGATGAGTTTGGAGAATGGTCTTTACGTCCCAGATGTGGCATGAGTCGTACTGTACCCGGTCATTCGGTCACAGCTCTATCATTCGCGTTACTGCTGCTGCACGGAGTTTAAGAAAATTCATTTGAGGTGACCCAACAATGTGATGGAATAATTTTCCCCCGTCCAAAATCCGGTAGACTCACCGGGTGCTGCGAAGGGGTATGGTTTCGCGCCGGAATGCCAATACCCGAACTATGTAAGAATGTTTATTTATAGCTTGGCTAGCATGGTAGCTCGTCGCTTACGCATGATCAAATTCCGCCTGGAATCCGCCCCCATGCATTCCTTTAACCGCCAATCCCTCGAATGAAACACAAAATAAGTATCCATGGTTGTGGGTTGATTGGCAACCACTGCTCCACGACAACCAGAGGGTCTATGCTGTGCGAGCCTATCTCTCGGGTAAAATTGTAACAAGCGATAGAATTTACAGGTTGTTCTGCGGACGATTGGAGCGCTCGCTCAGGGAGCAGGCTCATTAAACGTTCAGTGCTTTTGCACACAAAGATTACATGCCCGCCGACCAACCGACCCACACACCCTGCAGTGACACCACACCTCAACAATCGATACTATATAACACCGTGTTGATGGCGGTAGGGTGAACAAACAATCGCATTTTACCTACCTTCAAAGCAACAATGGAGTGTGCCGAACCCCCGGCCCCGGAACCGATTGATGTTTGTATTCTTATGGGAAAGACTGGAGCTGGGAAAAGCAGTTTTATAAGATTGTTGGGAGGGAGAGATCAGGCTGGCAAAGAGCCCGCTGTTAATGACGGTATTGATTCATGTGAGCATGCCCTCTCCGTATCAGATGCAAGCCTAAATCCACTCCAGGTACCCAACATGCTACTATGTATACCGCGCAAGTTTCTGGCCAGAACGTACATCTCCTCGATACCCCTGGCTTTGACGATTCTGTTATGGACAACTTGAAAGTCCTGGACGAAATTATATCACACTTCTACTATTGTGCCCTCCGCCGCGATACAATCAATATTCGTGGTATAATATTCTTGCACGATATCAGCGAGACGAGAATGAGTTCAAGCCAGAAGAAAACTTGGGAAATTCTTCGGGCATTCTGTGGATCACCTTTGATGTCGAGCGTGATTGTCGGGACTACAATGTGGAGTGTCGAAAGCAAGAAAAAAGTCAAAAAGGAAGAAGAAAGGGAAAAGTCATTTTTGGAAAGATTTTGGAGTGAAACGGGCGGAACCATACGACTGGTCGATGACGACGAAGACGCCGCAGCCGAAATTGTAACAAAGATTTTGGCTAAGTCTCCATGTCTCTTGCAGGTTCAACTGGAGCTGCTTCAACCCCCCCATACCGTTGAAGAAACGACAGTTGGTAGTATCGCTATGCCGGAAGGCCGCGCTGAGAGAGACAGACTTCGGAAGGAACTCGAAGAGCAGACGAGACAGCTTAGAGAAGAAGTCGGCAGGCACAAGGAGGCATTGGAAAGAGAACAGGAAGATATTATGAAATGCTTGGATGAAGTGAATCATAGTAGAGAGCAAAGACTGAAGTTAGAAGTCAAGTACGAACAGCAGCTTGAACGCCAAAGGGAATATGAAGAGAGAATGCGGAAGCAGGAAGAAGAGTTCAGAAGCGTATGGACGTGGCAGACGAACGAATTGGAATCTCAACTAAAGCGATTCCACGAAATTCCGATTTTATCATTTATTGCGGAGAGGCTTTCTTTTTGGTTGCCTTGGTCTCGTCGGAGAAGGAATTATTGAACGAAAAAGCAATTCGTAGTAAACTTTGCTGTTTGTTATTCATTTATTGCACCATATTTGTAAACGAAAAGAAGTTTTTATTGTAGCCAACTGTTACCCTTGAAACAGAGTTGAACACTCTGCTCAACACTGTGCGCTGGAGATTCCACCAATATTATTCCACGACCATAACCGTGTAAATTCAGGTCCGATCAGTCAGTGCAGCAGTCATACATGGTGTACAAAGAACACTAGGTAAGTGAACATGTTTCGACATTATGCATGCTATATATAGGTATACTAAAAGTTTCTGCAACAGCCTGCGCAACCACATCCCTTTTGAAACGATAACTAAATGACGCTACACACTCGACTGCTACCCTACACAAGCACTTAAGATAGCCGGCCGTTTGGTACAATATTCTAACAAAACTATTCGATCGGCTTCTGCGAAATACTCATTGGTGGGAGAACAGCCCCGTAGTTTCGAGTTATAATTAGCCCAGGGCACTTGCACGTACCGTTACGCGGTGCGGGGTATCGGAGTTTCCGCCCACACTAAAAACGACCCGTCTGCTCGTCTAAACGAGGTGTTTGCAGACTGAATGCAGATGATTGATGGATAAGTACATGCCTGAAGGGGCACGCCGATGATTGATAAATGTCACTGGCTGGCGGGTAGCCTGGGCGCATGAAGCAGAAGGCGGCAAAACAATTCAGGTGCGATCATCGATCTGACTCAACGATTGCAGGCCCGCAATAAGCGAATGAAATCTCGGCAAATCTGGAATGGTAAGCGAACGCAAAGAGTTTCCGGAGAAAGGCAAACGTGCGTATTGCTCTGCCGGCGCTAGCACCAGCCCGAGACGCGTGTATACTACTCGTGCCCCTGAAGGCTTTTGACTCCACACTCTGCATCCTCTCACCATCGACCTCTCAGGCTCCACTGCATCAACATCAACTTCGAGTCAATATCGCTCTCTGTGCGATCGTCCGAGCCTGTTGTCTACGCCTCGTGTCCGCGTCTTTCTTCCACGCCTGTTCACTTCGTCATCTCCGCATCTTTCTCGTTCCTCTTCCACCCTGTTCGCGACTCTATTCCTCGTTTCCGCACTCATCCTTTTCTTCACCTCCACCCTATAGTACCTCCGCCCCCGCGCATTCCGTACCCGCATTATGTTACTTCCTGATATCCCCATACGAGCGCACACGGCGACTCCTCGAGAGCGCACGCCTCCTAAACCGTTGTCAACAGTAAGTATTCCCACCACGAGCTCCATAATTTAGTAATACTATTTTGGACTATTTCATTGCTAACTTCGAGGTTCGGGCGGATACTAAAGTCACTAGCGCCTGCCCAGACCTAACTATAAACCGCGAGATTTTTGTTTCCCACTGATTGTCGTAGGGCGCGTCAAATAGACGGCTAGAAGTCACATCACCATGTCAAGCGTTCCGACTTCTAGCGCCGTCTCTTCCGCCCCGTCTCCGTCCTCGTATACGTGCAACTCATCTAGTCTATGCCGTCGCCTACCCGTCTCCTTCGTCTACCGTTCTACCGTCATCTCTCCACGTCGCCTCTCCACCGTCATCTCTCCTGAGCCCTCTTCACGTCTACTCCGCCGTCGTCTACGTATATCTTATCTACGCCGTCATCTACTCCTGCCCCCTCGTCACTCCTTCGTTCTCGTCTATTCCGCTGTCGATACCCCGCTTTCGTCAACGTGCAACTTGTCTACACCGTCGTCTACCTCCGAGCCTTCGTCTTTCCCTGACCTCGTGTCTTCGAGCCGTCAACTACTCCACCGTCTACGCCGTATCCTCCTCTACTGCGCATTGTTCTCTACGCCTTCCTCCGGCATCACCTACCTCACCACTGTTGTCTACTCCACTGTCGACATCATCTTATCCTTCGCCCGTAGCACAATTTGAAATTTATTTGCCACGAGTATGAGACCCTGGGTGAAGTTTGAGATCGAAATGATGGGGTAATTAAGCTACACTCTGGCCGACACAAGCTGTTCGGTACGACTTAAGCCATTCGGGAACACATACGGGATATGGACTACGGCGCCTTTAAACGGTTCGAGTTGGGGAGAACCTTCGATGGAGACTACCGGCGAGATGGCAACGGGTATACATTGGGCAAGCACCGACTAATCCACTTGACTGCAATCAATTAACAAGGCACCGACTAAACGACGTCGGAAGCCGAATACAGTGCAGATCAGGCCTGGGGGTTCAGTTACGGGGGTGCGGTCCTGCGGAGTACCAGGCGAAGGATAAACCTGGAGGATTTGATGCAGCTACTGAGCGGGCTATAAATGGAGATTGAGAGTATCATGGATATAGGAGGATTTCGGGTAGTATTCGGTGGATTTGTGCTTTCTTGTTCGGCCGCAAGCTTTCCTCTGCACGGAGCGGGATGTAGAGAGTACAGTCGGAGCACGTTAGTAGGAACTTCGTTATATAAGTATCCTGGTGGGCCCCTGAGATGCACTTTGTACCTTACAGATCGGTATACCTAACGCGGGATTAATTCCGCAAACAATTAAAAGAGAGAGGTCCCCCTTAACGCACCGCTCAACGTCCGGGGAAACCAGGAGCTCCTCCCCATTACCGTGAAGCGCCATGTGGCCACCTTCCACCAGGAATTCCAGGGAACGCGTCAACAGCTTAACCCGCATGCTCCGATGACAGCCTTTTAACTCTTAAACGTGTATGGGAACTCAGTAGCCTAAGGCGAACTGGTGCAGTACCGCAGCCTGCACCAGAAATTAGGCGTCCCCCACCACTCTGGATCTTTGCATGAAGTTCCTGGCCCAGATTTCCATTGTCCTTTCATCCTCCCACTTCCGGTCGTTCTCCTCCCTGGGACGGTGATTACTCCCACTCGTCCGCCCCATCAGCTACCATGTCCTCTACCCTCTTCTCCTCTACGCCTTGGCTGCCATATCCACCATAACCTTGAGCACCACTCCTTGTCTCTAAGTTCACATCATGGCAGTTCCAAGCACAGTAGACGCCTATGCTGTAGCACTGGCGGCATTCGTAAAGATGTTGTCGACCATCCCCTACCTACCCAGTGACTCAGCGTGGACTCTGGCCATCCCTCGCACAACCCCCTACAACGCTATTAGGTTTACTCGGTATACTGTTGATGAGTCTCGACCACAGGAGCTGCCGCCATCCATTGTAGTCGCCAAACGTGGCGAAGCAAAGGATGAAGGATGTGTCGTTCTCTTTATTTTTGTTTGCAGTCACTCAGTGGAATCAAAGTTTTCCCCAATGATTCTATGTATAAAGTCGAGTCTTTCTCCATCTCTCTTTTCTCTGTATCATAGAATCTACGCACACGATCCTCCTCTTCAATATCGTAACAGCAAGCCAACACAATACATTCAGGAGGAAGCACACTCCTCGACAACAAATTAGAAAGCTCTACCATCTGATTGTCCCATATATTTGAAACATATAGAGATCGAGACTGTACGATAGTTTTTAGGAATTAGTAGGCACCTAGGCAAATATAAGGATCAGGTGCTATATATAGTCCGTAGATAGCCGGCGCTCCTCCTATACCCTTAGACATCACTATCACTACTACCATATACCAGTACTATACCATCCGCTCGCCGCGTCCACTACATTCAACGGCAAAGGTTGATATTAGACGAGTGATAATTTGGGAAATACGTACAAAACACGCCCAGCGTGTGCCCAGAATTGACATGCGAATTGTGCTTTAAAATAATAGACGTTCTATATTAGAGGTTATCAAACTTCCGTAGCATACCTCTCATCTCGCACTTAGTGATAGGGTTGATGAGGCTTCCTGTGTGGATACGAGCTCCATTATCATTCGACTACCGAATCGGACCGATCGCCGAAGCATTGCGCCTTCCCATACTAGCTCTCTTGTAACGCTTCTTTTGAGCCGCTAACCCTCTCACGCAGTGCAGTAGGATCACAAGTTTCGCCATTCACAGACTTCGTGGTTCCCTTCGGCTGGCGGCCCGTTTCAACAGCTAACTTTCTGTATTAGCCGTTTGGTGGTCTGTGCTAGCGCTCGCATCGGTGCGGACAAGCCACTCACACTAGCCTATGATACTAACCCATGATCCTAAAGCACTGCCACGTACAAGATTACCAGGTTGACTCATATGTTTTGGTTACACTCCGGATGGGCTATGTCGTTGTGGGCTGAGGCTTTGCATCGTGAAAGTGGCCTCGTACCCCGGCCCTTGATCTCACATGATTTTATACTAACCGAAATGGTGAGTCTGATCCAAATTGAGACCGCGAAAAAAAGTGAGGTGAAAGGGCCTGGAGACATCACTCGACCAAAAATTCAAATTACCTCCAGAGAGCTGAGCTTTTGGGGGGTATTAGTTTATATCTACCTAAATCAATGCCGAGTTTTTTTTAAAAAATTCAATCACATTTGCACTCACTGCAGCCTTAACCCGAAGCTGATCTGGGCTGGGCTTAATCCGGGCCGTGGTCACCTGCTCCCAGTCACTCTCCTCACCTTTGCACATGTCCAGCTTGCTTAGAGCCCCATACAAACTCTTTTTCCCCCACTCTAAACTCTTCTTTCCATCCAAATCCGGTACAAACCCATGGTGTTGAGATTTTCACCGGGTTGATGAGATGCTGATCCAGTTGACCTGTGAACTTTTGTGTGGGGCGAAGCCTTTAGGCTCTCACACCTTCCTTACCCCTGCCACACTATTCCATTTTTATCACTTCCACTTTCATGTTAGTGCATGCCACACGAATATACATTTGAGAGCCTGATTCGAGGCCAATGCTCGTATGCCAATGGGAACATTTCTTCACACTCCACTACCCTCCTAATCCTCCTACGGGCTTTCCTTGCAATTGGTCTGTACTTTACTATAGCTCCACTTCAGACGAGCCCCAGCACCCAGACGCCGAATTTTCCTAGTGAATGTTATTGCTAGCAATAGCTGCGTACGGAATTTGTCGATCTGGACTAGGTTAGTTCCTTGCCACGTCGTTTACATAGCCCATTAACTGGTATAGACGACAGCGGGGATTTTTTGCGTTCAGCTGCACGATACTCAATGTATTCTAGAATGCGGCATAGCCACTTGCGCAGTATAGGTATGAGGCAATTCTGCAATCTAATCATTAAGAATGATGTACTGTCGTTCCATAAGAACTGAATATCTGAATATCGTGGCAACGACTTCATACCTTCTATCATACACCGTGCGGGGCGCGTCGCCATTGTTTGAATTATATTGTATTCACTCTAACTGAGCCCACTTCTCCGCCCCATATGGGTGGTTCGTATGAATGGGAGCATCCTTCCTTGCGCTACATGGTTTATATTAAGCCGCTGAATGCACAGCCTCATTCACTATGTATATTAATACATCAATTGAATGCACCCTCAGATATTATCCGTTCCTTTCAACGCGTGTAATTTTGGCAAGTTCGAGCGCTGCCTAAGAAAACAAAAATATTGCAATTCTGCCATCAGCCAGCACTCGATTGCTTCTAGTTTGCGCCTCACTATAGTACACCATGTTTTCAACGTGCAGCTCCGCACTGGTACCGCATTCTGATGGAATGTTTACTCGCTTCTCCGCCTCGACTAACCGCTCAAATGGCGACATCCAAAGGGACTTGGTCGCATTTCTTTCAGTCGTCCAAAAATGCAATGTCAATTTTCTCCCCATCACATGGCAACCTACACTCGGTACTCTCGGCAATGGTAGCTCTGGGACAATAAGCCAGTCTACATTCACTAGCGACATGCCACTTGCATTCAAGCGCTTTAACCAGGGTGGAGATTCGGACATGGACTTTCTACCTTTGATATCGGAGGTACTAATTTTGAGTCAACCCCCTATCTATGAGCATCCACATATAGTCAATCTCGAGGGAATTTGTTGGGAAATTGAGCCTAGGACTGAGAAAGCGGTCCCTGCATTGGTCTTTGAGAAAGCATCCTGGGATCTACAGCAGTACATGAATGTGAGTGAGAGCAAGAACATGTCAATCGATGACCGGCTCAAAATCTGTGCCGATATTGGAAGTGCTATTATGACTTTACATGTGCATGGTTTGTCATCCCAAACGGTTCACCGATATTCCTAGCTGGTTGGACTTCTAACACCGACCAGATGTGATCCACGGGGATATCAAGCCACAGAATGTGCTCGTATACAAGGGCTCCACAGGAGAGACTACGATAAAGGTGGCCGACTTCGGTTACTCTACTTTTGCTGCTAGTGAAACTTTTGCCACAGATGGAGGTCTTTCCCAAGGTGGAGCAGCAAGGGTTTATCTGCCAAAGTCTAGGCCTTGGAATGCTCCCGAGCATCATTTCGGGGAGTTCACAGTTAGTGAAGCCAAAAAGACAGATGTGTACTCCTTTGGTATGCTGTGCCTTTGGGTTCTCTTTGGGAACGCACATATGGAATGCATGCCTAAAGATGTTTCGTTTGACGCATCCACTGGGCCGCATACATCGCTTGAGCAGCTCAAGGAGAGTAATCAATTGGAAACCGTTACCAATAAACTCATAGACTTAATCTCACTAGTAAACTTCAATGCTGAACATAGAGTTCGACTGAAAGAGTTCTTCAGCCTGACTGTTCAGCTTAACTCTGAAAGCAGGGCGTCTGATCTGGGAAGACTGGTGGGTCTACTGCAGAACAAACAGTGAGCCTCACCGAAGATCTTGTGAAATGAGGGTATTTGCTGATGGATTTAGAGCTGAATTTCAATCTATTACCGTACCACCGGTTCATACAAACAGGATAATTCCACTACTTACAGATTTCAGGGTAAGTATTAATAACCCTTTGCCACATTCCTGCCAGCATTTGACTGAGACTAGTTACAGATTTCCGAAAACCTTGCAGACTTCATGGCAGCAGACTATCGTATACGAATACAAATTAGACAGAGCCTCGAAAAGAACTACTTCAAGAATGTAGATCAACCATTTACTTTCAATATCGCATTCCAGATTGCCTTTTGTTATCAGATTGGATTTGGGGCTAAATCAAATGACATTCAACGTCGCAATTGGCTTGAAAAAAGTATGAGACAACCCGACGACCTGAAGATGGCAAAAGAAGCAGTACAGCCTGCTAGGTGGAAGGGTAAGAGAATGCGCATGATCGATCATGACGGACTTGTACCAGTGGACCTAATTCACGAATATCGAGTATATGGACCGAACAAACTGGAAGAAGCCTATAAAGTGTATAAAAGGGAGGCTAGTGACATGATGGGAGAGTTTGGAGAACTCCATTTCATACCATTGGCCTTATACAGTAAAATTGGAGATCTGCTGGATGAATTAGGACAATTTGCGAAATCTAAAGCGCTGCGATTGGAGATCCATGAACAAATAGAAAAACAAGGAGGAATTAGTCACCCATATTATATTCTATCAAAACTGGATATCGTCAAATCGCACAGAAACTTGGGGGAATGGAAAAGAGCACAACAGGTATTGGAAGAGGTTCTAGCGCGTACCGGACGTTCCGATGGAACACAGAGCTTGGTGGCCCAATCAATGAAAAATAACTTGGCATTCATATGTTCGAAGCAAGGGCGATTCAAGGAGGCTGAAGAGTTGGAGGTACCGGTCCTTGAGATGAGAGAGAGGGTACTCGGTAAAGAGCATCCAGATACCTTGACAAGTATGAATGACCTTGCATCGATATTGTGGAGCCAGGGGCGATCTAAGGAAGCAGAGGATCTCTTAGTGCAGGTCATCGAGACGTCGAAGAGAGTATTTGGCCAAGAGCATCCAAGTACCTTGACTAGCATGAACAACCTCGCATCATCATACAGAAACCAGGGGCGATCGAAGGAGGCCGAGGTGCTGGAAGTGCAGGCCATGGAAACGCGAAAGATTGTACTCGGTAATGAGCATCCAGACACCTTGATTAGCATGAATAATCTTGCAATGACATACAACCTACAGGGGCGATCGAAGGAGGCCGAGGAGTTAGATGTGCAGGTCGTGGAGGCGAGAAAGAGGGTGCTCGGCCAAGAGCATCCAGGTACGTTGACCAGCATGAATAACCTTTCAACGACATTTTGGCACCAGGGGCGGTTGATGGAAGCTGAGGAGCTTGATATGTATGTCATGGAGACGAGAAAGCGAGTACTCGGCAATGAGCATCCAGATACTTTGTCTAGCATGTGTAACCTTGCATCGACATACAAGAAACAGGAGCGATGGAAGGAAGCCGAGGAGCTGGACGTGCAGGTGTTGGAGACGAAAAAGAGGGTACTCGGCCAAGAGCATCCAGATACGTTAACCAGCATGAATAACGTGGCATCGTCATATAAAGAACTGGGGCAAGCGAAGAAAGCTGAGGAGCTGGATGTGAAAGTCATGGAGGTGAGGAAAAGGGTACTGGGCAAAGAGCATCCAGATACTTTAACAACCATGAGTAACCTTGCATTGACATACACGCAACAGGGGCGAACGACGGAGGCCGAGGAGCTGCAGATTCAGGCCACGGAGGCGTTGGGGAGGGTACTCGGCAAGGAGCATCCAATTACCTTGACAAGCATGAATAACCTTGCATCGACATTGTTGAGCCAGGGGCGATGGAAGGAAGCTGACGAGCTGTTTGTGCAGGTCATTGAGACGAGGTTGAGAGTATTCGGTAACGAGCATCCAGATACTCTGACCAGCATGAATAATCTCGCGTCATCATACAGCAACCAGGGGCGATTGAAAGAGGCCGAGGTACTGGAAGTGCAAGCCACGGAGTTGAGAAAGACGGTACTCAGCCATGAGCATCCAAGTACTTTGAACGGCCTGAGTAATCTCGCATCCACATACAAGGACCAAGGGCGATTGGAGGAAGCCGTGGAGCTGGAGGTGCAGGTCCTCGAGATGAGACAGAAGATACTTGGCAAAGAGCATCCCGATACTTTGGCCACCATGAACGCTCTCGCATTGGTATATAATGAACAAGGGCGATCGACGGAAGCCGAGGAACTGAATATACAAGTTATGGAGACGTTGAAGAGGGTACACGGCAAAGAGCATCTAGATACCTTGATTAGCATGAATAATCTTGCATCAACATTTTGGAACCAGGGGCGATTGAAGGAAGCCGAAGAGCTGTTTGTGCGAGTCATGGAGACGTTCAAGAGGGAACTCGGCCAAGAGCATCCAGATACCTTATCCAGCATGAGTAACCTCGCGTTTACATACAGAAACCAGGGGCGATTGCAGGAGGCCGAAGAACTGGAGATGCAAGTCCTCGAGATGAGAAAGATGGTACTCGGCCATGAGCATCCAGATACCTTGACCACCATGAATAGTCTCGCAATGGCGTTGTCGGATGAAGGGCGATTAAATGAGGCCGAGGTGCTGCAGGTGCAGGTCCTGGAGACATTCAAACGGGTGCTCGGCCAGGAGCATCTAGATACCTTGACCATCATGAATAACCTTGCATCGACATTTTGGAACCAGGGGCGATTGAAGGAAGCTGAGGAGCTGTTTGTGAAGGTCATTGAGAGTTTCAAGAAGATACTCGGCCAAGAGCATCCAGATACCTTGAGCAGCATGAATAACCTCGCAATCACATACAAGTACCAAGGGAGGTGGAAAGAAGCCGAGGGACTACAGATTGAAGCGGCCAATAAACTTCGGACGACATTGGGCGATGACCATCCTTCCACTGTGCTTGCTAGAGCTAACTTGGATTCATTGAATGAGAAGCGTAAAGCACCTCAACACATCTCGGGTGCGAACGGATTGACGGAGATACTACGGGATACGATACAGCAATTTGCGGCATCCTGGTCTTCTGATGATGGCAACGACGACCGAGGAAAGTTACAACGTCCATTTGAGTTGTTTAAGGAACATGCTGCCGAGTGCGACGGTCTAGAGACTGACGAGGAACTGCTCCAGCTTGCACTGGCTATTTCCCTGGAGGTGGACGACAACAATGATACGGACGAAGAAAGGCAACGACAAGCGCCAGCTGTGTCATATGAGGATAATGAAACAACGGAAGAAACGCTTCAACACGCACTAGCTATATCGATGAAGGATGAAAATGATAGCGATGAAATCGGTTGCTTTATAGGCAAAGCTATGTCTATCAATGCGGATGTGGACAATGAGACAAACGAGGAGCGGCTTCAACGTGCAATAGCTATGTCGATGATGGATGAGAGTGATAACGTCGAAATTGGTTGCTTCAAAAGTGAATATTCAGTTGATACAACTGGTAGGCCGATTCTGGTCGTAGGCAGTGTTTATTGATAGATAGCTAACATGTGTTGTCAGATTGCAAGCTGTTAGAGGTGTTGAAAGTGATCACTGTATGTCTATGTATCGTGGGAGCTTGCATACTTATATGTACAGTAAGTAGTCTGTGTATGCCTTGTACGCATGTATGTGCACTTAGCTGTCCATATCCAGCTGACTCCCGAATGACTTCCATTAGTACAGCTGAAGCCCATAAGCCTTACAAAGGCTGACGATCTATATTTACAACGAGAGTGCTAGGAAATAAGTTCGCATAAGTGCTGTGGGGTAATAGCCCTGGGGCATGTTGTTGTCTGGTTAGTTTTGTCGCATACGTAGAGACCTGACACGAGTTGATTGTAAGCGGGACTGGTGGTAAAGCACAAGCCATCAACTCTCTTGTATATATCTCGAGTATTGCTATTTTTCTTTCTTTACCTTAAGTCTATACGCGCACACGGATCTTTTCTAAGTACGCCAAGCACTCTCAATGGGGTAGCCACTGTTATGAAGTCTGAAGCATCATCTCGCACCATAATACTGTGCAGCGACCGAAATCCGGATGAAGGCGGAACGGACGGTTATGGTCCCCTGGGGTTTATTCTGCCGTGGTTTAGGTTACACCGAAAGTAGCGGGCAAGTAAACTACAATATTGTAAGGTCTGTCGTTAAGTTTTCTGGTATTTGTGGTGGAACTAGAACTCTGGCTACGGCTTGCAGTGATACAATTATAAAGTGTTCTAGTCCATTCACGGAGGCGGTTCCTCCGCGGAGTACCTAGTCAGTTCACGGAGGCCCACCATCCGTGAACAAACCGTCCGTTCACAGAGTCCGTACCCCACCTCCGTGAACTGACTAGTTCATTCACGGAGTCAGTCAAATTTTTCAAATACTCTGCTCTGCACGCATGTATGTGCACGCACTGGCATGTACGTACACTCTGCTGGTTCTATCCAGCTGAATTCAATCAGCGCAACTGCATACGTTCAGCGCAGCGCAATTGAGTACATTCAAGGTGTAAAGGCAGCTGCACTACTGTTCGTTGCAAGTGTTTCAAAGCAAAAGCCGAGTGCACACTTCATTGCCATGGCCAAGATGGTGGTGCACAGTGCATAAATACTGGAGCTTCTGCTGCGCCATCAGATACTTTCAATCTGGAACGAAATACAAGATCAGTTCCACTGGAGCCAGGTCCCAATCAAAAACGCCGTTGAGCGAATACACAAGGAGATGCTTGTGCGCATACTGACCCCACATCTGCGGAGGATACTGCCAATGATAGCAGTGATTTGATAGAGCTGGATACTGAAGATGAGGAGGTTCTCGAGGAGGAAGAGGTCACTGGGGAGGAAGAGGAAGAGGAAGCGGAAGAGGGAAAGGAGGAAGATGAGCTGGTTTCAAACGATGACATGGTGCACAGTATAATTGTAGTTGCATCAGAACGTGCATGCAGTGTTGTCAACCGTCCCGTCCGTCCTGAGCCTGGACGGAACGGAGCTGTCTTTTGAGGCCGTCGACGGAGAAGTCTTAGCACACATAACAAAAATTATACGAAAATCATTTCAATTACTATTCTGACCGTGATGCAAGATTTGTGAGCATCTGCTCCGTCCATACTATTTCTGACTCTGTTTCTGTAAAGATTGCGCCCTCTGCACTCAGGATTTCATACATTGCGAAGCCTGCATAACACTATTGGGTTCGATTGGGTCTCGCCTAAAGATAAACAGTAACCGCCCGATGACGGTGGATGACGGCCGACATTCCGTCCGTCTTGAGTAAGGACAGGATTGACGGCCTTGGCGCCGTCTCGTCCTTCCTGGAGGAATCTCGGACGGACGGGACGGTTGACAACACTGCGTGCAAGATGCATCCGGTTGTAGGGATCACGGTGATGTATACAGTATCTGCTTCAGCTTGACCGAGGGCTAGTGGAAGCGAATTGGTGGGTGGGGCCTGACGGATGGCTGGTGGCAGCCGTAGGTAAATCCTGAGTTTGAGTTTGAGCTAGAGCTCGAGCTTGAGCGTGAGCTTAAGTTTGAGTTTGGGTTGGAGGCAGAGCGGGAGGAAGTCAGGAGTAAGGAGAGGAGTATATAGGAGGGGCAGAGGGGCAGAGGGGCAGAGGGGCAGAGGGGCAGAGGGGCAGAGGGGCAGAGGTTGGGCAAGCAGCACCTTCAGCATCAACCCACATACCTGCACCATACATATACTGTGTTTTTTTAATGTCTTTGTTTTCGACTCTACACCCAGTAGAGGGCGTCCGGCCTTGAACGGGAGAGTCCAGTCGGAGTGGCGGCCACAGCGGTGGCCACCACTCCTCTGGGGCGGCAACCTTGTTTATGCTTCGCTTACTATTTCGTTTCGGTTTTTCCTTTCTGTGTCCATTTTTGTTCTGCAGTTGTTTATATGACTGTGAATGTAGAAGCACGTGTCGGAGGGCAGAGCGAGCCCACTAGTTAAAAATTTTCGTTGACTCCGCAACAAAACTAATCTCTTCACGGAGGTGGGGTACGGACTCCGTGAACAGACAGTTCCTTCAAGGAAGGTGGGCCTCCGTGAACTGACTCGGTACTCCGCGGAGGAAGCACCTCCGTGAATGAACTAGAACATCGAGTATGCTATTGGATTTCCTCATTTCTTTTTCCAGGCATAGGTATGTGGAGAGCCTTATGTTTATGTTCTACAAGAACAGTTTACACTAAATTCAATACATCACAGTGTTCGATATCCAGCACCACTATCGGCCGATGAAACAGTTTACTTAATCAACATTTTGAAGACTAACTCAGTACTAAAGAGTGTGCAGTGTGACAAACACTTTGCTGTTTAATACAGTATGATTTTGGGTGGCAGGATGCAAGAAATGAGTTTAACATACCAATTTGAATACATATTGAGCCCACATCTTGACACAATCTTGGTAATGTCCAAAGACTACTCGGCTTGAGATTGGCCATTTTTACATTCCATAACTCTTGCCTGATGTTGACAATGTCTCACTTTTCCCAGTCTTGTTGACCTTCCAGTATTGCAATTTTATATTTGTAACACAATACAAGCACCATGCAATCTATTCTTCCCAAACCTGGGTCAATTGACCCCTAAGATGCCATATATACTCTCATGATATTACTTAGGGTTAGACATACAATTGGTGATGTAACAGAGGGGGTAGAAGGTGGTCAAAAATCCGCTAGTTGCATGGACTCGCACTCACATTTTCAACTTCCTCAAATCATGTTCAATTTGTTGCAATTTTGGGCAACAATCGAGGGATTGCTCGGGGCGGTTGCTAATGTAACCCTGCCACCCCCTATGCTCCCTCCAAAGGAGCAGTTTTTGCACCAAAATCCCGTCCCGTTTACATCCCGTGGTCCACACTAAGCACGACACATTCACAAAAGCTATAGGTTTATTGTATGAAGACTGCGTCATTGGAAGGCTGTGGAATTGCGCATATTTGGCCGATTAGGATGGACTTGGATTTCATTTCTTTGTACATGATGACCACAGATTATCTTTCCCTACCTGCTACAGCTCATTAGAAGGAAGGTTTTAGTGAGGCACCGGAAGACAATGCGCATGGACTTTGTCTGGACTTTGTTTGGATTTTGTTTATATATGGGCTCACGGAGATATGTGCTTGCTACGGAACACAACAAGAGGGGGAAGTGTTGCATGTATACTGTTGCATGTGTACCTGTATTGTGAGGCTCACTGCTCGAGTCCGTTTGATATGCAGTTGGAGTATGAAGAAATGCCTCAGGAGAGCGGCTCATATCAGTGCAGAGCGGCTCATATCAGAGTGGCTTATCTGTGCAAACGGATGAGCAAACAGAGATCGATATCGAGACGAATATGTATGCGGATATAGGTGATAAATCTCTATATATATTGCCCTTCTGGCCTGGAGGGGATAGTCAAACAACAAGTACTAGAAGTATCCAAAGTAGCATGGAGTAGTGGTTCCAAGGTTGGTGACCGTTTTTGTGAATTTTGCGCGGTAGAGACAATCTCGCCCGTATACGGTGATTCCGAGAGAAATGCCGTCTTGGCATTAGAATGGCATGGTTTTTGGACGGGATTACCGTACCAATATCATCCCGTGGTTCACACTTTACAGTCGAATATTGTATGAGTTGTCAGCTGTAAGATGTATTTTGAAATATCAAGACCAGACAATGGAGCTAGCACGAGAGCACGGGAGAGCACAAGCACTCTTGAATCTGTTGTAAGATAACAATTTCCTGAGAACCTTCCGAGATAGGTTTTGAGGTTGTATACAATTGTCCATCACCGATGGCTATGATACCAAATCTACGATCCATGCGGAGAAGATAAAACGTGATTCACACTATGATTGGCGATTTCACCGAGATTATCCTGACTAATTCCGACAATAACCTACACCTAGTACGAATGAGTACGGGATTGGATGGGCGGATGCTGGATGCGTCTGGGGATGGAAATATCGAAGACGGAGACTAATTTAGATATTTCCTTATTGTTGTTTCTCTTCTCTTCTTTTCGCTCTGAGTACACCTGGGAGCATGGAATTGAGTGCGCTTCGGTGCTTCGATCACTCGCAGTCACTCGCTCCTTCGCTTCGTGACTTTCGTGACATACACGTTTGAAGAAAAAGATGTTTGGTAGGACATAAACGAGAGTAAATAGTGTAGTGTATATGCATGCATTCATAACGCTTTAAACTTTCATGTCTTTGTATGTCTGCTGCCTATTCAAGTTAGAAATAGGACCCTCCAGTTGAAACTACTAAACCCGAAAAAAATATGTCAATTTAGACGAATACGTATTTCTGTGAACAATTTTAACATAAGACCAACAACAGACAACAAAAAGGAAATCATAAAGTCGTTCATGCAATCAACCGCTGGTATTCTCGAAATCAGTAATAGCCCACATCCCAGTCGCCCCAATCAAACATTAGGTTCAATCATCGATTGCAGTCAATCTACTTTTGTCAGTTTCCCCCCGAAGTGTAGTAACGCTGAGGGCACACCTAATACCGCCGAAATATAGCGTCGAGCGCCGAGTAATGTTCTCCGAAACCTTTACAGCATCCCACCAGACCTCAAACATAATCTGGTCTCCATCTGCCACATCAAAGCACCCATAGCTCTCCACAACCGCCCAGGTTGCACAACTTTCTGGAACAGGAACAGAAATGGTGGTACCTTCAACTATTGGCTCATTGCGCTCTGTTTCGGACTCTCTCTTCACAAAAATAGATACCCCTAGAGTTATACAACCTTCAACGTCGGGCATGCGCCAAGCGGTAGCTGGTGGATAGCTTTCAGTCCCATCTCCCTGGTCGCCAATATCAACCACAAGCATGTAGGCCATCGCACTCCTCCATCTTCCATTGGGGATATCACCAGGCATAAGTGGTTGGAATCTATGCCGCCTAAACGCCCCTGTACCTTGACCCCCATTAAGAATGTTGAACAATAATACTAGATGTCCAATGGGAAAATCTTGAATCGTCTTGCTGTTCTTCAACTTTTCTGTCGGAATAACATCATGCGCAGTGGTCTGAAACCAGAGACTTTCCGAAGCAATATCGCAGGTGGTTTCTAGGGCCTGTTGTTGGATCGTATTCAGGATTGCTGGATTTATTGTGGATTCTATGAGAGTTTGGATATCATTGGGACAGCTGAATGTTCTTCGTTTATTTCGACTATTAGAGTTGACTCGCATGTTTATTAATCGGGAGATGCATTTCTGTACGAATGTCACCGTTGATGCCAGGCCAAGATACTGATCAGTCGCCATCATCATAGCACCCATTTTTTGATGCTCAAATAGTTTGATATCTGTTTGGGCAGAAACGTTGAACCGGTAGTAGATTCCAGTGCCGCCGAATTTTGATTGTGCAAAGCGGTGGATGTGTTCGCTGGATGTTGCAAGGGCTGCCGCAACTATAGCAGCATCGACTTTCGCAGCTACCTTTCCAATCAAAGGTAGCCCAAGCATACTTTGTCGCACTGTCCCGTCTGCCGCTAACTTCAGACCTTGTTGAACGCCGGTTCCGATACTGATCATACAGCCAATTTCATCCAAAGGATATATCCTTTCCGCTTCTTCGATTAAGTGAAGAACTGGGTTGTTGTGACCAAGGCCCCCATCACTTGCAGTGTTCACTATCAGTAACATCTCCATAGGTACGGTCTTGTTTAGGATTGAATGCATACACAAAATACTTAGTTTCCGTGGAAGTAGAGATACGCATCGGCTTGAAATACGTAGGGGCCGCTGAGGTGGCCCTTGCGGCTTCGACGATACTCACACTTTCGAACTCATCATCTGAGACATAGTATGACCGGAATAATGTAACACCTTCGGGGAGATTGACCTTGTCCTTATCGATAGCTACTACGAAGCTTTGAAGCTGTCAGCTATTCGAACATAATATTGCCCAGCAGGATTCCTAAAAGAGAAATTGGCTAACACTGGACATGAATTATCATCCCTGTATTCCTGTAACAGTTGTGACTCGAGACCTGTTCTTTCCGCGATAATTCGACGCATGACATTCTCAAGTTTTGAAGCGCTGAACAGGGTTCCAGTATTGAGTACTTTGGCATGGCCGAAAATTTCACCCCCCAAATTTTTATATAAATCGATGCATTCATCAACACTAAGACGTAGTCGTCCAAGCAGAATTGCAATGATTCTAAAGGGGTTAGCGTGGAATAGATTAACGCCTGAACTTCCTATTATTTCTTACCCCCCAGTAGATGTGCCAGCGATGAGATCAAAGTATTCAGACGGGAGTGTATCGTTCGTTATAGCCCCCTTTTTTGCTAGATTCGTCATGAGCTGCTTCAGTATCACCAATGACGATATTCCTCGTACACCACCTCCATCTGGGTTGGAATAAGCAAAGAACGTGAGAGATACACTCGTATAGATAATACCTAGGGATAATAGTCGAAGAGGTCGTCGAAGGGTTTGCACCACAGAATGCAAAGACGAAACATCACCCCTACTGGGTTCTTCTCCTGTACTTTCCGAGGCCATTACAATACTTTCATTGTCGTCACGCACTGGTATGTTCGCTAGCTCGGTCGAATGTGGAAGAGATGTTGCATGCGTTTGCTCATCTTGTGAAAAACTGGCCTCGCTCTGAGGTAGGTCATTAAAATTTGCTTTGTGCCGATTTGAAGATTCTGATAGGTCCAAGATTTCGCTTGGCAACGGTCTGATGTGTACTGTCTTTGAAAATAGAGGTGCTGAATTCGAATTCCGATTTTGTTGGCTGGGCATAGCTGTTTCACTGGTGGAACTATTCCCCGTTGTCGAATTATCAGGCGACGATGTAGTTGCAGGGGCACGTGGTCGTTGAGTTGCCAATTGTTGCAGGTCTGCGTTGATGTTGCGAATACGTTCTAGAGAGGCAGTATACTTAGCCTCATTCAACAGAAGCCTCATATTTCCCAAGATTTGTATCCGGTTCCGTGGATTGCGCTGTTGGAAGTTTAGTACCACCTATGGACCAAAATCTGATGAATGAAAAACAGGATCCGTTAGGAGTCATACCAGGTGGTTATTCTCTAAGCCAAGATCTTTACTCAGTCCTCGAAGAGTAGTACAGAGATCGTACATCGCCTCATTGAAAACACTGGCAATAGAGGGACGAAAGCATCTTAGTAACGCGTCCTGTAGGGTAGCATTGTCTATTCCTTCTCCACTAGCAATTTTTTGCCCAACCTGTGCTGGGACTACATCCTCCAGGATGTATTCACATGTGTTCTGGAACTTGGCCTGCTCCATCTTCAGGTCTCGGACGAGGCAGCGCAGATTCTTTCTGCTATCCGTGAGGGCGATGGCGTTTGTGTAGAATGAAAGTCCTTGAAGAAGGAGAGGGAATATCGACTGTATCCCCAAAACTGATCCTAGGGGGTCCATTGCGTCCGGTGTAGTACTGTCCTCAGTGGTGACAGAGAGGTAGTGCGATGAAGTAAGAATGAGCTGACCCCGCAGACCCCGCTCTCATGCAGTATGACGTGACAACAATAAGCAATATGCTAATTGGCTTGCATTTTTCAAGCTTCAGCCAGAGCCTCATATGCCAAGACCTTACGTGGCAGCTAGGCAGCAGTTTCCCGATAAATAGAATATCCTTTCCTTCTCTGACTGAATATTAACTGCCTGATTATTCCGGAGTTAGTCCATACAGATCAGTAAAAGTAAAATTCGGTGTCGTAGGGATCAAAGTCACTCGCCTGGTAATTGATACGATTACTGTGTTGGTTTTTCTTATCAGCAAGAGTGAGACCAGTGTTCCTAAGCGGCCCAGCCTCCATTCTGAAAGCTTGCGCTAAGGGCGGCCCGGCCCAGCCTGCACGTGATTTAAACAGCCTGCATCGGCCTGCATAAGCCTTGGTCTGGTTGATGGATGGAATACGGCAATGGCAGGGCTACGATGATTGAGTTGGATATGGTTTATGTTTCGTACTTTGGAGACTTTCTTAGTAAAGGCAGC
>Ga0307514_10000961_pt1 | contig 43201 bp, 46 predicted proteins | sample 16_EM_MG_FD_203088 | JGI IMG/M metagenome (GOLD analysis project Ga0307514, IMG submission 203088) | Populus trichocarpa ectomycorrhiza microbial communities from riparian zone in the Pacific Northwest, United States - 16_EM | ecosystem: Host-associated > Plants > Roots > Unclassified | place...
CACCTTTCATTTGTCAGCGGGGACGAAGGGTAGCGGGGGGGGAGCTCCGCCATCTAGCCGGCTCGCCCGGAGGCGGAGGGGATATCAGGGTCCTGTCATACTCTAATTAGAGTCAATACAGTATGATGAAACAAACAAACAACTTCGGGGAGAAACAGGGATGCGCCCCATCGTTCCGCGAGGTAACCGCTAAGCCTCTTCGCTGTACGAATCCGAACTAGCTCCTCGGCCCTCCCTGTCAATCTAAACAGCGTTCCTGAATTCTTCAAGATATTCTTTGATAGTGACATTGGCGCTCACACTCTACTTGTGTATACGTATCTTTTCGTGACGGAAATTTCCCCACGTTATGATCAATACAGGAATTTTCAATTTGCTTCCTGCAAAGTAGTCCCGCAGATTCAAACACCGATTTCGCACTCCGTACTCAGCTACCCCGTGCGCCCCGGTCCCGTTGTGATCGGAATTACCTTGCCCTAACATTGGTCTGACAGGCAAATACCGTAACACAATTCTATTTGGTTAAAACCACGATGCTCTAAGTAGGCTACCTGCTATGGAACATCCGCAACATTGGCATCACCGCCGATTGGAGATATCCGGAGACATTTCGGGATGCAAATTACAACGCCGGGGGAGGGGATACTAATTGCGGTTGCGGAGGTTTTGGTTGGATGGATACCGCAGAGTTTTTGGGCTGTCAATGGCCGAAGTCTTGGTTTGGCATGGAATGTGTAAGGTTCTTCCCAAGCTTCGTTTGGACTATGTACTTTAATAACACATTCACATCTAGTTTCTAAGGCCCCGGAAATTCGTCTCGAGGTCAGATCTCCGGATTGACAAGACTTCGGATTGTGCTCGCTTTCCCTGGAGTATCGGTTCTGTTCAATTCTGGCTGCTTGGTTTTGATGTGTAGTGTAAGTACTGAGCGCACAAAGGGGTTTTTCCTTCAGCCACCGCTGTAGAAGGTGGGTGCGTGTATGTTGATTGCTACGATCTTTATCAAGTTTTCGTTACTTCGTCATTCAATATCACAACGAAACTGTTTCCATCGGTAAAATAGTTCAAGCAGAAATCTGTTCCGAATCAGTAAAAAGTCATGCCCACCTGAGTATTGTTTGTCATACCGGGAATTATTAGATTCCAAGACTGCCCTTGTCCAAGTAATGATAGAATGCAGCGAGTGATGCCAGGTAAGTGAGTAACTAGTACTCACTGGATTTTCAAGTCTCCGGACACCTTTGTTATTGATTACAAGACTTCGATAAGATTAGACTATATCGAGATCTCACTGCCAGCATGCCCGCATTGGTGCCCTGAGACCAGAAATCACCAGCACATTACTTGGTAGCACAGTGATTTGTTCCTATATTTCATTGCTTCTGCAATTGGCACTTGATTTTGAATTTGTAGCCATTCATCTGTAATGCGTAGTCATGGTAGTTAGATGAGTAGTCATTGAAAATGATTTGTCGCCAAGGGCGCTTATAATGACGTGTCTGGAGACTTGAAAATCCGACGAGAAATGGTATTCAGCATGCCCGCAAGTTGCGTCAGTCACACATGTGCCGCGCCGAACCTTGCCGGGCTGTGATCTGTTGCCAACCACACTAAAATTAGAGGTAGAGCAACGAAGTGGAGAGAGTAAGTTAACAAAAATGCCCACATTGTATTTGCGGATACGGCATGGATCAGCTCTCGTAATTAAAGGTGAGTACCGGAAAGGAAACCAGAAGGAAAACTGAAAGCATACTCTCAGAGTATAATACATTCCGAGAGGACATGATGTCATCCACCGAATGAGTGCGAAGACGAGAGAGTGGTGATGATGGAGATGGATAAGATTAGACTAGATGAGATTAGATAGCGGATCTGTTCGTACCTCAACATCTTTAACACAGTTGTCGTACAACAGTCGGGCCCGTTGTGGTCTGTTTTGGCCCTTTCAGTACGGATGCCAATGCTCTTTTCTTCTAAATTCACCAAGAAAATTGGAGACCTTGCCACTCGATAATCTGGACATCGAGAGTTGATCAACGAGAGTTAAGATAAGTGCCAGTACTAGCTGTATTAGTTGCTTGGCCTCCAGACTGCAGATATCATGGATATCCGTGGAGAATAGTTCCCCTAAATTTCATATTCGCACGGTAACACTTCTATGGGTCATGAAAGTATATTTAGAGGATCAGACTATACTGGACTATGATTTCCATACTGAGGTTTGTAATTTTGGCGGCATACACTTGGTCGAGTGATACCAACAGTGCGAGTACCAACAGTGCCGCGCAACTCCCGACCGACAACGTCGTTCCGCATCGTAGTAAAATTCTGCAAAGCCTTTTAAGCTCCTACTGGAATATATATATATTGCTCCCGGGTATCTCAGAGGCGACTGGTTGTCGGCAATCGGGATGAATGTATGGAAGGTGGTGTCCCTGCTACACGGATAGTTTGCCGACAATGACTGCTAGTAAAACAAATGACCGAGACTTTAGGAGGTAAATAGACTCGCATTATACACTCTTTTGCACTAACAAAAATGCTGTCTACTCCGACCTCGGAAATACGTACTATCATGGAAACATTTGGGGCATTGCGGGGTAGTTCGGAAACCCCGGAAACCCCGGAACCGCCTTCGAAACTCACATTAATTACTCAGCCGATGCGTAAGGAATCTCCCCTCGGTGTGAACAGGCCCTCGGATACATATCCTCGATCCGAGGAGCTGTTGGATTCGACCCTAAATTATACAACCTAGACCAGTCCCACAAGAGTCAGAACGATACACGAGAATCCTGCACTAGTCTAATCCTAGTCTAAGAAACTTGGACTGGAGTGGAGGGGACACGGACGGTCCCAGTCTGCACAGTTTACTGTTGCTATCATTAAGTTCATGGACGCTTCCACAGTGAGGAGGAGAGCCTATTGGAGTTGTACGGTGCATACCCTTCGACCCTGTACCTTACACAACGACGACGACCCTACCGAAAGTCCAAGATTTCTCCACCGAGAGGATGAGGGCGGAGACCGACGATAGCGCTTTACTAGTTGAATCAGTACCTTCGATAAAATTTACTGGCAAACACGGCACGTTTTACATACTTTCTACGACGCGATACTGACCACGATACGACTGGACTGTGTGTCACCTTCAGCGGAGCTGTTGAATTGAAGCTAAGAAAGCAGAAGTCGACAGCACAATCTACTACCGAGTTCGCGCTTGGGCCCATGATCAGTCGGATATGATGATCAGTACCTCAAACCTCACCTCGATGGCACCTTTAAATAGCACAACTGGTAGCATGACTGGGCTTTGCGCATCTGATGGATTCATTAGAGTATGCTCGAGCAGAAGGATAATCATTGCGCAGGAGCTTGGGGCATAGTTTATTTTTTGGGGAGCCCCGGGCACGGTACGGCTTATCTTTTTCTACGGTTTAGTTGTAATACCACTCCGGAGGAGTGTAGGTCTGATTTATGTACGATATCACGTGGTATTGGGTTAAGGTTCGTGTTGACCGCTAGAGTGCAAATTCTAGTATGTACACTACGTGTCATTAGACTTAAACAATCAATCAATCGACGGAACATACATACAATTGATTCAACACTTTATAACCTCCTTGCCAAAATTCTTTTGGATCGCCGCCACCGCCCTCTGGGTGATCTTGATGTCGGGACGGGCGGAGAGCAGCACTTCCACCACCTCCTTACCGCTCCAGGTGTTTCCTGCCGCAGCTATGACGATGGGCTCGGTGATCTCGATATCGGGACGTGCGGAGAGCAGTATCTCCATGATCAGTTTACCACTACCGGTATTCCCTGCCGCGGCTGTGACGACGGCCTCGGTGATCTGGATGTCGGGACGGGCGGAGAGCAGCACCTCCATCACCTCCTTGCCGCTCTGCCAATTCCCTGCGGCGGCGGTGACGATGGGCTCGGTGATCTGGATGTCGGGACGGGCGGAGAGCAGCACCTCCATCACCTCCTTGCCGCTTACCCGATTTTCTGCTGCGGCGGTGACGATAGGCTCGGTGATCTGGATGTCGGGACGGGCGGAGAGCAGCACTTCTATCACCTCCTTGCCGCTGTGCCAATTTCCAGCGGCGGCGGTGACGATAGGCTCGGTGATCTGGATGTCGGGACGGGCGGAGAGCAGCACCTCCATCACCTCCTTGCCGCATTTCCAATTCCCTGCTGCGGCGGTGACGATAGGCTCGGTGATCTGGATGTCGGGACAGACGGAGAGCAGCACCTCTATCACCTCCTTGCCGCTGTGCCAATTCCCTGCTGCGGCGGTGACGATGGGCTCGGTGATCTGGATGTCGGGACGGGCGGAGAGCAGCACCTCTATCACCTCCTTGCCGCTTTCCGAATTCTCCGCCGCGGCGGTGACGATGGGCTCGGTGATCTGGATGTCGGGACGGGCGGAGAGCAGCACCTCCATCAACTCCTTGCCGCTTTCCCGATTCCCTGCGGCGGCGGTGACGATAGGCTGGGTGATCTGGATGTCGGGACGGGTGGAGAGCAGCACCTCCATCACCTCCTTGCCGCTTTCCCGATTCCCTGCTGCGGCGGAGACGATAGGCTCGGTGATCTGGATGTCGGGACGGGCAGAGAGCAGCAGCTTTATAACCTCCTTGTCGAAGTTGTTTGCAATCTGTGCCACTGCCATCTTGGTGATCTGGATGTCGGGACGGGCGGAGAGTAGCACCTCTATCACCTCCTTGCCGCTTTCCCGATTCCCTGCCGCGGCAGTGACGATGGGCTTGGTGATCTGGATGTCGGGACGGGCGGAGAGCAGCACCTCTATCACCTCTTTGCCACGTCGCTGATTTCCTGCCGCGGCTGTGACGATAGGCTCGGTGATCTCGATATCGGGACGCGCGGAGAGCAGCAACTCCATCACCTCGTTACCACAATAGTCATTCCCTGCCGCGGCTGTGACGACGGCCTCGGTGATCTCGATATCGGGACGAGCGGAGAGCATCATCTCCATCTCCTCCTTGTCGCTATTCCCTGCCGCGGCTATGAAGATGGGCTCGGTGATCTCGATATCAGAATAGGCGGAGAGCCCTATCTCCATCTCCTCCTTGTCGAAATTATTAGTGATCGCCGCTTGATTTGTCTCGATATCATCGTCTTCATCGTTCCCCCAAGGAAGGGAATTGAAGGATGGGACAGATTCGCGTTTGCTGAATTCATGGGACGTATCATCCTCAACAGGACCTTGCGCGTGATTAGAACCTATGTCGCTTCCATCTACATCGACGGTGGGAAGGGCGAATAACGAGATATTTTGCAAATGTTGACCCAAATGTCGTTGAAGGCGGTTGAGAAGCAACCTTTCTGGGCATAATGGGCATGGTTGAATCGATTCGGACGGTCTTTCACACATATCTGCCACCGTCTGAAGCCGGGGACTTGTGATATCCCCGCTGTGATTGATTCGTAGGTGTTCCTCGAACAATTTGCGCGATGCCGTTGTCTCGTTGCATGCCTTACAAAACCATTCCCTGCGATGGGCTGCGACTTCATGATTGAACCACTCGTGTCGGCTTTCGAATATATGCGCTGACTTTGGGCACCCACGGAAGGTGCATGTATACGGCCGAAGGTCTCTAAACACATGTTTCCTGTACAGGATATTATTAGACCTAAATTGATGCACCAAGGACAACAGAGCTCACATCCAGGATCGTTTGTCATGAACTTTGATGACCGAAAAGCAGTAAGGACACTCAAATGGAATCCCTTCAAATGCCTTGTCGTTGCCCGGGGGAGAAGGTATCCACATATTTTGAATTCCTATTGTGGTCCCCGCGAAAGACGTCTGTGTCTGCCCGGACTCAGAAGCAGCATCCTCGTTTTGATCGCCGGCGCCTGTTTCTCTGGATTTCAGTGGCACATATGTGGACACGGTTGTTTGGGTCTTCTTGGTAGATGCACTAGTGATAACAGTAGCAGCACTTTTGTCCGGCACATCATGCTGGCTAACAGTGACCTCGAGTTCATCGATATTTCGGGCCTTATCTCTCTGTGAATCTCTCCGTGCCTCTATAGCAACGACATCAAGGACACCAGAATAGTGACCTGAAATCGTCTGGCGGTGCTTTTGATAATACCTTAGCAGCTGGCGACGCCTCGTGTTTGCCTTGCCAAGACAATGGAGAAGGTCCTCTTCGGCGCCTTGGAACTTGTTCAAAACATGTTGGATATCCCACCATTCAAAATGAGAGACATCTATCTTTGAGCTTTTCTGGAGCCGGTCTCTAGGTACCGGATTTCGAATAGAGATCGAGAAATCGTACAGGCATGTAATTATATGGGCTACATCAACTAAACATTCCTCCAACCTGGTGATCGGCGAGTTACGGTTCCGAGATTTGGCATCTTGGTCTTCGGTAATGGTCGTCTCGGTCTCATGATAGGCTTCCGGTAAGGATATAGGTGAGGGTATTGATTCGCCTTGCGGGACAGCAGTCTCAGTATCCAGCGAACATACCGACGACCTTGATGACCCCGAAGACCATGATTCAAGCGCCTCAGGCACCTCCTCTTCCGTACCGGATACTATTGCAACCCCTACGCCGTAACATGTCAGTCCAAGCAGTCAGATAGTCAGATACTCGAAATAATTACCTTGCTGCAAATCGTCATTCAAAGCATCCAGCAGATCAATCACCATCTGTTTGACTTTTGACGCTTCGCGAAGTCGATGGTCGAGTGAAACCTTCCCAATTCGATGTGCGCCCGCGTTTTCCGCCCATATTCGAAATCTTCCAGCCTCACCTCGGAATCGGCCGACGAAATCGGAGTCGTAATTCCTTTCCTCCAAGCTCTGATTCAATAACTTGAAAGATTGTACGCACTGGCGCAGAGAGAAGCTGATTTGAGCCATACTAGTAGGTGGGAATAGCGATTCTCGACGACCCGACTGGAACAGATTATCGGGATCTTTATCTGCGGGCTGCGGGGTAAAATTAGGCCACAATCATACTTGGCAGGGAATACAATCAACCAATGAACTGCGCTGATCCTGCATATGTGCTTCTACATACACGTCACACACATCACAACTCGAAATATTACTCGCGTGCGGGGTTCGCCGGGATACAAACTTCTCCACCTGAGATCAAGATCCATCCGACAGTTCCTCACTCACGATCCATCTGACAGCTTCGAACAAGGGACACCATGACCGGCTTCGAGGTGGCCGGAGTTGTATTAGCCGTATATCCGATCGTACTCCAAGGTCTTGGTTATTACCGCGATGCTGCACAATATGTCAAGGACGTCCGCGACTATCAAGGGGTCCTTAAGCGCCTAGTCCGACAGCTGGAGATGGAGAAATCGAAATTTGAGAACATATGCGGCTCTCTTCTCGAGGGGTTCGTCACCGCCGAGGATATCGACGAGTTTTTGGGAGATGCCGAGCGATGGGAAGATGACAAATTCCAGGAAGAGCTCCTGAAATATTTACGGCCGAACGCAGCGAAATCGTTTACGGATGCCGTGGCAGAACTGCAATTATCCCTGAAGAACCTGGAAAAGGATATCGGACTTGATAAGAAGCGTGAGGTAGGCTGAAGTTGCGTTGTTCCTACGCTCTAAGCTTTGAGGGACTGACTGAATTCTGACAGCCAACACTGCTCGATCAAAAAAGTCGCAAGCGGCAATGGAAAAAGCTCAAGCTGGTTCTTGATCAGGAGAGTTATGTCGAAGTCTTGAACGGGATCAACAGGATCAACAACGACCTAGAGCACTTGATCGTAACCAGCCGACTTGCACCCAGCGCACCTAGCCGCATACAAAAAGTCTCTTTGCCTAAGAAGTACTGCCGGTTGCGCGACTATGCAAACAATTTGTACGGGATATTCAGTGAGAAATTTCGGGCCGACTGCCCATGCCCAGCTTCTCATGTCGCCAGCCTGCCGCTCCAGATAGTAGGGCCAGATCCACAAGGCCACGACACACCGTGCGAGCCGCGATTAAAGGTGCTATTTCATTTTAGCATTGATAGCATGTTGGAAACCGAGGTTTGCGCACCATGGAAATGGCATACACTAGAGTTTGAACCGATGGATAAGATAGCTACATCTGGCGCTATAGTGAGTGAGCCTAGTAAGGGACAGGGAAGCCCCTGCACATTTACCGAACCTGAACTACCCCCTACAATCCCGCTACAAGGTGGATTCAGAGAATCTGTGAAAAGTGCTTTTAAAAGGTAATGTTGAAACCCATGACTTGAACCGTCCTAGGGCTGATTTTCGTTGTAACTGTTTAGTGGAGTGCGTAAGCAGAAGAAGAGAGTCATAATCGTTGAACCGGAGCCTGACCGACATGCATCCCCGGCATCCGCTTCATCCCTTCCGAGTGACACTCCGAGGGACAATGAATCACTGCAAGACCGAATCGATGACCTATGCGAAGTTCTAAAACGGTGCAGTGAGAAAAGAATGAATTCCTGTATCGGCATCCTCGCCGATGAGTATAATGGTTGGTACCGGATTTGGCCGCCTAGGGTCCCAGTGCCGTCAACGATTCTGGCGGAGGTGGCGACACTCGACCAACTGCTTCAACCTGGATTTCTCGATGATAAGACTCGACTAGAACTTGGTGTCCAGCTGGCTTCGGCAGTCATGTGCTTGCACAAGACCGAATGGCTAAGTGAAAACTGGGGTAAACGAGATGTTTTCTTCTTTCAACGAGCAGTGCCGCGCTACGGAGAGGGTGGGAAACTCACTTCAATCCGGGAACCAGTCATTTTGCAACCATTCATTCGGGGAAGATTTGGCCTTCCGGATTGTTTAGAGTCGGACGTAGACAGCCAGCACGCATCTAAATTGTCAACTATATCTACCTTCACACAGGTGGAGAAGACACTCTTCTCGTTGGGAATCATACTTATGGAATTGTGGTTCGAAAAACCTATTGAACAACTAGCACTCAAAGGTCCAGCGCAATTGCCATCGCAAGGCAATACCGACTCGGAGAGTATCATGTATGAGATCGCCCAGCAACGAGTTGGAGAGTTGCTCAATAAAGCCGGGAAAGCATATGGCCTTGCCGTGTGGCACTGTTTACAACCGATCTCCAGTTTCCATTGCCAGAATACTGTGGCAAGTCCGGCAGATGATGAATTCAAGAATGAGGTCTATGCAAATATTGTTCATCCCCTAGAACAAAATTTAAACGTTCGTTGTTCCCTTATACACTATTGTTTCTGAGTTTACTGACTGTATTAGGCTTTTGAAAACCCGTACTTATAGGGCTGAGATCATCCGGTGGCTTTTTATGTTTCAATTGGATTCATTCCATCGCTTTGCAGCCATATCAGCATGCATATACCCATGTCCGTATTTATCTCTTGATGCAGTTTGATTTACAGAGTGCAAAGTCTCCGCTCGCTGTGATTTATGAAGGTGACCGTATAAAGCCCGAATTTCAGGTAGAACCCGGGTACTGAACAGCGCAACCTCCATAGTATTCCACCTTCTAACCCCGTCTCACGACCTTGTACTTTGTACTAACTCCGTACCAAAAAATATCAAGTCTGGTTTTCTATGGTTGTGAGAATAAATTTAGACGCAGCCAACAAACCAAGGGCGGGGTAATTTAATTTTGGCGTGATTCGTCGTTGTTCTTATCATTCGTACTCGTATTCGTACAATTCGACAAACAAAGCGTACTCCGCATTGGATGGCGGCATGCGAAATATTCAAAGTTACCAATGAAGCGCTGTACGGCGCAGCCGATCGATTATCTCGTGAAGGTATGAGGTAATGATTGCGCGAATTATGCTGTGCAGCCACCACCAACATATAATCAAGCGAATGGCAACTTCGAGTTCAACGCATGGGTGTCCAGGCGCGGTCGATTCCCGATGTAGCTTGGCACCTAGCCGATTCCGACCTCATACAGTTCCCAGTCTGCAAAGCCCCGCACTCTAACACCAAGAGCGAGAGATCGTATCGTAATTACTGTGAGCCCCGACACATTATTCCGGGATTCAGAGGCTGCAAGACTCCATCATCAGGTTGGCTTGGCTGGATAACACCGGCAATTTCAGGGAAAAATAATCACATTTCTGTGGCTGCACTTTGAAAAGAGAGTACGTACCTTGATCGAATGCCAAGACCAAATTGATTTTTGTTTTAATATTTTACCGCAACAGTACAATACTTCCAGATGTAGCTACACTCCAATCCATAAATCGTGCCCAACTGTCTACAACTCATGGACTTAGTTTAATTGAAATTGTCAAAACGATTTCATGGGGAGCGAAAGCTGCAAGGTTTTTTGCTTGGCATGATGTGGGTGTTCGCATAGCACACAAGTTAGAAAGGTAAGCTCTAGATTAAGTTAGTGTATTGATATATCCCAATATAGCTACCGTCAGCACAAAAACGGAATAGTCTGCCAACTAAAAGCGGAAATTAAAAGATCTTGATTTCCCGTTTCGTATTTGCACTACCGTTTGAAACCACTCAGGAGCGTACCTCATACATATTCTCTATGTTTTAGACGAGTGCCTGTAGATGTTCCCCGCATGATTTGACCCCGCCGTATTTGGCACAACCTGACAACATCTGAACCCCATAGACGTAATCTTCATGATACTCGCAGTCTATCTCTTCGTTGAGCTGTTTAAGAAATAAATTTGCATTAAAATCGTCTAAATTATGACCAAAAAAACCGATACAGTGCACAACTAGATGATCAAATACTGACCACTGACGGCCCGAGACGGACACAATTTGTACGGAGGTAAGCCGTTGCCATGACAGCGTAGTATATGGATGTAATTATTACTGCAATGATGTGAGTCCCATTCAAGAGCCCGGGATTAACGAGGGCTTCTTCGGTTCAAGCACGAGAGACTTTAGCCTAAAGCCTGAGGACCTTCGGTCTGATTCCCGACGGCCTTCGAGCTAAATCCTTGATCAACAGAGGTCGTTCTGGAAGGCCTCCGCTACGTCAAGCATTACTCTATAGATTCTCGGCCGCCTGCCAGCTTGGTACAACTAACTTTTCCACATAAATCTACCCAGAGACCGTACATTCCAAATGTCCATATGCCCAAGTAGAATAGTGAAAGAACCCAGATCTATGAAGTGGTGGTAGACACATAACTATCGGAAATTGTGCCATTCTGCATCTTGATCATTGAACGTCAACAGTAGTGATAGTGATATGAATGGTGATGGTATTGTTGTGGTTATGACAATGGAAATTACAACAAAAAGTACCACCCTGTTGGCGGATTCCATGAACTGGTGCCCAAATGGCGGATCACGCTAAAAACTACCCATTCCGCAGAAGAGGCACTCATTCCATTGACAGGGCTCCCCAACTACAGACCAGGGTTCTCAACCGTCCATCCGGACTGGCGTCTTTCGGGGCCCAACACCGCCGTCTAGGGCGGGTGTATCTTTTGTTTGGCCTAAGGCGTTCCGGGCCGAGGCTAGAATCCCAAGGGCCTGTTCAGGGTGACTGAAGGGCCCTGGCAGAAGATACCAGTGCTGGTGTGTATAATTCTAGCCGGTAAGAAAGAATTCCGGTCCGCTAGCAGAAATTTCGACTGTCTAGCAGGGGATAATTCGTCAACTTTTGATCCGGTCAGCATTCCAACACTTTGCCAAACAGCAGCTGTTCATCAGCAACTACAGATTCAAGCTGTGTGTTGATGAACCTGCGAATATCGCTGGCACTGTCATCAGGGTGTACGTCGATTTTGGGAAATATGCTGAACTGGCGAAGAATGTCCGGGCTATTCCGTGATGTTGTAAAGATTTTGACGATGTTCTTCGATTTTTCGACGACCATTTTTAGTGACTTCAATAGCTTTATCCGAATCTCCCTATGGATCTCGTTCATCCCATTAATGTAGGTTATCGTTCGCGCATGGGAATTGATATCCAATACTTTGGCGAGTAAACCGAGACTTTCTTGCATTGTAAGCTCTGAGTTCAGTTGCCCATTCTCCATCCTGTGCATGTACAGGTCAACTACAGGCTTCAGGATCCCCCGGCTAGTTCGGGCAAGTTGGTGAAGAATGGCGTTTAGTATGCTCTCTGGGTCGCGCCGACTCTCTTCGATTGCAATAGAAATAAGCAATGTTATTCCCCCGCACTCTCCCTCATTGATGTAACAATGACTTTCGATCTACAGTCTCATGTTAAAAATTTCGCGTGCGTGGAATTCGGGTATCGCTCACGCCATGTACGTTTTACTTGCTGGTTTATCACTCGATGTCCGGGATACACATATGCATACATATGTAAGTATATGTGCGTTTATGTGTGCATTTATCAATTTTGCACGCTTCTGCTGTCCAGCTAGCACTCTCATCTGTGTTATTTGTCATGTTTGTTCACAAATCATAGCTGATCATTCACTCTTGATATCTGACTCGGTTTCATTCTTGGCATGTCGAGTGATAAACCGCAAGAATGGCATCAATTAAATAATATCAAAGTGCATCACTAGTGCGACAGTCACGTATGTTTACATATGCATATGCCATATGCAGAGTTTTTCGGTTCATGTGGGGGAGTTTTTTGGGTGGACTCCCCGCCACCAAAAAACTACATTTTCGCACCTATACTAAATTAATAGTTTTGTCCACTTTTGCCTGCTGTACCTGGGTGCGAATATTGACGTATTGCTTTAAGACGTACCGTATTCACCCGAATAAATGGTACGTTCCCGGTTGGGTTAGCGTACCAAATGTGGTATGTATCTGCCTGAATGGGTAATTTACCTATTACGTTGGCACTTTTTCTGGCTTTTTATGGTACATGGTACTTATCTCACTGCAAACCTTAACGGGGGCGTGTTTATATCCGGGTACATACCTACGGTATGTTATGCATTCGCTGGCAATGAACATGAACACGCATTGCTGGATGGGAGCCTCAAGAAATACGCAAATGGGACAAAGAAAACCTTTAGCTAGATCTCAGCTCCAAAGGACAAAGATTGTGGTCTATAGTACTCTTTTTTGCTAACTACTTTGGGTATCTTCAGACCTACAAGTAAAATGAGGTAACGCTGGACACGGCTGAGCAATTAACAACTTTGGACCTAACAAAATTCAAAAAAAATTGTAAACAAAATAATGCGTAAATTATGCTCTCTATCGTGGTTAACAAGGGTTCTCTTTCATCCTTGTCCAAATCCGTAGTGTGTTTGTCTCACAAGTTAAACTAATACCACCACTAGGGGGCTAACCCTCTATATGTTACTATATGGGGTGCTGCACACCTGCCCTACAACTCATAAATAAGGCGTACAGAGGGCGTCCGCTCCCCAGCAAAAATTAGCCACAATCCACGGACAGTTACATCCATCAATGTAGAGGCCCATATGCACTCGTATGGCTCACCAAGCAAATCTTGGCAACGTAAAGCACCTGCACCCCACGAAAAAAATCAAGTGAACTCCACGTATATTCTCATCCACCAACATAGATGCCCATATATGCACGTACACTCACATTGAAAATCTTGCCCAAGTCACAACGACGCCAGTGCCTGAATGCGTCGTACATGGCCATCTAAGTACATGGCCATTGAAGTCCATACATATCTATACATGTATGTAAACATCCAACTGTATATTCACCAGGACCGCCTTGCACAGACTTGAGTTATCATACATTTCCCTATATCTCTATTGTAAGGGCGCGTACGCCGGCGCTCGGCAGTACAGGGATATGGTATGGTATACGGTTGCACACAGGCGCGAGTGAGATCAAGTGTAGAAGTAAGTGGTAAGATAATCGGTACGGAGCTAAGTCTCCGTCGCGATGTCAATATAAGGTTGGTGGTTACCTGGCACTGGAGATGTCACGTGACCGTTCGGCAACCCTAACCACGCATTACTTGACAACGCCGTTACATCATCCCCCTCTTTTAGGGCAGAACTCCCGGGCTGCTAAGTACAAGTAGAAAACAAGGAAATAACCCGCAGACACACTCGTACGATCTCATAAGTCCCACGACTGAGCAGTACCGTTCAGGGTGACCGTCTGGTGCACGGGGAAACCCCACCTCCAATTGGCTGGATTCCGGAGGTGGTAAAACCCGTGCCGATGCCATTTGTACTGGACTGGGTCCCAACAAAAGAAATAGAAAGAAGGAAATGCCCAAATGACCTAAGCCTCCATATCTCCATTCCGTCAATTCCTCCACTTCCAAGATCCGACTTCCTTCACCTCCGCGGCTTGTTCGGGTGGTCTCGGTGGAACTCGTCGATTAGTTCGCGAGCATTCTCGAGGTTTTTGAGCGGCTCCCAGCTCGTGCGTATGTGGTTGTACCCGGCCCACTGGATAAGGTAGTGTAGCTTCCGGTAACGCTGTTTAGAGTCAAGAATCCGTTCAACCTCCCATTCCTCCGAATCATCGACAATTACTGGATGTGGTTCCGAGGATGGTTGTTCTACGACCGGCGGTGTGCAGTGATCGAGCTGCGACACATGGAAGACGTTGTGATTCCGCATTGTGTTCAGCAAGTCTAGTTTGTAAGCATTCTTATTGATGATCTTACTTACCGTATACGGTCCAGTGCACTTGTAGTCGAGCTTCTTTGACGGTCTAGTTGTTCGGAAGTGTCGAGTTGAGAGCCACACTTTGTTCCCGACTTCGAAGGTCACGTCCTTTCCGCCAGCGTATTTTGATTGCTGTACCTGGGCTTCCAACAAGCTCTCCCGGAGAAGCCGGTGAGTCTCTTTCACTCCCGATACCGTTGCGTCCGCCAGTATTTCCAACCTCAGATTTGATGGGGCTTTCGGTGGCTTGAACTGCATTGGCAGGTGGTAGTGGTAGTTGGCCCAGAATGGCGTCATCCGCGTTGAGTGATGGACTGAATTGTTGTAAGCAAACTCTGCCAGAGGTAACAGTTCTATGCAGTTATCCTGCTCGTAGTTGGAGAAAGCCTGTAAGTACTGTTCCATGGTCTGGTTTTGCCGTTCCGTCTGGCCATCGGTCTGTGGATGGAAGACGGTCGACAGCCTGTGGTTAATACTTAGGTGAGAGCAGACTCGGTTCCAGAATCGGCTGGTAAACTCCTTTCCGCGATCGGTAACAATGTTGTCTGGTACGCCACGTTTGCAGATCACGTGTTCGAAAAACATTCGTGCCAGCTCTGGTGAGTTGATATCTTTCCTGCAGGGGAGGTAGATTGCCATTTTCGTCAGTCGATTGACGATTACCAAGATGCCCGTGTATCCGGAGGCCGTTGACGCAGGGAGGTCCTTGACGAAGTCCATGGTCACTCCTTCCCAAGGTCGTGACGGTGGTGTTAGTGGCATGTTTGTGCCATGATGGACGTGCCGTGGTGCCTTGATTCGGTGGCATAGTTCACATCCGGCGATGTATTTTCGTACGGTGGCGTCCATTGCGGGCCAGTGGAAATCCCGTGACACTAACTTGGCGGTTTTGAGAGCTCCGAAGTGACCAGATTCTGGGTTGTCGTGGAAAAGGCTTATGACTTTGTTGCGAAGTAGGTCATCCTTTGGTACGTATATCCTTCCTTCGTAGGTGAGAACTCCGGCGGTGACTTTCCATTCGTTGGTCGATTCTTCCTCTAATTCGTCTATTCTTTGCAGGTCAGGGATATCTACGATTGGAGTGCCGACGATTTTGTGTTTCATGTCGGCAGCCAACGCGTCGATAGCCTCGGCTGCTTTGATTTCTTGAAGGAGGTCATCGTACGGTTCAACGGTGGTAGCTGCCAAGATTGCCAGCAGTCGCGCGGTCGGCCTCTCGTAGCCTATCTCGTAGTTGGGTCTTCTTGTTGGTCCATCTGCCAGGTTCTTCTTTCCTTCCAAGTGTTCGATGACAAAGTCGTAAGAGGATAGGATTTCCGCCCACCTGGCCTGTCTTCGGGAGAGCACTTTGGAGGTTTGGAAATACTCGAGATTCTTGTGGTCACACTGGATCAGGACCTTCTGATTGGCGCCCTCGAGATAGTGTCTCCATTGTTTCATTGTCTCGAAAATCGCCAAGAGCTCCCGACCGTACGTGTCGTAGTTCTGTTCGGCGGGGGATCATTTTCAAGAGTAGAAATTGACTGGGCGACGAATGCCGAATCTGTCGTACTGGTTGAGGATGCCGGCGATTGCGGAGCCGCCTGCATCGGTCTGCAGAATGATCGGTTTTTGTGGGTTGTGTTGCAGGAAGCCCTAAGGTTCATGATCGTGACTGTCTCATTAGACTTCACACCATGACTGTCCTTTTAGACTTCACACGATGCTCGCCCTCATGCTCATCATATTTAAGACGCACCTTTGTCCGTCTCTCTTGTACCTACAATCAACTCACTCATTCACATCAACAGGTTGAAATGCTGGAGGATCGGTGCTTCGGTAAAGGCCTTTTTGAGCTTTCGAAATGCGAGTTCGGCATCCCGAGTCCATTCCCACTTCCGTGTCTTTAGCAAGTTTTGATATGGGAGCCGTCACCTTTCCATATTTCCGAATGAATTTCCGGTAGAAGTTTGTGAAACCAAGAAGCACTTGCACATTCCGAACTGATTCTGGAGTCGGGCAGTCTTCGATCGTGGATATGCGGTCTGACTCCATGGCGATTCCATCCGAATTGATGACAAATCCGAGGAAGCTGACATCCCGGACTCCGAATTGGCACTTTTCGGCTTTGCAATAGAGTCTGAATTCCTGAATGTATTGCAGCACTTTTCGGACGTGGTCTTCGTGCTCCTGCTCATTGGCCGAGCAGATGAGTATATCGTCAAGGTAACAAACGGTGAAGTCATCAATATAAGGCCGTAGACAATCGTCAATGTAATCCTGAAACGTCGCCGGTGCATTTGTCAACCCGAAGGGCATAACTCGGTATTTGAACTGACCACAGCGGGTTCGGAACGCAGTCTTGAACTCATTGCCTTCCTTGACTCGGATGAGGTGGTAGGCGTTCCGGAGGTCCAGTTTAGTCAAGATCCGGGCTTCGCGCACTCGATCAAGTAGTTCTGAGATTAGAGGAAGGGGGTATCTATTCTTTACCGTGCTTAGGTTGAGAGCTCGATAGTCGACACACAACCGTAGTCCTCCGTCTTTTTTCTTTTCAAACTGGATCGACACTGCGGCCGAGGATGATGACCGTTGAATGAAGCTGTTTGCCAGGTTCGTTTCGATGTAGGTCTTAAGCGTCTTCAGTTCGAACTCTGAGAGGTTGTAGATCCGGCTGTATGGTAGTTTGTAGTTGGGTTCCAGATCGATCGCGTGGTCAATTTGCCTGTGCAGTGGGAGTGTCTCGGCCTTTTTCTTGCTGAAGACCTCCACGAATTCCTGGTATTGTGCTGGGATGCGACCCACATCATCTGTTGTTACCATCTCCACGTTATCTATGTCTATTCCTATTCTCATTAGCCTTGTTTGCATTGTAGCGTGTTTTCGCAGAGTGGAGATGGGCAGGGGTCCCGGGTTGGCTGGATCAGACGGTTCGTCCCAATAGACCACCCCCGTTGTCCAGTTTCTCCCTTCGTGTCTCGGCCAGCCGGCAGCAGTCATTCAACCACCGTCACTCTGTCACTCTTCTGCCACAACTACTGCCGCTGCTCCTGCTCGCGCATTCAGCATCCTGGGGTTTCCCTCACCTTCGGTGATGCCTTCCAGAGATGCTCCCAGCAACCCTTGACATTCTCCAAGTCGTATGGCAAATGCCTCGACCACTTCCTCACTAGCTAAGAGGTGACCGAATGCGGTAGCCCCAAGTAGTTCTATATCCGGGGGAGGCTCATCATTTGTGTTTTCCTCACCGCGTTCCAGCAGAGGGCTTGCGTGATGTGCTTCTGGAATGTTTGCCCGTTGCGGTCCATTTGGCGTTCGCAGGGCTGTCAATCGACCTTTGGTCCAGTCGATTTCCGGGTTCCTCGACTTAAACCATGGCAAGCCCAGGACTAGGTTGTATGCCTTCATTGGGACGACTAAAACCTCCGATTCGTCAACCGGTTTAAGGTGTTCAAAATACTGAACCAAGAGACTTGCCTTTCGGCTCTCCCTTGCAGACATCATCACCTGGCCATTAAGACCCTGGGTGGAGGTGAATGCTGGTTCGTGGGGCAATTCGAGTTTCCTGAGTAGGCTCGGTGATATAAAGATGCTCGTTGCACCGCAGTCGATTAGTGCTTTGACTCGCTGCATGTTGCCGTGTATGTTTCGTACAAGGACTTCATGGATGATATGCACCGAATCCTGTCTCTCTGTGCCGCATAGGTATTGGCTTGACATCAGGGCCCGATCTTCCAGAATGACTCTTGATTTTAAGGCGATTCGGTGCGGTTGTATCTCATCCAAGGTTGCAAATAAGGCCCGGTTCCCCAAGTTTTCCAATGCTAACTCCGTCTCGTCCAGCCTCTCCCGTCGAGTTAGATATCGAGAGAGGTAGACTAGTTTTTTTGCTGCTGCGTGTCGAATGACTTTTGGCGCTTGATTTGTTTGCCGTCATAGCCGCTGTTATTGCTGGAGTTCTGTTCAGGTGGGCTTGACTTGCCGTATTTGGTACAAAGGTAGGTTTTGTGGTCTCCGCTGCCGCAGCGAGTGCATTGCCGGTTTGCCTTTCGGCTTTCGTAGATTTCCTTTGAGAGCCATGGCGCTGGTGATAAGTTGGCACGGCTGCCTCCACTGGACTTATTGGACTTGCCCGATTTTGAGTAACCGGTGCCGGAATTATTGGAATTGCCGGAAGTATTGGAAATGCCGGAAGTGTTTTCCGTAGGTTCGGAGATGGATGGTCGGAAGTTACGTTTCTTGTCGCCACCTTTCTGAGACTCTCCTGTTTGCCTTTGCTGTTGTTGTTGTCCTCCAGGTTTCTTGTCGTCCGGTTTGAACTCTGAAGCCGCCGCACAGTCGAAGAGTTGGTCTAGTGTGTCGAACATGTCTTTGCCGCTGGGGATCCAAGGTCTGACTTTCGTTTTAAGTGCGTGCCGCAGGCCCACCCAGGCCATGTCGTACAGGACCACTTCGTGCGTTATTAGGTTCCAGCCGGCTGTCCTACAATTTGCTTTGAAGCGGTTGGCATAGACTCGGACTGCTTCGTTTGGCAGTTGTTGGTACTCCTGCATGGCTTTCGTCGCTGAGTTAAGGCGTCTATCTTTGTCTCCATACCTCTTTTGAAGCTCGTTCGCGAAGAGTTCGAAATCATCTAAACACCGGTCCTTGGCTTCTCGTAGGTCGCTAGCCGACTCGGCTGGGTCCGTATTTTCCGTCTGCCACTGAGTCATTTCCGGGTGGTTATTCCAGGTGTCGAGAATGGAGACTGCATACTTGACTTGGTCGGGATCGCCTCTTGGGAATAGGTGCTTATGAGAAGCAAAGTTTGACCATAATGTTTCAAGGAACTTATCCAGCTCTTTTGCTCCGCCGCAGTACCGTAAAGGGTCGACCATCTTAAAGATCTTGGACTGATTTCCGGTGTTCTCCAGTCTGTCGATGGTTCGGCTGCGGTCGAGTTCGGTGAGCATTCGGGTTCTCTCCTCTTTCCATTCGGCTTGTTGTTCGAATAGGAGTTTAAGTAGCATCCGGTTCTGTTCAAGCATCTCCTTTTGGTCGTCTTCGGTGATCTTTGACAAGATGTCGTCTCTGCCTCGATTGTCCTCGCCCTCTTGTAAGGTTGAATCATCTTGGTCTTCATCTTCATTGTCAGCATCACGGGGCTTCCTCGTGAACTTGAGTCTCGGCGGGATCGTCATCATTGATTTCGTCTTCTGGTAGTACCGTGACGCGGCCTGTAGGAATAGGCGTGATTCGGCTGAGCGATGCTCTGAGGGATTCGATGCTCGCACACGTGTTAGGCACACGCAATTGGCTTCTCTGTATTCTCTTTAGAGGCATGGGGGGTAATTGGCTGTAATTGTTGATTTCGTGTCTGTCGCGACGCGTCAATTAAGGGGTAAATTCGCGTGATCTTGAGAGCGAAACGTATCCGATTTCTGAAAAACCGAATATAGTGTAAGGGCGCGTACGCCGGCGCTTGGCAGTATAGGAATATGGTACAGTATACGGTTGCACACGGGCGCGAGTGAGATCAAGTGTAGAAGTAAGTGGTAAGATATTCGGTACGGAGCTAAGTCTCCGTCGCGATGTCAATTTAAGGTTGGCGGTTACCCGGCACTAGACACGTCACGTGACCGTCCGGCAACCCTAACTACGCATTACTTGACAACGCCATTACATCTATCTACATGTTCAACTCCATATTTCCGTCAACACCATCTTGCAGTTGCAATCTCGTACAGTATCACATCTTCACAAACTCAGCTAGGTAGAATTGGGTGCCTGTAATAGCCCAGAATGTGCTGTATTGGCCTATATGTGCATGTATATTCAAATAACGTATTACCCACGTTACCCGGCATTCTACACCACCGCCACCACCAACAACCAGTAATGCGTACCTCAGTCAACAGGTTACCTTTCCATATTTACATCTCAAGGAACGGCATCGACTCTATTTGGTCATGGGATCACAAAAACTATTTGCTGCAAGGGTATCGTCAGCCTACCCAAATTTCTCCCTACAATTTCCGACTGCTCTGCATTCTAAAGGCATCCCCAACTGCAAATGTCTGACAACGAAGGCGAACATCACGAAGGGGTGGAGGATGATGATGACATTCTGACAGTTTCCGATATCTCAGATCCAATTATCAAGGAGTTTATTGATGAAGTTCTGTTACTGGCGCAACCAAAAGCCAACAATAGTGCGAAATACTCGGCCCGCGATATAATCATGGCCGCTAAACTTATCTGTCCATCGTCAATCAGAAGGATGAAGAAGGGAGCTGTTACGCCGTTCGGATTAGCGCTGAAGGAGGAGAGGAACAATGCTGCTGTGCACATCTTGCAGCTGCAGTCCGGAGTGAGGAAGAATGGAAAGCCAGGTCTAGATGGCAGGTATGACAAGTGGGTAAAGACACAGTTCGATCTGGAGGAAAAGAACACATACTATAGAGAGAAGGCAAAGATGATCAACAAAGACCCAGACCAAGAGGCTGCCAGGTTGATCGACATGAAGCTACACCAGTTGAGTGGCTTACGGGAGCTTGAGAAGCTTGTACATTTGAAGATATGATCCCTATCGATTGATAGATCTGAGCTAATCTGTTCTAGGTTGTCAATCTGGCGGAAAGAGACATACACATCATCTGCTTGGCTACACCAAGTGGAAAGCTGAAACCATTCATCTCCCGTCCTGGTGGGCCGGCCGAAAACTTCTGGCACCTCTTGATGAAGGATAATCTGAATCACGATGACTTTGTCAGCACTACAAGAGGAGGTTTGAACAATCGGGACGGGAGGAAAGCTGGCGCGGAAGCTTCTGAAGAGGCGAAGAATCGTTTCAATACGAACCTTGCTCGAGAAGAAGAAGAAGGCGGTAGGGTCCGCAACAGATTGCGGAAGGATGATCCTGGAAAGCTCTGTACATTGACAAGTATGTACCATCAATATCTCCGGTGGCATACCCATTAGTCAATGGACTGGTATAGACGAGTATAATATCACACCGAATATTGTTCCATTGAAAAAGCTACCAAGCAAGATTGGTGCACTGAAAGCTGCGATGATGACGAGGAAGATGAAGTGCAAGCATCCATGGGCCGATAACGTTGATCTAGAGAAAAGGTTGACATCCACCAACCTCGAAGATATGAAGCTTGTGAATGCTGCCCTTAAGGCTTCAACTCTGGAGCGCATTCACCTTCGTAGATAGAATCCATCGCAGATTGCTTCTGCATAATAAAAATGGATTTGTTTCTCAGGTTGCTATTCTTAACAATTGTCAATATGAGCCTATAAATACCAATATGGCCATATACATACAATTATATCCACTATGCACTAAACCAGACAAGTTCCGCTTACAACTTCCTGTATTTGTGTATATGTGAGTATAAATGGATTTAGACCCTCTTGCACAGAAACGCAACAACACAAAAACACACAAAGGTTACATATGTATATATAAATGTATATGTATGTAGGACTTCCTACAGTCATATTTCAGACTCAGGAAGTTGCCGTAGCAACACCCTAGTGTCATCATCAACGCGTTGCCATCATAACACGTTGCCTCCACAACGCCCACCAGTCGTCCTCAAACCACCTTATACATCGCCTTCATAACAACTCCATACTGGGCGTCAAACGCGGTACTGCACATACAACGCAATTGCACCAAAAAGACTCGGTGCGCCTCCACCGAAAAGGTGCAGACAAGGGGAACATGGAGCACGCGTGGTGACAAGCGGTCCAACAATGAGCAAGAAAGTTTTGAAGCTGAACGAGAAACAGTCAAAAAAGTGGGGAACAGAGGAGGATAAACGGCCAAGTTCAGCCGTATGGGTAAAGAGAGGTGTCAGAGAACGGCACCAGGAAGTGCACAATCTCTTTGACTTCAACCTCAACCTGCTCAACGATCACGAAGAATACTTCAATGGTAGAGACGGCGGCATACTGCAAGATCCAGCTGTTCTTACTTTCAGAGTACAGCGGCAGAGGGTGCATGAGAGGCACTGGCTTGAAGAGAATTGGCAGGAAGCGGAGCGGAGGCTAGCGGATGTCGTCTCTGGCCGCGGGCTCCCACTGTGCACCTGTTCATCGAGAGAGACTGTGGATGTAAGGCACATCGACCTTGGCCGTATGTATATTGATCCGGATTAACTGGCTATCATCTAACGTCATACAGTTTATTACTTAAGACCAGTCTCTTACTGCGTCTGCGAATCAGCGAGCGTGCAACTACTACCGGATTCATCGTTCTTTCCATCAACACCAGTCAAACCTCGGACGGTCTTTCCCATGAGGTGTCTGCAAGTCTTCCACCACCAATGCGTACGCGGTGCAATATCCCAATTGGCCAGGGCAGAAGGCTGGTGCGAGTTCTTTGAAGAAGAGTTGGGCCGGGTTATCCCCGGCTTCCACTGAAACGTATGCATACCACACCATTGTCGAGATTAACAGCTAACATCAATAGTTCTCAGAGGCGTATCACCACTGGATTGCAGTTGATTATGAACAGAAGACACACCTATATGAATGGTTAGAGGCATTTGGGAGGGATATGATATCACCGCCGCCAGTGGAGGCTCCCGATGCTGATATCCCTCAAGAACCTCTACTGTCGCCGCCAGGGGAGCCTCCTGATGCTGATATCCCTCAAGAACCTCTAGCACCGCCACCGGCCAGATGGCAGGAAGAAGCGCTAGAGAATGTATGCCTGTATTGCGTCAACTTTCGGGAGTGGCCTAGCAATTTCTCTGTGGGGATTTCAGTTGATGCCAACATGCAACATAAGCGGTTCCGAGACCGAAGCCCATGGGAGTTTGAGGTATTGAGATCGAAACTGTTTGTGCGCATCCAAGAGCGAAGCTTCTCACTGGCCGCCGAAGCCCAGCAGAAGATCGCAGAGGCAGACAACTTAGTGACGGAATGAGGCGGCGGGTGCACGAGCACCTTCAAGGCTGCGCAAGGATGGAATTCAACAACTACAAAATGTGCTTCGAAAGCAGTTTCGGACGAATTTGGTTTGGCAGGAGTAGTGTTCTTCCATGGCATCGGATTGCTGTTCTTAAACATTCATGGCACAGGAGAGCGTCATACACATGTTGTCGCAATCCTTGAAGAAATCTACAATGAGTGCAGCAATATTGACCGCATATGGCTTTGCTATGATGTAGGATGCAAATTTGAAACCGTAGCGAAGATGCTGCTCCCCGGAAAGAATATCACACCACGCATTGGACAGTTCCATCTACTTGGACATGGTCTTTCGTGCCAGGTAAACTATAACACAACTAGGACTACTGGATTTGGCTTGATGGTAGGCGAAGAGTTGGAGCAACTCTGGTTGTATATCCAACATCTTATACAATCTGGCAGAGTCTCTAGTTTCCCAAGAAAGTGGCAAAAATTGGATTCTTGGTTGCTGTATCTAGCACAAAGGATGAGGGAGATAATGGGGCTTAATTTACAAAGAAGATGGAAAAGGATGAACGAGATATGAAAGGATGCCTTAGATGATCTGGAACAAATAATCGGAAGGGGTGTTCCGTGTAGGACAGATGACGATGGTAGCTTCAGGCCAGAGAGCATGGTTACCAAAGAATACCTGCAGGAACCGTATGCCCAGCAAGTGCTGTGTTACAGAACGTACAAGTATGTATGATCCCAGACAAGCAATAGCAGTGCTGACGAGAATCCAGGAAGCCTGGAACAACACCGCAAGACGAAATCTTTGAAGCTCTCAAGAAGAAGAAGGAACTATGCTTTGATCTGCGAGAAGCAATGAAGCGACGCCAGCTTGCCGAAATCAGAACAACAATTGGAATTCGGTATAAGAGTGGTTCAACATACCGCACGAAACTTCATCAACCAGCTGCTAGTCTAAACATCAATGAGCTTGCAACCTCTACCAATGGACTGGAGGCCATGAATCGCACCGATCGCCTCCTGGAAATGTACGTGACAAATCACGATGAATGGGGTGTCGATGGTGAGCTATATGGCCTCTATCAGAGGAGATTCATTCGAAAAGAGCTTCACAAGCTACAAGGAAAAATCATCCATGTGGTCACAGAATGTACGGCGGAACAGTCGATGCTCCATAAACACGTCAGAGGCCTATGAGAGTCAAAAATGTTTCTGGAGAGTTTGAACAAACGGTGGAAGCAGTCGGACGACACCGTCAAAAAGTATAATGACGAGGCTAGAAGATTGGAGGGGTTAGGAGTTCGAGATATCCCACGAAAACTTTGTTCCAAGTCATTAAAACGGGATGGCCTGAGAAATGAAGAGATATGGGATTTGGATAGCATACAAGTACGGGCAGACTGGGCAATCCATGAATACGTCTGAGAAGGAATCGACTCACATTTCGGGCTGATGAGAGTGGAGGAAGAGCATGTGCAACTGCAGCTCCATTATGGAAGGATGAGATTATGGTTAACGAGTCACACCAACATCATCCTACTCTACCTAGATGCAAGCCCCAAAGATACCTTAACGAGGAAATTCTTATACGCTTACTACTCCATAGGCTTCAGGGAGTGGCATCTCTTAAAAGTATGAAGTGGGTTCCGGTACTGCCGCTGAAGCGCAATGATTTGGAAAGTTCGTATTTTCATTCATATGATCGATAACCAATGGCATATGCTGACGTCAGTGAATGGACCTTGCCTTGAGAATCAAGGCACGATTATCTGCATTGACTGCAGCTGCTGAAACTCTGAACCTTGAGGATGACGTAGGCCAAGATGATGGCTTGGTGGGGGGCGAGGAGGATGATGAAGATGATCTGCCTGGCACACCCAAAGAGAGAGACCTGGATGATGAGAGCGAGGAGCAGATTGCGGAAATGCTGGAGAGATTTATAGAATCTCAGGATGAGGAAGATGCTGAAGGGGATGGGGCTCAACGCCGGCATCAAGAGCAGAACAACGACCTAGAAGATGCGGACCTGGGCGGTGAAGATGCCATGGATATTAGTCCAAGTTGAGAATGATGTATGGATGTATGGTGGATGTATGGATGTATGGATATATGGATGTATGTATGTTTCTATATATGTATGTACTCTATGTATGTATGTATGCATGTATGTAGGTGTGTCGATATAGTGGATGTATGTATGGAATATGGCAAGCTGAACAACATTGGTGTATACAAGTCAACATAGGAGATGAAAGCATACAGCGCCTGTGTAATCACCATTGGGTATTGGTAGATACAGGGCGTGAAAGCGTATAGAGACATATATATGTCACTCTCATCTGGCGGTTAACTTTGGTTAATTTCCACCTTGGGGTCTCATGAAGAGACGACCACGTATATAAGCACATATATCTTTGATCTGTTCCTACCGACCTTCAGACTATCAGATACAATCATCATTTGGCCTAGTTGTGTGTTGAAGTCATCGATGGCAGTTACAAGAGATTAACTATTTAACCACACACACATGCGTAGCATTAATTACTCCACCAGAGCCCATGAATCAAACCAAGACGCTGTCCCGAATGGACATCATTTATCTACGGCATAAAACAAGTTGTGGGGGCAGTGATAGTGGTTTGAACGGTTATTTGGTTGATAGAAGTTGGTATATCAATGGCATCGTACCATAACATACTAATATTGACACAAGTTCAACTTCAGCATCTATGTACATAGCAAAAGGAGATAGCAACAATTTCAATACTGAAAGAACTCTCTGTTAGTTCCATGGTACTCATTGGAAATGATGGGGATGCAGAATGATGGAAAGTCGGGATGAGAGAGTAGAATCAGGGAATATATGACCATAAAGAGTTGGATACAGACATATACATGATTGTAGAGGTGTATATATTGAGTTGACCGAATCGTGCGAAAACCCTCATGATCGCCGTGTTCTAATCAGCGTATTAAGGTATATATGGCTATGTACGGCTATAGAGGCAAATATATGCAGCTTCACACTCTGCTAGTATCGGACATGTAACCGTATATATATGTATATATATGCTTGTATAAGCATATATACTGCGCTTTTAAAACTCTAAGACAATCATTAAATGCCGTATAGTGAATTCTAGTTCATATAGTCCAATATGGGTGTATATATACAAATATAGAGGCATATATTCACTTTACGTGTACGCTGATGGTTTGTTAAACTATAGGCATATATTGTAATATATATGGATGTATACATGGGTAGATACTATAAAATATCAAAGGTACGAATTCCTAATCATGCTCTTTCTACCTTTTCTTCTTCTTCCCTGGTGGAGGGCGTTCTGAGCCGTCGCCATCTTCAGTGTTACTTTCGTTCTTATCAGAAGTGGGAGGAGGAGGTGGGCTCAGTGTTGCTTTCATCACTTTCGACTGATACTTACTGAAGAGGGCATTACCATCTCCATCTCTGCGCTGACAGAATGAATGGTAATCCTGCGCCAATCTCCTAGCCACAATATTGATGTCATCGGTGAGGAGCTGTTTCCTGTGCTCATAGAAGGAATGGATTATATTTGTCAACTTATTCTACTCCACAAGTTAGCCATCTGCAAATGTGCGCATCAATATAGATATACCTGCCTTTACGATATCTTGACAAGCAAAGTTATCAACCTTGAAACTCTCGAATACGGGTGTGATCAGATCTGCCCCAATTCCCGGAGTTCATGGTCATACACCCACGACCGTAACTTTGCCTCATTAGAAGTGCTTATTTGGAAGATACTGGTCTCTGCTTCTTGACCAGCAATGTATCTATCTAACTTCAGATGTGTGGGTGCCTTGCATTTGTTTCCCTTGACCTTCTGAAACGCTTCAGTAATCTGCACTTCCATCTGCTTCTGGATTCGCAGGCGCTTGGCATTCGGAGGTAAAAGCTTAATGACTTTAGGCTTCTTGCTTGATCTATCGTCATCTGAGTCGCCATCGCCATCGTCTGATGATTCATCATCGGTACCCACAATCTTTTGGAGACTCTTCCTGGGTGGTTTCTTGGGTGGCTTATTGGATGGCTTCTTGGGTGGTGTATCGCTGTCATATGATGCTTCATCATCATTATCCACAACTTCTTTGGGAGTCTTTTTTCTCGGCTTTACCGGCTTCTCGGAAGGTGTCGGAGAAGCCAATGCCTCCAAACTTTCTGATGGCGTTTCCTTTGGCTTTATAGGTTTGCTTACTGCCACTATGGATAGATGTGTGCCTATAATCTTGGAAAAGATGGAATAGGTAGTACGGAATATGTATCTTTGCGGTGAGAAATATTGTGTGGATAACGGTATAGATATAGGTGGGGATAACCAAATTGATACCGTACGCATCAAGCATCATGAACCAAATATTCAATAGTAGAATTCTGCACATGGGCTATAGATATAAGATCATCCCCCCAAAACTGCCACTAAAGATACAAAATGATTTAACCTAAACACCGCAAAAGATAGAAAATAACTCAATCCAAACATACCGCTAAAGATACAGAACCATATCATTCCCTCTCCTTCTTCTTTCCGCTTTGGTGCATATAGGGCGATCCTAGCATCCCTATTCAACAATGGTGCAATTCAGAGATAGGCTAGAAGCCAAATTGAAGTCTGATTTCAGAGCAGCACACTCGCACTCCAAAGGTTTCTTCTTGGAGGTGGCTTGCTTCTGTTTCGTTTGTTCAGCCTCGCGCTGTAGATCGTCTCGTCGAAAACTCCAGCTGTTAAGCTGCTTGACAAAGGATTTGGATTCATCTGGACGAAATTTCTTCATAGGGACACCTTTGACTTTGGTGAAAGTGGTTGAAGTTTCTTTGTATGTTGAGCAGAACTATGCATGCATCGTTAGATAGAACGGGTGGATCAGTAATGGATGCCTTTACCAATTGCTGGACCTTATTTATACACGGGTTCTGCAGAGTGTGCGCAAGCTCTAGATATTCGGGCAGCAGTGGCAATTCTTGTTCTATAGTTTCTTATTCAGTGATAAAATAAAGATCGACGGCACACAGATACCTACCCTTGTGATCCTCCATTTCTTGGTGTTGAAGCTCCATTCCAAGATCCGCCATCTCCTGATCCGCCATCTCCTGATCCGCCATCCCCTGATCTGCCATCTCCTGATCCGCCATCTCGTCATCTGCCATCTCCCGATCCACCATCTCCTGATCCGCCATCCGTTGATGCTCGTTATCGTACCCCATCTCTGTGGAATGGGTGTCGATGCCATTGGTAGTTGTCTCGGTGTTGAATTCGGGTGGATTGTGGGGTTGCATAGTATACGTCTGAATCCCCTGATTGGTAATCATCTTGCTAATGTTGAATACAGGCGGGTTCTGAGATTGGATAGTATCCATCTGCATTCCCTGCGAGGTAGTATGCGCTGTGACAGGCAATGGGGGAGGCGCCATGATATATACGTGCTGTTGCGACCCTGGAGAACCTCCCACGAATCAAGATGGTGAAGTGGGCTGAAATTCACGATCCGTTATATTAATGCGATGAATCACAGTGCTACTGGGCACAGGACTGCCGCTATGAGGGCGGAATGATGGTGAGATTTTGAGTTGTGGACTAGTAGACTCCCTTGTAGATCTGGCCAGTGGAACTCTGGCATCGAGCCAACCCTGAAGTACATTAGCAATCGGATCAGTACAGCAAAGAGTACCATACATACTAGGACAGCATCTTTACTGTGGGCGCACAAAAAGATTGTGGCTTTATTCACATCTCCGTTCGTGACACCATTGCCTCAAATGATAATCTCCGCTGCAAGCTCTTCAAGATACTTGTTCTGAGCTTCCGACCTGGGAAGGCGGCTGATGGCCAGGGATGTCAAAGATGCTTGTGAGCTGGAATACGGCATCGTGTTGATGTTGAAGTTTTGTCAATGATGATGGTGTCGGCTAGCATTGGTGATGACAAATCAGTAAGTAAAGTCGGCCTTGGCAGCTCGGCTATGCGCCAAGATACGTCCCATGTTGATTAACCTTCGCTTCCACACTTCATCTCTCTACATCCCCATACATTAATTTACAGGCAACTACTATCTACAACCGTGATCGAACAACCGTCATCCAACGACTCGTCATCCATCAATCCTCATTCTGTCCCAGATCTCAAGATGGTTCGTCGTGAAAAGGGCGATGCGAAGGTAAGTACCAGTCGTTGACATCATCGCGCATAGCTAACCTGTTGTAGCTCGTCGTAGTGCAGGAAGCGGCACCGGTTATCAACAAGGGCACCAGACAGCTCCACAAGCAGATTAAGAAATCGCTCGTTGCTCAAGCTTCTGAGGGCGGCGACAGCATTGACGAGGCGGTCGTCAAGAGGGACATTTATAACCAGGAAGCGCGCTCTGAGGTTTGTTTCCTATGCCCACTATTGCGGTTTGTCAACTCTAATGTTAGCCGTCTAGTCCTATAACATTCCTGATGACATTCTGAAGAAGATTCGAGAGTTCATGTGGGATAAGTGCATCATGGGTGGGGGTAAAGAGCACAAACTAGACCTGGAGGAGTTGTTCGATGATATCGGAGTTTCCGATAGGGAAGTTATAATCCGTAAGAAGATCATTGTAAAATCCCTGAGCATCCAGGACTAGTCATCCCATTGTGCTAAATGTTCCCACAGACCTGCATTCAAAACAATCAAGGTTACCGTTGTAACTTCCTCAAGATGGTAACCCTCGAGGGCACAGAAGAGACCGACATGGTAGCTAAGCGGATTGCCGGCTTTATCAGGGAGATCAAGAGAATGGAGGGTGGTGAGGAAGCTCTCAAAATGGCTGGAATTTCCTACGTGCAACCGATCTGATTTGCAGATGGTGACTGATGCTATCTACTCACACGTCTAAGGGGATATTTTAGTAGCATCTGAACAATACACAAGGGCTTAGTCGTCCCAACAGTGTATTTAGAGATAAATATACATCTGTATTTGCATATATATGCTTAGAAGGACAATTGAATGTTAGCTTTTATTTAAGTGCCAATACTTGTATGTATATAGATATATGGAGATATATATGCCAATATGCTTATAATTCACAAGCTATTCAAATTTGTTGACGTATCTACAAATATATGTCTCTATATGCATATATTGACATATATGTATCTATACAGCTGTAACAGCGTACTCGAGTGTATGTTGCCATATATGGCAATATGCTTATAATTCACAAGTTACTCAAATTTGTTCACGTATCTACAAATATATGTCAATATACGCGTATATTGATATATATTTAGCTATACAGGCTCTAACAGCGTACTCGAGTGTATGTTGCCATATATACTTGTATGTAAATGTATATACCCATATACCCTTACACCCAGCCCAGACGCCATAAGCTGCCCACCAGGTACTTAAGTGGTTCCAATCCGCAATCTGCCATTTGGCTTACAGAAGCTACAATCTCATTCTATTCATCCGTCAGCAGGAGCCTAAGGAGCGAAGCAATTGTTAGCGTATAGTCTCTGCTTGTAACTTCAGTAGCACATCAAGAAGCTCCTCGCTAAGAGAGCAGTCTTCGAGCTCCTGGATAACATCTTTGATCTTGAGTACCAATGCAGCACTTCTGTTGAACATCTTAATCTCGTCATTCGTATACTCTTTGCACATTTTTCAGATTCGCTGCTGTACAAGTGTTAACAATATCACCCAAGAATGAACATACATACTCCAACTTGTTCTAGACTAAGCCCAGTTATTCTCCTTACTTCTTCGCTCCAGGCCAGAGTCTTTGAACTTCCATTGGTCATTCCTCTCTCGAAATATGTTATGAAGATCTGTTTCTGATGTAAACTTAAGTTCATGCCCCACTTCCTAGTATGGGTAGTGGTGGTGGTCGTTGTTGTGGTTGTAACAGTGGTACACTGCTTGATAATCTGTGGAGTGATCTTGGACAGGTTACTGTCAAGGCTAGAGTTCCTTGACGAATTACTCTCAATGCCAGAAATATTAGAAGCCGGCAACGATGATTGCGGGTCGTGATCAGAGTGCGGTGTAGCCCGCTCGGCGTTGTGCAGCAGTGGCGGGGATGAGCTCACAGAGTCGTACTTAGAGGTCCTTGGAGCAGCAGCTCTACGAAGCAGAGGAATCCGTACCGCTCTGTTAGGAGAAACAGCAGCTGTCAGTATGATATCCATATCGCGCCGGCAACGACTTCGCCGTGCGCCTTCACGTTTCCGAGAAACGGCCTTAGTCAGATGTGGCAGAGGTGTTAGCATGAGTACTTTGTGCTTGCCATTAGCATCGATAAAATAGTTCTCGTTGTCGCTACTCATATGTGATTTGTAGCATGTGGTAGGTAAGTAGTTATTGGGTGGTGTGGATAGTGTTAGCAACGGTTCTGGCCCGTCACTTCGGGTCTGGGTCCGGGTCCAAACCGAACCGTTGCCAAATTGGCGGTCCCGGTCATCAATAAACCCGAACTGCCTACTCGGGCACGGTTCCATGGAAAACTCCCAACCCGTCTGAATTGGGCGTGTTGTCAGCGGGTCGCCCAGCGGGTCCATCTATAGATTCATATAAGGCTCTTGAATTTGCAGTGTATTAATACTATCTTATCAAAATCGCATTTTCAGCAACCAACAATGTGCTTTTGTGTGTTAAGCAGTTTGCAATATCGAGTAATTTGGTATCTGTATTTCACCTTCGATATATAGTATTTTTGCCTAGCAAGGCGGTCAATAATACAGTTATGCACGTGAAGATCCGCATGATGCCTTGATTACGAAATATGTAAGTGCTAAAACTGTTTACGCTCCGTTGACGCTTATTTTCAGGATGCCGCACGGAGCATGTCGCTGTTGTTTTTGCCAGTAAATGCTGCCAATATCTCATAAATGAATATCCACAACCAATTGGAACATAACTTACTCCAGATGCAAAGCTAAAAATCGTTGACGCTCCGTTGACGCTCATGCTAAGAATGGGGCGATGACCGTGTTGCTATCTCTTTTGCCAATAAAAGCGGCCAATACGTCCGTTATGCATAACAGTGACCAAGTCACTTCTGAATTACTGTACTTACAAGACCACAAATCGTTGACGCTCCGTTGACGCTCATGCTAAAAATGGAGCGGTGACCATGTTGCTATCTCTGTTGCCAATAAAAGCTGCCAATACGTCCGTTACGCATAACAACGACCAAGTCACTGGTGAATTACCGTACTTACAAGACCACAAATCGTTGACGCTCCGTTGACGCTCATGCTAAGAATGGGGCAGTGACCGTATTGCTATCTCTTTTGCCAATAAATGCGGCCAATACGTCCGTTATGCATAACAGTGACCAAGTCACTGTTGAATTACTGTACTTACAAGACCACAAATCGTTGATGCTCCGTTGACGCTCATGCTAAGAATGGGGCGGTGACCGTGTTGCTATCTCTTTTGCCAATAAAAGCGGCCAGTAGGTCCGTTATGCATAACAACGACCAAGTCACTGGTGAATTACCATACTTACACGACCACAAATCGTTGACGCTCCGTTGACGTTCATTTTAATGTATTGTCCATTCAACATCTGCTGCCGTCGATAATTGTTTGCATCCTGATTTGACTTTATTGGTTGTCTTTCTGCCTCATTGAGACTCGGCCCTGTGGCAAAGCTGAGCAGCGTAACTATGTTGCACTGTTCACTCTCACATGACTAAAAATGATGTATCATGCCAAAAGATTCATTGCGCCTGCTATACATCTATTTATGAACCGACATTCACAAGCTACTTCTTACCATTCGCCCATAATATATCTCTAACTGAAACTCTCAGTCAAGCTACATAAAGCTGGTGAACCATTGACACATTCTGTCCTACTTTTTCTTCCCTCCTTTATTTCTCCGCGTTTCAACTGCACTGACGGTAACTAACACCTTTTCAGCCTGTCTCTTTGACTTCCGTGTCGGCCGAACCAATCCGGGCAGATTTGGCGCGGCGCTCACATCCTGCTGCTCTGGGCATTCCAAATCCTCGATGCCATTGTATTGCTCTATATTGGATTCATCATCTGCTGCGCAATCATCTTCGCTGTCATTTGGATTATCCAACTCGCCATTCCAGTTTGGCCAATCATCGGTGTCCGAAATGCTTTCCGGTGCGCTATCCTCGTCACTTTCTACTGGATGACGATTGATTCGCCGGATTCGGCGAACATTTAAGATTTGAGTTCGTCCTCCAGGGAGGTCCTTTGCAGACAAAGCTGGTGGCAAAGGTGATCTTTCTGACAATTTAAACGCAGCGGCACCATCATGCTGAAAGAGTGATAAGGATGCTTTGACGATCTCTTTGGTGTCCGAAATGTATCCTACAGCGGTCATCTGCCTGTTTTGAGCGCGAGATTCCTTCTGGTTAGCACGTAGGTTTTGGCTGCCCTGCCACATCTCCAAAATGTCGTGAACCTTGGCCATTCTGTGCAACTTCCTTTCCTCCGCCTCTTTCTTCATTTCCGAGTCGTTTTCTGTGTTTGTGGTATCCTATTCCGGGTCAGTGCCAGCCAGAATCCCGTTATTGGCTCGAGCAAACTCCCTTACAACGACTTTTTCGCGAAGGGTCTCGCCTGTGGTTTTTGACTGCCTTCAGCCAATAACATCTCGGCCAAGGGAAAAGCTGGCCTCCACTCCGACACCATGTGGTATGATAGAGAATATGTCACGTGCCACATTGGAGAGATCGGCGTACTTTGAGTGCGTTTCCTCCTGTTGTCGCCACCAATCAGTTATGTCCGGTATCCAAAATGTACTGCTAATCTCTATTGGGTCGGAGTGGTAATCATTGAGATTTGGATTAATATGTCCCCAGTTCTTTGGTGCTTCAGGCGGCGAATTCAAATAGAGCCTGGCGGCAGTCAATAAGCGGGCTGCCCGATCACTTCGTCCAGGGGTCGTCTCTGCCACATTGTTAGGCATTAAGTATTCCTCATCATCGCTGGACGAATTATATGGATCAAAGGATGATTGATAGTACCCTGAAACCGTTGCGGAGGGGACAAGATTGCTGCTCCGTATGGTTTCGAGTTTATTGACCGGCACACGTCGATGTTTGGCGTAGTATTCATTCTCCACATACTTCAGAAAGGCCTCCTGGTATTGTGTTGTGTAGGATGTCTCGTCGTCGGGATTAATATCCATTCCCTTGTCCCACTTTCTAAACAATCGCAACTTCCAGAAAGGATCGAGGATGTGTGTGGAAATCAGAAGCATGCCCGTCGTTGGAGTCACTTCGGCGTAGTATTTTGACAGCTTCTGTCGAGCTAACTTCACCGCGAAGAACAAGTCTTCCTTCCACTGAGTCTTCTTCTTGGCCAAAGCTCGCATCACGCCATCCATGTGATCGAACATGTCATTGTATACTGTGATAACGTAATGCAATGTAACTGTATGCCTCTTCGACATCCAAAGGGTCCAATATCGAAATGGCCTCAATACTTCCATGACATACTGGACAATTGTCCATTCATCCTGAGTTGTGAATAGCGGCCGGTATTCACTGTATTTTGGGTTTTGAAGCCACTCGTGTGTGAATTCCCGTAAACGGTAGGCCGCTCGAGCAACTCCAGTGTAGAGTTCCAACGTGTCTTCACATCCATAATCGGCAGTACTGCAATGCGGACTTTGGCTTTTTGACAGTCAATGAACTCGTTTCGGCGACCAGGTGTTAGCGTAATTAATACAGCAAGCATTCTCTGCTATATGAAGTTCAGCTTCAGGACTTTCAAAATATCATGAAATACGTACTTTCTCAATTATCTTTGCTAAACCTGATATCATGGCCGACACCTTACTGATTCTAGCATTGCCCTCTTTTCGAAGTCTTTGACTCTTCCCACCGTCTATGCTTTCATTCTCTCCAAATTGCTGATCGCGCTCATGGGCTTCCCAAGACTTGGTGCGGCCTTTCACACCGAGACTGCTCATAAATACACCTAAAGTGAGCTGTATGACGTGTGCCATGCACGGTATGTGGTTCCTCAATGCCGGCCATTCGATTCCAGAGGCCTCAAGTGTTGATTGCAGCTCGTGTGTCATCAAGTAATTTGAGGTAGCATTATCAGTTGTAATACCAAGCAAACGGCCGTCGGTAAGCTCAAAACGATCAAGCACATCCTTCAAATGTACGGCTAGTCTTGCTCCAGTATGTTGGCCCATGACCTATCATCCTTAATTAGCTTTCGAAACAGGAATAGAACAGGCGATCAACATCATCGAAAGTGAGTTGAACTTCACGCAATGCCCAATTTCGATCTATATAGTAAGCAATGGCCGACGTTATGGCCAATTTGTTTGTTGATGTCCATCCGTCCAAAACTAAACTCACTTTATTTCGTACCGGCAATTGCTTCTTAATTGCATCCAGTGTCAGTGCATATTCCCTCCAGCAAATGTTACTAAGAGTCATAGCAGATGGCAGCACTAGGTCATCGTGTAATGCCTGATATGACCGCCGTAGCTCAAGATTTGATACAGTGTTCGATGGAATATGTGCCGAAACAAATCCTAACATGAGGTCGCGATTTCACGTGTCTTGGTGAAATTCAGAAGTTTCAAAGTCCTTAGCTGCCAGTTTGGAAAGTTTTGTCTGTCATTTCGGTCAATATGGATTAAACTGGATATCAACTATGATTTTCCTCTGCAAACTTACAATTGTGATTCCTCAACTTCCTTGCCTCTTCAAAATGGCCAAAGCTGTTTCATCGACCGTCGAACTAGTCAATTCAGTGACCTCTGCCTCTGTTAATTCGTTTAACTTTGCGATGTGAGCTTTTGCCAGCAAGTGTTTCCCCATTGAGCTGGTCCAATGTTCTGATGGATGGCAAAGAACTTGATGGCAAACGATACATATGATGCCAGGGCTGCCGGTCTCCTCAATTCCACAGTGTAAATAGAATCGCCACGAAGGCGCATGTCTAGAAGCATTCCAAGCAATAGGCCGCTTTGAGCCTACATTCATTGAAGCCCACCATGCGTCGAAGATGATTTGCAAAGTAAGGTCGCTCAAATTGCAAATGAAGACACATTCATTTTTGGAAGAGATCATAACCTCGAGCAATGAGGTGTTCAAAGATTTTGTATCCGACATGGCGGTAGAAATTAGGACGCTGGGTAATACGACTCGAAAGACTGCCGAAAATAACGATACAGTATAGCAGACTATGGGTTCTTAAATATTGACTCTACAGCTACAAGGAAAATAATCAGATCAGTAAGACATTGCATGCATATTTGTGAAGTTGAATACAAGAACGAATTGCAACGACTGACCGCGTAAAACACCATTTAGGAACAGCATAATGCAGTTTATTGCTGTGTAGCGTTCAGAGCCTTGACACACCATGGGCACTCAATTGTAGGAGGCGGACGCGATATCGTCACTTACATTTTTGCCAATAAAGGCGGCCGATAGGTTCATTGTGGTTTATCTGCGTTCCATTCCGATAAGATTATCAAAGATGCCAACGCAAAAATCGTTGAAGCTCCGTTGACGCTCATTTTGGGACATGGTTACGATCTTGTCCTAACCATATTTGCCTAGAAAGGCGGCCGATAGTGCAATTATGGATCATTATAGTCGCACAGCCCCTTGATATTGCAAGGTAGAAGGCCTCAAGTCGTTGACGCTCCGTTGACGCTCATTTTTAGGGCATAGTGACGATGTCATCAAAAGCATTTTTCCTTAGAAAGACGGCCGATAGTCCGATTATGTGTTAATGTCGCCTCACTGCCCTCGGATTGTCCAAGATGCATGGCCAAAAGTCGTTGACGCTCCGTTGACGCTCATTTTTAGGACATAGTAGCGGTGTCTTCGCAATCGTTTTCGCCTAGAAAGGCAGCCGATAATCTGATTATGACACAATGTCGCCGGAAAGTCCTAGGATTCTCCATGATACAAGGCTAAAAGTCGTTGACACTCCATTGACGCTCATTTTTACGACATAGTAGCGATGTTGTTGCAAGAGTTTTTGCCTAGAAAGGTGGCCGATAGCGCAATTATGGAGTAACGTCGCCGCACAGCCCATGCATATTCCAAGATGCAAGGCCAAAAGTGCTTGATGCTCTGTTGACATTCATTTTTAGGACATAGTAGCGGTGTCGTCGCAACCGTTTTCGCCTAGAAAGGCAGCCGATAATCTAATTATGGCACAATGTCCCCGGATAGCCCTAGGATTCTCCATGATACAAGGCTAAAAGTCGTTGACGCTCCGTTGACGCTCATTTTTAGGACATAGTAGCGATGTTGTTGCAAGAGTTTTTGCCTAGAAAGTCGGCCGATAGCGCGATTATGGAGTAACGTCGCCGCACAGCCCATGCATATTCCAAGATGCAAGGCCAAAAGTCGTTGACGCTCTGTTGACGCTCATTTTTAGGACATAGTAGAAATGTTGCTACCACCATTGTTGTATTGAAAGGCAGCCGATAGTTCGATTATGACTTACTGTACCCGCACAGCCTACTGGATGTTTCATGACGCAATGCCAAACATCGTTGATGCTCCGTTGAAGCTCATTTTTAGGATGTGGCAATGAGCAAGTCATTTGCTTTTTTCGCATTAACGTCGACTTATACATTCACTTTGAACCGATATGACAATGCAGCCCATTGATTGCCAAATGTGTATGACTTAAAATCGTTGACACTCTGTTGACTCTCACATTAATCACATTGAAACAGCCTTTGTACCTCAAGAATTGTATGCAACGAATCATATACGCATTTTTGAGATCCGGTATTACGTTTGTATGTATTATCATATGCATCCAGGAGTTTTGTTACCTCTCAATTTCTGATCAACTGCTATCTATGCTATCTGAGTGAGAAATGACTTGGCCTATTACATTCTCGCGCTTTCGGCCGGCAATTGACGGCATGTAGATCATTTCACTAGTTGTTAGTAAATATAGCTCGACTTCCTCACCATTCCTTATCCAGCTCCTTCTCCGCAATTTCCATGACGTACCACAAGCAATTTCAAATATCTCAACCATGTGTACCAGGTCTGTGCGGCGAGTTATGCAGTTGGATACATGGATGAATTCATCATGACGGTTGTCGTTCAGATCGATTCGTCGTGCTCACTGACCGCTCTGTCTATGACCCGTATGACATCACTCACTTGAATTTTGTTAGCATATTTCGTCACTAATATTGCTTTTGCTTTATCGCTTAACAGTCACATGCAAAAGGAAACTGAACGTGTGGGCCGTCTTACAGTGCGATTTGGATTTTAGAACATTCACATGGTGCGTTCGACCCTTGCACATGCACAGACGAATTATCATGTCTCACAATTTGGTCACTGAAATCAAGAAATAGCTGACACGTAGCAAAATTGGTGAACACCTTGCTTTTCACTGCGATCAGATGTCAAGAATTACACTTTCCATATCTATTCTGCCGCAGACGCAGAAGCCGTCACCATCTCTTCGTCGGAATCCGATACCTATATGGTAATTAGCGGGAGGCTATATGCAGGGGTAAAAGCTTACTAGCTTCACATTCAGTAACATGGACGAATCAGGCTCCGCAGCTGGCTCACCACTCGGTAAGCTTGATTTTGACTGCGGCTTCACCGAACCTAGCCTGATATGACTACTTCCTGGTCGAGAAGTCGCTTGCGGCCTTTGCGATATTCCGGGGACAATGTCAAGACTCTCCATAAGCTCTCCAAATGTTGTCGGCGGAGGTGCCGGAGCGTCATCATTCATTTGCTGCTGGATGACTGCCGGAACCCTCAATTCGGATGTGCCGTACTTCTTATCTCGTTCACGGAAGTAGTCAGCTGCATCCTCCCATCCGGGTTTAGTCAGTTCGTCGAGCTTCATCTGCTTCTGCCGAAAGCTCTCCATGCGCTGCTGGACGGTTTTGGTGATTGTGCCCATCACCCAGCTGGGTTCGTCATCATCGCTCAGCTTGCCTTGCTCAGTCTCTTCATCATCCTCGTCTTCCCCATCCTCCCCATCGTCAGAACTTGCAAGATCACTCAGACTGTCTCCAATAGCAACCAGCATCTCCTCAAACGTCTTTTCGGGCTCTCTGGACGTCAATCCCGCGATTTCAGCCTGCGTCATATCATGCTGCTCTTATTGAACCGCTGCCTCTGCATCTTCAACTCGCTTTCTTGCCCCAGCGGTTTCTCTCTCAACATAATCCTGAATCCATTTCTCTTTCTCTTCATTGCTTAAGAAGTGCGTTTCTCGTCGCATTTCCGCCGCAAGCTTCTTTTTGGATCTCAAGCTGCGCTATGCCCCAAGGGCTGGGACTCTCTCTGCCTCCAACCCGCTCTTGCCTTCATTCGCATGATGACGTCGTTGGGTTGACCGCATTGTCGATTTACCGTATCTGCCTGCCGGGAGTGGCGAAAAGTTCTTTTTCGGAGCATTGACCATTGTAGTTTGTGTGGACTTTGTTGTTGGGCGAGATGTTGAATGTTGCAAGTTATGGACAATATGGAGGCAAGCTGCGTCTTTTATGTCAAGGTTGGTACGTTTACTCTTCTTGAACAAAGCAAAATCTCCCTCTTGACTGTCAAGAAATCAGGAATAGAGACACTAACCGTACGATATGACATGATTGTTAGTGTCATTTTCATGTAATATCCCGGGGATTATTTGAGACAAACATCAGCAGACGTCCTTTCCCTCAAACTGCAGCCATACTCAGTACGATTCATCTTGAGCATAACGATGATGTTGGCTGCTACTTATTCCATTCTGACATGAAGCTGACTATATAGTCCTCAGGGCTTCCCACTTCCTCTCGTTATCATCTTCCTCTCCTATTCCACACCAGCACATCATGGATACACAACCACCTCCACAAGGTGAGAGCGGATCGAATACCGGCAGATTGGCCGGCGCTACATCAAATATGGATATTCTTGGCACACAACAAGAGCGCAGACTCAAGTTAGTTCACCGCGACGCTGCCAATGCAGCCACCAAACATATAACCCAGGATGCACATTTAAAAATCGTCCGCAAGACTGGAAGCAGGAAAAATAAGAAGCAGCATGCGGTGGGATGTGAGTGTATCCGTATCGAGGCAATCGGCGGTCAATTAACTGTATAACATACAGCGGGTGTCAGTAGAGAGCTACGTAACGAATTTATTGCTGCCCGTGACGGGAAACCTCCATGGTCGACAAGGGCATTTGTCCGCACTATCCGCGAAATTGAATATCATGATGTTGTCAACTCTGGGATTTTCGCAGATGAATTTCCTGATAAGCATCCCCGGGAGTGGACGAAACAGGCGTTAATCACCTTAGAGGAGGCTACGGAAGCGTATATGGTAGTGGTAACACCCAAATTTCCTTGTTAGAAGCAGCAACTAATGGCTTGTAGGTTTTCAACATGTCTGCAACAATGGTAAGGAAAGGAGGTCGGGTACAGCTGGAACAGTCTGACATGCGCCTGGCATTGAATATGGCCAAAATGGCCAAAGAAGGCTTTTCGCGCGCCGCAATAGAGGAAATAAAATATCTTATTAAGAAACCACGCGCCGAGGTCCGAGAAGAGAAGAAGCGGGGTGTTGAGTTTCCTGGGCATAACAAGGTTAAGGCTGCAATACAAAGACACCCGGCAATGCTTCGTCAAAACCAAACGTCCGGCTGCCTTTCATGCCAAAATGGCACCTCAAAGAATCTGCAGACACGCTGGAGACGCAAAGGAACAGGTGCACCTCCACCCGCCCGACGCAGAGTGCGGACTCCAGAGCCAACTCCACATCCGCCCGGCACGCCACCCGCCCCATCCGCCCCAACCCGTAACACTTCCGGAGCTCAACCTACTGAAATCGTCAATTTGCCGGCCAGATATACGTATTCGCATACAGCTCTTCCCGGTGCGGAATTTTTCGAAGATGATGAGGATACCGAGCACGATACCAATTTTGATCCAGATATGCTGACTGATGAAGGTTAGTACACTATCTGTTGCGCGGTAATGCGGCTAACATTCATTTTGAAGACAAAAGCAGCGAATTGAGCGATCCTGCAACTGATGACGAGCAGTGACCGAAAGACACGGGATTTTGGAGATTATTATTATATATATCTATGTATTATTAAAGCACAACGTAGTGATCAAGAAGAAAGTAAATGAAAACACCAGAAAGGCAGCCAAAACAATGTGAATGATGGACTGGGCCAAATTAATTGATTGCATATTGTGGATACAGCCATGGCAAAATGATCGTCAACGGAGCGTCAACGATTTTTGGTCATGCGTCCTGGGAAATCAGACCTCTGATAGGTCGTACTCAGTCATAAAGGTATTTTAGCCGGCCTTTATAGGCAAAACAGATTGCAATACCCTCCCTGCCCAATCATGAAAATGACCGTCAACGGAGCGTCAACGATTTTTGGTCATGCATCCTGGGAAATCACACCTCCGATAGGTTGTAGTAAGTCATAAAGTAATTTTTGCCTGCCTTTATTGGCAAACAGATTGCAGTACCCTCCCTGCCCCATCATGAAAATGAGCGTCAACGGAGCGTCAACAATTCTTGGTCATGCATCTTGGGAAATCACACCTCTAATAGGTTGTAGTAAGTCATAAAGTAATTTTTGGCTGCCTTTATAGGCAAAACAGATTGCAATACCCTCTCTGCCCCATCATGAAAATGAGCGTCAACGGAGCGTCCACAATTTTTGGTCATACGTCCTGGGAAATCACACCTCCGATAGGTCGTACTTAGTCATAAAGGTATTTTTGCTGGCCTTTATAGGTAAAACAGATAGTAATACCCTCCCTGCCCCATCATGAAAATGAGCGTCAATGGAGCCTCAACGATTTTTGTTCATGCATCTTGGGAAATCACACCTCCGATAGGTTGTATTAAGTCATAAACTAAATTTTGGCTGCCTTTATAGGCAAAACAGAGTGCAATACCCTCCCTGCCCCATCATGAAAATGAGCGTCAACGGAGCGTCAACGATTGATGGTCAGGTATAATGGGTAATCTGCGGGGCGACAGGTTGCACATTGTCATAAACTGATTATTGGTTGCCTTTATAGGGAAAAATCAAAGTGAAACGCTTCCTGCCCCATCTTCAAAATGTGCGTTAACAGAGTGTCAACGATTGTTGGCCTTCCATCATGGTTAATCACAGCGCGATGTGGCGGTTATTATCTATATACATCGTTTTGACTGTTACTATACGCCAAAAGGCTCAAGAATACTTAGTGGTAGCTCTGTAAATGAAATAAGTTGTTACTGTCCCGGAGGATGTGGCTAGAATATACTGTACATATCTGCCTACAAAGGCTGCCATATCCTTCTGTATGGATGCTTGTGATCAAACTCCACTCATATTACCGAAGATGCAAGACCAAATATCATTGACGCTCTGTTGATGCTCATTTTCAGGATGTGGTTGGGCGGGTGAGTATGCTTCTTTTCCACATCAAGGCAGCTAATAGGTTGAAAATGAAGCGTGCAGTACCAATGTCAATATTTTACGATTCACAGTGTTCAAATAGTGATGATAGAGAAGCTTAATTATATTCTAAAGTACAGGTACATTCATGGACTTATATACGCGGTAGTCGGAGTATGTCTTTGTATGTCTTGTATGCATGCATGCGCACTCAGCTGGCATCTCCAGCTGAGTGGCATCTCCAGCTGAGTATGGAATGACCATCATCTTAGAGAGATTATGCATCAGCCCAACTGAAGCCATACGACAGGAGATAAACCATAT